>Ga0256839_1000906_pt1 | contig 37515 bp, 33 predicted proteins | sample 354166metaG_FD_185968 | JGI IMG/M metagenome (GOLD analysis project Ga0256839, IMG submission 185968) | Hydrothermal vent microbial communities from Mid Atlantic Ridge, Atlantic Ocean - 354-166 | ecosystem: Environmental > Aquatic > Marine > Hydrothermal vents | place: Atlantic Ocean: Mid...
CAAGGCGAAGGGCCGGGAGGTCGTCACCCTCCGCTGGCGGGCGTCCGGACTGGTGAAAAAGGACGTCCTCGCAGGCCAGCTCGTCCGCAACGGGGCCGGCGAGTGACCACCGCCGCTCTCTCGGCACGGTCCCCTCATCCCGCGCCGAGCAGGCCCACCCCCACCCAGAAACAAGCTCTTCTCGCTGCCACCGCAGGGGCCTCCAACGGCCCCACTGAAGCCCACAACATCACCACCGCCAAACCCCTTCCGCCTCGGCCACGTCTACCCCAGCTTCACCAACCACCGCCTCCCCCGGGATACCCACGTCGCGCATGCCCGCAAAACTCCCCTGGCCTTTCCGGAGCCTGCTCCTCGTAGATGGAGGCCAAGCCCCACTCGCAGGATCGAGAACGCGCGATCGGCGCCCCATCATCGGCAGCGAACGCCCCGATGGGTCCGTCAACGACGTGGCCGCGGAGGGGCCGGTGGGGACGACGAGCCGGCGCGCTGCCCCTGGGTGACCGAGATTCGAGACCGGCTTCCTCCCAGCGGCCTCCACGACAGACCGAGGAAGAAAATGGCCGCTGCGGACCTGTTGGCCGTCACCGGATTCCCCAAGGCGCATTGGTCCCAGATCCGGTCCAACAATGCCCAAGAGCGGTTGAACAACCAGCTCCGGCGCCGCGACCGGCGTCGTCGGGACCTTCCCCATCCGCAAGGCGATCATCCGTCTCGTCGGCGCCGTGTTGGCCGAACAGCACGACGAGCGGGCCATCACCCGCCGCTACATGAGCCTCGGCTCCCTCGTCCACCCCCGCATCCGAGCCCTCGAAACCCCCGACCCCGAGGAGGTGGCAGCCCTCCACCCAACCGGCTGAAACCATGCCCACGAGGCCGCCGCGGCATCACCCATACACCACGTCCATGGACGTGACCCGGAATCGTGGTGGAGGTCTACCAGGGAATGAGGCCGTTCCCCTCACGCGTGTATTCGAGCAACGCTCGCATCACCCGCTTTGTAGAGGGATGTTCGATGCCCATGGTCCGGGCCTCGCCCGTGTGACGCTCCTCCCCAGCCAGACCAGCACGAATCCCGCCAGCACGGCAGCTCCCGTCGACGCGGGCGGGAACCCCCCATCGGGGGCGAACCACCAGATGACCGTCTGCCACACGGCGACCGCCACACCGAGGACCGTCGACCCCACCACGACCGATGGTCGAGACGGTAGGGCCACGACGGCGACGACCGTCGCTGCGACGACGACGAGGATCGGATCGACGACCACGCCGGCAGCGAGGCCCGCCGACATCACCAAGAGCATGTCCGTGCGGCCCACCGGACGCACGGAGTGACCCGCGACCACCCAGCCGACAACGGAGACAGCAACCATCATCAACGCCGCGCTCACCGGCACTCCCCCCAACGAAGGCGCCGTGAGGTGAGTACTCGCCCTGGTCAGCCACCACAACGGCGCCAACAGGACGGCCGGGACGGCCGTCCATGGCCTTCGACCTTCGAGGGTCCCCCACGCACCGGCGACGGCACCAACCCACAGAGCCCACCGAATCAAGGTCCACGGAGCCTCGACCTGCCGCATCGTGATCGCTACCACGACCACGCCGATCACCAGCGAGGAAGCAGCCACCCCGAGGACCACTCCCCTCCAGAACGTCGTCGCATCGACGACCCTCATCATGCCCACCCTTTCTCCCTCATCGTCCTGCAGCCGGTTCCCCGCTCACTCCCGCCCTTGGAGACCGGTCGCTTCCCCCGACCCTCATGGCTGCGGACACTCTTCGTTGATGGCTTCCCATCGGCCGGGGCCGAGGGCCTCGGGCACGGCATCGTACGCCACCCACGCCGACGGGTCATCGACGAAGGCATCGAAGGTCGGCACCCGGGCCTCGTACCCGAAACGCTCCTCCAGGCACTGCGCTGTGACCACCTGCTCCTCGTACACGATCCACCACTCCTCCCGGGTCACCGGCCTCGGGCGGGGAGGGAATCGTAAGAGCGCTTCGACCACGCAGAGGCCGTGGACCCTCGCCACGTCGGGGTCGTCGAGGGCGAGACCACCGACGTCGACTCCCGGACCCTCCGCCGCTTCGACGATCTCGGCCGGATATCCCCCACGGCGGAGACAGTCGGCGACGAAACCGGCGAAAGCCCAGTCGTAGTCGGCTCTGGTCGGGAACGCATCGTAGGGTTGGGGATCGAACGACTGCACCTCGATCGTCCCCAGGTCGGCGTCCGTGAGTCCGAACTGCTCCACCATCTCGGCCACGTACGAGAGCCGATACCGCTCGACGATTGGCTCCCATGACGCGGGGACCGATCCCTGCGTCTCGGCCTTCGTGTCGGAGAGGGCACCGATACCGGCCGCCGCGCACGCGGCCAGAACCAGCGAGGCCGCCCCGATAACCACCCGCCGCACGACCCTCACCGCCGACGGGCGAAAGAGACCAGGAGTGCGGAAGCCGCGATCTCAGTTCCCCGTGTAGAAGCAACCCGCCCGCGTATAGATCCGATCACCCCAATCTGCATGACGTGTCCATGCATCTCCTCCGCCGTCATAACGGCGGTACGAGTACGCCGATGCGATGCCGAGCGAGCCGAAATGGTACTGCAGACCGGAGGACACGTAGGTGTAGGTGGAGCCATCGTCGGGGCCGTTGACCCAATCGCCCCACGCGGTGGCCAACGTCATGTCCTCGCCCCGAACCCGGGCACTCAACGTGTATCCGGTCGTACAGTCTCCCCGGTACGACTCCGTGTAGGCCCACGCCACCCCGGAGAGCAGCACCACGATCACGGCGACGACGGCACCCATACCCGACAGACGAACACCCACCACGGGATCCTCCCTTCACCCTCGACTCCCCGAAGGCGGCACCCTGGACGCCGGTGGTGCCGACCAGGGAGAGCCCCCTTCACGATGGACGGACTCTGACACACACACACACACACACACACACAGATGTCAAGACGGGGACGAAAGGTCCGGGCCGAGACCCCGGGCCTCCGCCGCCGGAGTCAGCCACGCTCCGAGTCCGAGGATCAGGCCGACGAGGGTGAGCCATCCCCCCACGTACGGCACCAGATACACGCCGCCCCACAGCACCATGCCGACGATGAAGGCCCCGAAATCCGAGCCCCCGGGGCGGAGGCGTCGCCCGAGACCGGTCGCCACCGGGGTCGCGGCGACGAGGAGCCCGGCTCCCACCAGAGAGCCGGAGACGAGGATCAGGGGCAGGAACACCGCCAGCAGCGGGATCCCCGACGACGGCGGAACGACGGCGAGGAGGGCACCGACGACGGCGATGAGGACCACGGGGACGGCCGTCACCGAGACGCCGCGCACCAGCGCCCTCCCCGGAGTCCCCACCACGGCAGAGGCCGCCCGCCGGGCACGATCCGGGGCCGCCCACAACACCGCCAACCCGAGGGCGACGGTACCGAGCCACCCCAGCACGAACATGAGGATGCGGAGCGCCCGCAACTCGATGTTGGGAGGCAGCGGCTTGCGGTGCAGCAGCGTGCCGCCGACGTCCAGGTCACGCACCTCGGCCGGATCTTCGGCCCGATAGGCGAGATCGCCGCCCACCCGAGCACCCTCGATCACCAACCCCCGCACGGTGACCTCCACGTCGCCCGCCACCTCACCCCGGAGGGCGAGGTTTCGCTGCCGGCCTTCCAGGTTCCGCCCGACCGAGCCGTCGACGGCGGCGTCCCGGACCCAGGCCAACAGATCCCGCCCGATGGTCGCCCCCTCGGCGACGGTGAGGCGGTTGGCCGAGACGAAGACGTCGTCGCCGACGGTGCCTTCCACGGTGACGGTGGGAGACGCGACCCGGAGGGAACCACCGACCTCACCGGTGACCACCACCCGGGACGCCACCGCCGTCACCGACCCGGTCACCGTTCCTTCGATCAGGATCTCGTCGAAGGCCACCGCCAACAGGTCGCCCTCGACCCGACCGGCGATCGTGATGCGGTTGCCCGCCGCGTAGAGGTCCTCGGAGACCACGTCCTCGGTGCGGATGAACACGAAATCCGCCTGGGTGCGCTCCGCCCGGACCGGCAGCGCCGGGCCGACGACGAGAACCAGGCCGAGGGTGACTGCCCAGAGCAGGCGGTCACACCGAGAACGCATTCCTCGCCAGGTCGAGCAGCGGCTGGGGCAACACACCGAAGAGGATCGTCACGACCGTGGCGGCGACGAGCATCCAGCGGGCGGCGACCGTCGGGATCGCCGGGGCGTCGTCGCCGGGCTCTCGCATGTACATGACGACGATCACCCGGAGGTAGACCCCGAAGGCGATCACCGACGCCAACACCGCCACGATCACCAACCATTCGAATCCCGCCTGCCAGGCGCTCACGAAGACGCCGAACTTGGCGACGAACCCCGAGGTGAGGGGGATCCCCGCCATCCCCAAGAGGGCGACCGTGAAGGCCCCCGCGAGGAAGGGGGAACGGGTGGCGAGACCGGCGAACGCACCCAGATCCGACCGGCTTCCCGCCGACCCGGTCACCGCCGCGACGATGGCGAACCCGGCCACGAGCTGCACCGTGTAGACGGCCAGGTAGAACCAGATCCCGGTGGTGGCGGTCGCACCGGCGACGACCCCCGTCAAGATGAACCCCGCGTGGGCGACACCCGAGTAGGCGAGCATCCGCCGAACGTCGTCCTGGACGAGGGCGAGCACCACCCCGACGGCGATCGAGACCGCGGCGATGGCGGCGACCACCGACGACCACTCGTCGGTCATGGACGGGAAGGCGGTGAAGAGGATCCGGGTGAGGGCCGCGAACCCGCCGATCTTCGCCCCGGCGGCCATGAACCCCACCACCCCGGCCGGGGCGCCCTGGTAGACGTCGGGCGCCCAGGTGTGGAAAGGGACCGCCGAGACCTTGAATCCCAACCCGACGATCACCAGCGCCAGGCCGATCAGCAGCACCGCGGGCCGGGTGAGGATGTTGGCGTCGAGGAACGCCCGCTGTCCGAGCAGGGCGAGCCGACCGGTCCCCGCGAAGGTCAGGGCGACGCCGTAGATGAACACCGCCGAGGCGAAGGAACCCAGCAGGAAGTACTTCATCGCCGCCTCGTCCGACTCGGTCCGCTCCCGGGTGATGCCCGCCAGGACGTAGAGGGAGATCGACCCGACCTCGAGCCCGAGGAAGATCATCACCAGATGGATCGACGACGCCATGAAGGAGAACCCGACGGTCGCCAACAGGACGAGGGCCAGGGCTTCGGCGGCTCGGCGGCCCAGACGCTCGAAGAGCCGCCAGCCGCCCGCCACCCCCATGGCGGCCACCGCCAACAACACGAAGCGGGCGAGCACCGAGATCCGGTCGAAGGCGATCATCCCCCCGAAGGGCGTGGTGATGTCGCCCGGCGTGTCGAGGCGGAGCCACTGTCCGACCGACAAGACCGCCGCCGAGACCACCGCCAGGGCGACGATGCCGCCCAGGACCCGGGTGTGCGGCTTCCACTGCACGTCGACCATCAGGATCGCCACCGCGCCGGCCACCAGCGCGATCTCGGGGGCGATCGCCGCCCAGGACACCTCGGGGAAGATCATTCACCCCCTCCTTCGGCCACGAACACGTCGGCGAGCCGTCCAGGCTCGGGGACCTGGAAGTCGGTGGTCTGCTCGATCCGATCGAGGATCGCCTCGGTGGAGGGCGCGACCTTGTCGAGGAGCACCTTCGGGTAGAGCCCGAGGACGAGGATGAGGACGACGAGCGGAGCGAGGAGGGCGATCTCCCGTCCCGACAGGTCGACGAGCCGCTGGTTCTCGGGCTTGTCGGGGACCCCGGTGAAGACCCGCTCGTACGCCCACAGCAGGTAGATGGCGGCGAGGATCACCCCGAAGGCGGCGATGATGGCGTACACGGGGAGCGTGGCGAAGCTGCCGACGAGGACCAGGAACTCGCCGATGAAGCCGTTGAGGCCGGGCAGCCCGATCGAGGCGAAGGCCATGAAGAGGAAGAAGCCGGCGTAGACGGGCATGACCTTGGCCAGACCGCCGAAGTCGGCGATCTTCTTCGTGTGACGCCGCTCGTAGATCATTCCGACGAGGAGGAACAGGGCACCGGTGGTGAGCCCGTGGTTGATCATCTGGATGACGCCGCCCTGCAGCCCGCCGGAGGTGAGGGCGAACGTCCCCAGCACGATGAATCCGAGATGGCTCACCGACGAATAGGCGACGAGCTTCTTGAGGTCGGGCTGGACGATGGCGACCAACGCCCCGTAGATGATCCCGATCACCGCCAGCACCGCCAGCACGGTGACGAGGTCGACGGTGGCCTGGGGGAACAACGTCAGGTTGAAGCGGAGGAACCCGTAGGTCCCCAGCTTCAGCAGCACCCCGGCCAGCAGCACCGACCCGGCGGTCGGCGCCTCGACGTGCGCGTCGGGGAGCCAGGTGTGGAGCGGGAAGACCGGCACCTTGATGGCGAAGGCGAGCCCGAAGGCCGCGAACAGCCACCGCTGGACGGTGGGCGACAGGTCGAGGGCGAGGAGATCGGCGAAGGCGAAGGACGGGACGCCGGTCTGGTTGGCGTGGATCACCGCCAGGGCGATGATCGCGGCCAGCATGAGGGCGGAGCCGACGGCCGTGTACAGGAAGAACTTGACCGCTGCGTAGATCCGCCGTTCACCCCCCCAGATCCCGATGATGAAGTACATGGGGACGAGGATCGCCTCGAAGAACACGAAGAACAGGAACAGGTCGAGGGCGACGAACACCCCGAACAGGCCCGCTTCGAGGAGGAGGATGTAGACGACGAACTCCTTCAGCCGCCGGTCGATCGACGTCGACGCCGCCAGCGAGATCGGGACGAGCACGGCGGTGAGCACGAGGAGCCCGAGGGAGATCCCGTCGACCCCCACCCGATAGGAGATCCCCAGCGGCTCGTACCACGTGGCCTGCTGGAGGAACTGGAACCCGGCCTCGCCCGTCTCGAACTGGAAGAAGAGGACCCCGGCGAGGCCGACGGGGATGAGGGAGACGGCGATGCCCACCGGCAGCACGAGCTCGGTTCGGCGACGGGGCAGCAGGGCGACGACCGCCGCCCCGAGCACGGGGATGAGGATGAGCCAGGTCAGCATCGGGCCGGCTCCGGCATCACACGCCTCCTCCGACGACGAGCAACCAGGCCACCACCACGACCACCCCGGCGACGAACACGACGCCGTAGTTGCGCACGAACCCCGTCTGCAGCGGCCTCAGGGCGGCCCCGACCCGGCGCACGACCCAGCCGACACCGTTCACCGCCCCGTCCACGATCCCGAGATCGAAGGAGAACGCCGTCCGTTCGGCGAGGGTCTTGCCGGGGGCGACGATGAGCGCACCGTAGAGGTCGTCCACCCGATAGGCCTCCTCCCACCAGCGCCAGGGTGCCCCCAGCGACTCCTGGAACCGCTGCCAGACCTCGGCGGGGCGCCGGTAGGCGAGATAGGCCGCCACGATGCCGAGGACGCCGGCCAGCACCGAGACCGCCGCCAGCAGGAAGAACGTCGACAGCTCCTTCGAAGGCTGGGCGATGGCGACCCCTTCGAAGGCGGGCTCGAGGAAATGCTCCAACGCCGTCCGCCACGGCGTGTTCACGAACCCACCACCGAAGGCGAGGAGGGCGAGGACCAGCAGTGGGATCGTCATCGTCCGGGGGGACTCGTGGGGATGGACACCTTCGTCCCATCGGGGAGCGCCGAGGAAGACCATGACGAACTGGCGGGTCATGTAGAAGGCGGTGAGCAACGCGGTGACGAGCCCGATGATCCACAACACGACGAACCACCCGCCGGCTTCGAAGGCGACACCGAGGATCTCGTCCTTCGACCAGAAACCGGAGAACGGCGGGATGCCGGCGATCGCCAGGGTGGCGACCGCCATCGTCACCGCCGTGATCGGCATGTGACGGGCGAGTCCACCCATCTTCCGCATGTCCTGCTCGTCGGCCATGCCGTGGATCACCGACCCGGCGCCGAGGAAGAGCAACGCCTTGAAGAAGGCGTGGGTCATCAGGTGGAACACCCCGGCCACGTACGCCGCGGTGCCGACCCCGAGGAACATGTAGCCGAGCTGGCTGATGGTGGAGTAGGCCAGCACCTTCTTGATGTCGTTCTGGGCCAGGGCGATCGATGCCGCCCACAGGGCGGTGAGGGCACCGATGGTGGCGACCGTCCCGGCGGCGAAGGGAGCGAGCTGGTAGATCGGCGCCGACCGGGCGACGACGTACACCCCCGCCGTCACCATCGTGGCGGCGTGGATGAGGGCGGAGACCGGGGTGGGGCCCTCCATGGCGTCGGGGAGCCACACGTAGAGGGGGATCTGGGCCGATTTGCCGATGGCGCCGACCAGCAGCAGCAGGCCGATGGCGGTGGCGACGCCCGTCCCCAGTACTTCTGGGGCACGCTCGAAGATCCCGGCGTAGGAGAGGGTGCCGAAGGAGGTGAAGATGAGCATGAGGCCGACCATGAAGCCGAAGTCGCCGATCCGGTTGACGACGAAGGCCTTCTTGCCGGCGGCGGCGGCGGAGGGGCGGGTGAACCAGAAGGAGATCAGCAGGTACGAGCAGAGGCCCACCAGCTCCCAGCCGAGGAAGAGCATGGCGTAGTTCCCCGCCAGGACGAGGGTGAGCATGGAGGCGGCGAACAGGTTGAGGTAGACGAAGAAGCGGGAGAACCGTTCGTCACCGGACATGTAGCCGATCGAGTACAGGTGGATGAGCGACCCCACACCGGTGACGATCAGCACCATGAGGGCGGCGAGGGGGTCCCACTGCAGCTCGAAGCCGGCACCGATGGCAGGCATCCACTCCCACAGCAGGACCCGGACGTTCTCCCCGGTCCCCCGGAAGAAGGGGACGGCGGCTCCGGCGGCGACGACGAAGGAGCCACCGATGAGCAGCGTGGCGACCCAGCCCGCGGCCGGCTCACCGAGACGACGACCGAAGAAGTGGAGGAACACCGCCCCGAAGAGGGGGAGGGCGATGACGAGCCAGAGAAGGTCGATCATCCCTTCAGCTCCGACAGCTCGTCGACCGAGGCCGTCGCCCGGGCACGGAAGACGGCGACGATGATGGCCAGGCCCACCACCACCTCGGCGGCGGCGACGACCAGGACGAAGAAGACCGACACCTGACCGTCGAGGGTCCCGAGGGCCCGCCCCGCCGCCACGAACGTGAGGTTGACGGCGTTGAGCATCAGCTCGATGCACATGAACATGACGAGCGCGTTCCGCCGCACCAGCATGCCGATCGCCCCGATGGAGAACAGGGCGGCCGCCAAGGTCATGTACCAGCCCGGGCCGACCGTCACTCGTGCTCCTCCCGGATCAGGCCCCGCTTGAAGTAGGCGAGGGCGATCGCCCCGGCGGCGGCGATCGTGAGGAGCAACGCGGTGACCTCGAAGGCGAGGATCCAGGTGGTGAACAGCGGCTCGGCGACGGCCTGGACCGTGCCGTTGGGGATCTCGACGTCACCGACCGCCGCCGGCACCCAGACGAAACGCCCGGAGACGACCAACGCCGCCACGACGAGCCCCAGCGCCGTCCCCAGCACGCCGACGAGGATCCGCTGTCGGGGCAGGTGCTCGGAGGTGTCCTCGGCCTTGTCGACTCCGATGAGCATGATCACGAACAGGAACAGCGTCATCACCGCCCCGGCGTAGACGATCACCTGGACGGCGGCGACCAGGTGGGCGAGGTTGACGACGTAGATCACCGCCAAGGAGAACAGGGTCCCGAACAGGCCCATGGCGGAGTGAACCGGGTTCCGGGCCGTCACCACCGTCACCGCCCCGGCGAGGGCGGCGACGGCGGTGATGACGAACAGGATCAGCTCCACCATCAGGCGTCCCTCGTCTCCTGGTCCGGTTCGGGATCCCACGAGGCGGGCCCGGGCGTGCCCTGCCACATCGTCACCCCTTCGTAGGCGGCCGACCCGGCGGGGGCGGTCGCCCGCAGCCAGCCGTCGGCCACCTCCAGCTCGGACATGTCGGCGTAGGGATCGTCGGGTCGGGGGTGGGGCACGCTGCCGTCGGGACGCATGAGCAGCTCGTTCTTCGTGTAGATGGCGTCCTCCCGGGAGGTGACCGACATCTCGAAGAGATGGGTCATCGTGATCGCCTCGGTGGGACAGGCCTCCACACAGAGTCCGCAGAAGATGCACCGCAACATGTTGATCTCGTAGACGAACCCGAACCGCTCCCCGGGACTGGTCGGATCGTCGGGGGGGTTGTCGGCCCCCCGGACGAAGATGCACTGGGCCGGGCAGGCTCCCGCACACAGCTCACATCCGATGCACTTCTCCATCCCGTCGGGGTACCGGTTGAGGACGTGCCGCCCGTGGAAACGCTGAGGCTTGGTACGAAACTCGTGGGGATACTCGGTGGTGACGATCCCCCGACCGAACAGGGAGCGCAGCCCGATCCGCCCGGTGACCCGTAACCCCTTCCACAGCTCCGACATCACTCCCATCGGCTCACCTCACGTCCACGGCCAACCGAATTGGCGGATCCCGATCACGACGGTGGAGAGGATCAGCCAGACGAACGCCCCCGGGATGAGCCGCTTCCACCCGAGCTGCATGAGCTGGTCGTAGCGGAGCCGGGGCAGGGTCGCCCTGATCCAGAAGAAGACGAAGATGATGACGTAGGTCTTCAGCAGGAACCACACCGTCGGCAGGATCGCCGAGATCACCGCCGGCACCGTCCCCTCCCACGTGGGGCCGTTCCAGCCACCGAGGAAGAGGGTGACTGCGATCGCCGACATCGTGAAGATGTTGATGTATTCGGCCAGGAAGAACATGGCGAAGCGGATCCCCGAGTACTCGGTGTGGAACCCTCCGACCAGTTCCTGTTCGGCCTCGACGAGGTCGAAGGGGGCCCGGTTGGTCTCGGCGATGGCGGCGATGAGGAAGATCCCGAAGGCGACCAGCTCGGGAAACAGGTTCCACCGGGGAACCCATCCGAGGGCGGGGATCCCCAACGCGTCGCCCCAGCTTCCCTGCTGGCGGGCGACGATCTCGGCCAGGGACAGCGTGCCACCGTCACCGGCCGTCGCCGTGAACATGACCACGGCCACCATCGACAGGCCCATCGCCGCCTCGTAGGAGATCGCCTGGGCGGTGGCCCGCACGCCACCGAGGAGCGGGTACTTCGAGCCCGACGACCACCCGGCCATCACGACCGCGTACACGGCGACCGAGGACATGGCGAGGATGAAGAGGAGTCCGATGTTGAGGTCGGTGCCCTGGAGGGGGACGACCCGACCGGCGATCTCGATCGGTCGACCCCAGGGGACGACCATGAAGGTCAACAGGGCGGGGATCACCGCCAGGAAGGGCGCCATGAGGTAGACGCCCAGCTCGACCTTCCGGGGGGTGACCTGTTCTTTGAAGAAGAGCTTCATGCCGTCGGCGAGGGTCTGGAGGATCCCGAAGGGACCGGCCCGGTCGGGCCCGATCCGGTTCTGCATGTCGGCGACGATCTTCCGCTCCAGCCACACGTTGAGCAGGGTGACGACGAGGAGCAGCGCGAACACCACCACCACCCGTGCGACGACGATGAGGAGGTCGATGGCGTCCATCAGTCCTTGACCCGGCAGGTGGCGAAACTCACGGCGCACCGAGCATAGGAACCGGCGACGAACCCGGACAAACCGACGGGCGTCGGCGATGACCTCCTCACGCCCGGGGTTCCGAGTTCCCGGCCTCCCCGGAGGGACGGTTCGAGGCAGGGTTCCTACGATGGCCACCGAAAGGAGCCGCTCCGTGTACACGCGCGACGCCCTTCGGGAGTGTGGAAGGGTGTGGAATCGGTCGAGCTCGTGACCTCGCCTCCCGAGTACGAGGACTTCTACCGCCGCGAATACCCGGCGATGGTCGCCCTCGCCGCCGCCGTCTCGGGCAGCTTCGCCGCCGCCGAGGACCTGGCCCAGGAGGCGCTCACCCGAGCCTTTCGCCGCTGGGGCAGGATCAGCACCTACGACCGACCCGGCGCCTGGTTGCGGAGGGTGACGATCAATCTGGCGCTGTCCCGACGCCGCCGACTCGCCTCGGAGGCTCGCCTGCGCCTCCGGCTCGGCGGCCCACCCCTCGTCGAACCCCCCGAGGGCGACGAGACCCACGTCTGGATCGCGGTCCGCAGGCTCCCCGCCCGCCAACGGGCCGCCATCGCCCTCTACTACCTGGAGGACCGGTCCGTCGCCGAGATCGCCGACATCCTCGGCTGCTCCGAGGCCACGACCCGGGTGCACCTCCACCGAGGCCGGACGAAGCTGGCCACGATGCTGGAGCACGACCCATGAAGGCCGAAGACCGCGTCCGTGCCGCCTACCGGGCCCTCGCCGAACGTGCCGCCCGCCAGGCCGACGTGGAGGCGGGACTCCGACGGGCGATGCGGGCACGGCGTGTCGCTCCGGCGGCCGCGGCCGTCGCCGTGGTCGTGGGCCTGATCGGCGGCGCGGCGTGGCTCGGCCTGTTTCCCGCCGCGCCCGAGCCCGCCTCCACGCCCGCCACCACCCCGGCACCGCAGACCAGCTCGACGACGTCGAGCATCCCCCCGGCGACGAACCCGCCTCCCGCCGTGCCCGATCGCTACCGGGTCGCCACCGACGGCCTCCCCGACGGTGCCCTCCCCCTGCGAACCGCACCGGATCCGACTGCGCCCGTCATCGCCGAGCTACCGCCCGCCTACGCCGGGATCCGCCGATTGGGGGAGACGCAGACCCTCGACGACGGCTCGGTCTGGTACCGGGTTCGACTCACCGAGCCCGTCACCGTGGTCGCCGACGGCGACGAGCCGATCGTGGGTTGGCTGGACTCGACGTACCTCGTCCCCCTCCCCGAAGGCCTCGCCGTCACCAACGCCGAGCTGGAGCCCTGCGAAGGGGGCACCGACTTCGAGGCGACCAACCCGACGTCGGTGTTCGTCTCGTCGCTCCGCATGGCAGCGGTCGCCGAAGGATGCACCAGGATCGTCGTCGGGTTCTCGTCGGGGGACGCTCCCTCCGGATGGTCCGACATCGGGGACGGGACCGCCCCCGCCGCGAGCCCTCCATCCTGGCGGATCCTCCAGGCCCCGTGGCCCCTCATCATCCACTTCCCCGACCTCACGTCGGCCTGGGGCGACGCTGCCGGGGAGGCCGGGGCGTATCTGGTGCGTCAGCCCGATCGGTCCCTCGCCCTGGTCGTCACCCGCCCCGCCGACGAGGTCTGGGTCCGCACCATCGGAGGCCGCCTGGTGGTCGACCTACGTGAAGCCTCCCGCCCCCAGCCCCCTTGGGGACCGGCGGCGGCGCTCCTCCGCGCCCCCTTCACCGGACCCGGCCGCGTCGAGGCGACGGGGCTGGCCCGACCCTTCGAAGCCAACCTGGCCGTCTGGGTGGAGTCCGAAGACGGCACGGTCCAAGAGGCGGTGTTCTCGGGGAGCCCGACCCTCGGCACCCACCGCACCGACCGGTATGCCATCCCGACGAACGACTGGCTCGAGGCGTGGGCACCCTTCGCGGTGCGTGTCGAGGACCTCGCCCCAGGCGAGTACCGTCTCGTCTTCGACACGGGAGGCCAGGAGCCGCTCTCGGTCCCCTTCACGCTCCAGCGGTCTGGCCCCGCCCCCGAGGTCCCGAGCGACGAGGCCAACGAGCTGGCCCGCCGACTCGTGGATTTCGCCACCGGCGGGACACCGCCTCCCATGGCCGACGAGGTGACCCTCCGTCTCGCCGACCAGGTCTCGATCTCCCATCCGGCGACGGCGATGACCGACCCGTCGAACTGGGTGGTCGACGACGCCCTCTTCGCCGGTCGCGTCGGTCCCTTCGACCTCCTCGACGGGCTCCGCAGATGGCCGAACATCACGGTGAGCGAACGGCGTACCAGCCCCCGATGCGGTGGCCGACCCGCCGACTGGTGGCCTACGGAGACCCTCCTCCAGCTCCCGGTCGTCATCGAGCCGGTCGGTGTGGAGAGCTGCCTCGAGTGGTACTCGCTCTCGGTGCTCGTCGACGGGAACGGCGCCGTCGCCGAGCTCGTCCTCGACCTGTACGAGCCGTGAGGTCCGTCAGGCGGGGGTGACGGTGACCCCGGGGCCGGGTCCGAGCGGGGGGACTCCCGGCTGGTTGAAGGGGACGTAGACGACGCCGCGGTGCAGGGTGTCGTCCATTCGGAGCGGCAGGGTCGCCTCTCCGTGCTCGGTGACGACCCGGGCTTGTTCGGCCGACCCGAGACCCAGCCGGGTGGCGTCGTCGGGATGCAGGAACACCGCCCCGCCCGGGGCGAGGCCTGCGAGGGCGGGGCTGTGACGAGCCAGCACCCCGTCGTCGTACATGACCCGGGCGAGATGGAGGACGAGGTCGCCACCGTGACGGGCCCCCGGGGTGTCGGCCGGGACGTATCGCAGCGGGGCGTGGCCTTCCTCCGGCACCACGATCCCGTCCCGGGCCTCCCAGTCCAGACGCTCCCAGGTGACCCCCCGATAGGCGGGAGCGACCTCCGCGATCTCCTTGGCGATCGCCTCGGCGGACGTCAGTCCCAGCTCCACGCCGAGGCGACGGGCGAGGTCGTCGAGGATGGACCAGTCGGGTCGGGTCTGCCCCGGCCCGGGGACGATGCGGTTCACCTTCTGCACCCTCCCCTCCAGGTTGGTCACGGTGCCCTCCTTCTCGGCGAACCCGTCGGCGCAGAACACGACGTCGGCGACCCGGGAGGAGTCGGTGAGGAACTGGTCGATGGCCACGACGAAGGGCACCGTCTCCAGGGCGCGGCGAGCCAGGTCCCCGTCGGGGACGTCCCTGACCGGGTCGGCTCCGACGAGGATGAGCACCTCGATGTCGCCGGCGGCGGCCGCCTCCAGGATCCCCCGGGCGTCGAGTCCCGGATGGTCGGGGAGGCCGCCCCAGGCCTCGGCGATGGCGTCGGCCCCTTCACCGGCGACCGAGACCCGCCCGGGCAGCAGGGTCGGGGCGAGACCCATGTCGAGCGCCCCGTAGACGTTGGCACGGCGGGCGAGGGGCAGGACCTTGCCGTCCGGCAGGGTGCGGACGAAGGCGGCGACCGCCTCCGCCAGACGGGGATCCTCCCCGTATCCGGCTCGTCCCACCAGGCCGACCACCGGCCCTTCGGCCAGCGCCTCCCGAGCCTCGGCGGCCCTCCCCGTCCCGGCCACCAGCTCGGTGAGGAGGTCGGCCCCCTCGCCGGGACGGTAGGTGAGTTTGTGGGTGGCCCGGTCGTCGAGCCCGGTGCGTCGAGGATGGACCACGACCAGTTTGGCGCCCAGCTCTTGGGCGGCGCGGCGCACCCGCAGATACAGGGTGGGGTGTTCCTCTTTGAGGTCGGGCCCCCACACGAGGATCGCCTTCGCCGTCTCCAGGTCCCCGATGCGGGCCCGGTCGACGGTGGCGGCGAGGAACTGGGGGTCGAGGCCGTCGTCCATCTGGGCGTCCACGTGGTTGGTGCCGAGCACCACCCGGGCGAACTTCGACAGGGCGTAGGCATCTTCGTTGGTGAGTCGGGCCCCGCCGAGGACCGCCACGGCCTGACCGCCCGAACGCTGGAGGACGTCGCCGATCCGAGTGGCGGCCACCGCCAGCGCCTCGGACCAGGAGGCCTCGACGTGGTCGCCGGTGGCGTCCCGGAGCAGCGGGGTGGCGAGCCGCTCCGGCGACCCGAGGTACTGGAAGCCGAACCGGCAGCGGTCCGACAGCCAGCCCTGGTTGGTGGGTTCTACGTCGACGCCGAGGATGCGGAGGACCTCGTTCTGCGACGCCTGGATGCTGATGCGGTCGCCCGCCGTGCACTGCAGGCACGTGGACTCGACCGCCGTCAGATCCCACGGACGGGCCCGGAACCGGTAGGCGGTGGCGGTGAGCGCCCCCACCGGGCAGATCTGGACGGTGTTGCCGGAGAAGTAGGAGGAGAAGGGCAGGTCGGGGAAGGTGGCGATGTGGACCCCGTTGCCCCGGTCGGTGAACTCGATCAGGGGATCACCCGAGATCTCCTCCGAGAAGCGGGTGCACCGGGCGCAGAGGATGCAGCGCTCGCGGTCGAGCAGCACCAGGTCGGAGATCGGGATCGGCTTCTCGAAGTGGCGTTTCTCCTCGACGAACCGACTCTCCCCCGGCCCGTAGGCCATGACGTGGTCCTGGAGGGGGCATTCTCCGCCCCGGTCACAGACGGGACAGTCGAGGGGGTGGTTGATGAGGAGGAACTCCAACACGCCTTCCTGGACCCGCTGAACGGTCTCGTTTCGGGTGTGGACGACCATGCCGTCGGAGACGGGGGTCGTGCAGGCGGTGACGATCGCCGGACCCCGCGGCGTCTCCAGCTCGACGAGGCACATCCGGCACATGCCGACCGGCTTCATCCGCGGGTGCCAGCAGAAGCGGGGGATGTAGGTGCCGCGGTCCTGCGCCGCCTTGATGAGCAGCTCGCCGGCAGGCACCTCCACCTGCCGCCCGTCGATGGTGACGGTGACGACCTCGCTCATCGCTCCCCCCCTTCGAAGGGGCAGCCACCGCCGTGGATGTGGGCCAGCAGCTCGTCCTTGAAGTACTTGGTGATCGAGATGATCGGGGAGACCGCCGACGGACCGAGGGGGCAGATGGTGGTCATTCGGGGCGGCCAGGCGAGCCCGACGGAGATGTTGCCGCCGACCTCCAACAGCAGGTCGACGTCCACCTCACGCCCCGCGCCGGATTCGATGCGGCGGAGGATCATCTCCAGCCAGGTGGTCCCCTCCCGACAGGGGGTGCACTGCCCACAGGATTCGTGGGCGAAGAAACGGACGATCCGCTCGGCCGCCCGGACCACGCAGGTGGTCTCGTCCATCACCACCACCGCCCCCGAGCCGAGCATCGACCCCGCCTTCCCGGTGTCGTTCTTGGTGATGGGCAGGTCGAGGTGGTCGCCGGGTACGAACCAGGGGGCGGACGCTCCACCGGGGATCCAGGTCTTCAGCTCGTGTCCGTCGCGGATGCCCCCGGCGACCTCGAAGATCAGCTCCCGCCAGGTCAGACCGTGGGGGAGCTCGTAGTTGCCCGGCCGGTTCACGTGGCCCGAGATCGAGAAGAGGAAGCTGCCCGTGTCCTCCTCGTGCCCGAGGGCCTTGTAGGCGTCGGGCCCCATCTCCAGGATGTGGGGGAGGTTCGAGATCGTCTCGACGTTGTTGACGATCGTCGGCATCATGTACAAGCCCTTGGCGGCGGGGAAGTAGGGGGGTTTCAGCCGCGGCTCTCCACGCCGGCCCTCCAGACTGTTGATGAGCGCCGTCTCCTCCCCGCAGATGTAGGCGCCGGCCCCCAGGTGGACGGTCACCTCCAGGTCGTAGTCGGACCCGAAGATCCCCTCGCCCAGGTAACCGGAGGCGTAGGCCTCGTCCACCGCCCGCTGGAGCCGCCGGGCCGGTTTCGGATACTCGCCCCGCACATAGACGAAGGCGTGATGCACCTCGTTGGCGACCGCGGCGATGATGATCCCCTCGACGAGCTGATGGGGATCCCGCTCGAGGAGCTGCCGATCCTTGAAGGTCCCCGGCTCGGACTCGTCGGCGTTCACGACCAGATAGGCGGGACGCGCCGGAGCCAGGAACGACCACTTGAGCCCGGCCGGGAACGCCGCCCCGCCCCGCCCCAGCAGCCCCGACTCCTTGGTCAGCTCGACCAGTTCGTCCCGGGTCATCCCCACCGCCCGTCGGGCCTGGCGGTATCCCCCCGTCGCCTCGTAGCGGGCCAGGGTGTGGGAGTCGGCGGGGTGCTCCGTCATCCGCCGGGTGATGACGCGAAGCTGGGTCGTCATGGGTGACCGTCCGTGGTTCCGTAGGGCTCGAACGCCGGGTAGGGTCCGACCGCTCCCGCGTGCTCCGCGATCGCCCAGTCGAAGCTGCGTCTCGTCCCGAACAGCTCCTGCATCTCGTCGGCCCGAACCGAGTCGGGGGCGGCGGACCGCAGCCACCGCACCAGCTCCCGTGCCGTGTCGGGCGTGACCCCTTCGATCAGCTCGTAATTCACCTGCACCGCCGGCGCCCCCCCGCAGGCGCCGATGCACTCGACGTGTTCGACGGTGATGACCCCGTCCTCGTCGGTCTCCCCGGCGGGGACGCCGGCCTCGTCCTCGACGGCGGCCAGCACCTCGTCGGCGCCGAGGAGCATGCACGAGATCGAGGTGCAGCAGGAGACCAGATAGCGCCCGGTCGGCTCCCGCTTGTACATCGTGTAGAAGGAGGCGACCGACTGCACCTGAGCCGGGGTGAGACCGACCCACTCGGCGACCTCGGCCATCCCCTCGTCGGTGAGGTATCCCTCCTCGGCGGCGGCGAGGTAGAGGAGGGGCATCACGGCCGACCGTTTCTCGGGGTAGCGGGCGAGGATGCTCCGGGCTCGTTCTCTGGTCTCCGGACTCCAGCGGCTCATCGCCCCGGCAGGATAGATTCCCATCCCCCCGACCGAACAATCGACACCCCTCCTCCCCGACGGCTCCGCCGCCGGGACTCAGGAGATCAGGGCTCGGACCTGACGGATCCCCACGAGGACCGGAGCCAGATCCTCCACCGGCTGAGCCTCCAGGCTCCGCATGAAACGGACGAGGCGGGCCACCGCCCGGGAATGCTCCGCGAGGTAGTGATCCACCGCCTCGGTGGCCGACCGCTCACCACCCTCCGCCAGGATCTCACAGACCAGGGCTCGGCGGAGCGCCAACAGCTCGTCCTCCATCGTCTGGGTGGCCCACCGATCCCACGGAGAGTCGGCGGGGAGCGCGACGACCATCTCCTCGAGTCGGTCGAGACGGACGGCCTGACCGACGAGGAAGAACGCCCTGGTCACATCGGGAACCGAACGGGCGAACCGCTCCGCCACCTCGATGATGTCGGGAGCGTGGACCAGCCCCGGCATGAAGGCGTGCCAACGGGCGGTGGCGTCGGGCACTCCGACCCGGCGAAGACGCTCCGCCTCCTCGTCGCGCTCCTTCCGCCATTCGGGCGGACCTGCCTCGGGGAGCGTGGCCTCCACCTCCCGGAACGCGGGCCCGTGGGCGGCGACGATCTCGCCCATCTCCACCCCGTTGAGCCGTGCCAGGTACCACCGGGTGAGGACCGCCACCAGCCGGTCGACCCGCCCCATGAGGACGTTCCAGGTCTCGGCGTCGAGACGGCCGAACAGCGACTCGATCATCTCCCAGCGACGCACCGCGCCCGCCACGTCGCGGGCCACCCGGTAGGCGCGGACCACCTCCGCCGGGTCGGCTCCCGTCTGCCTGCAGAGGCGATCCACGAACGTCACCCCCTCCGAGTTGACGACGTCGTTGGCGACGATGGTCGCCACCAGCTCACGCCGGAGCGGATGATGCTCGACGAGGTCGCCGAACCGTTCGACGACGTTGTCGGGGAAGTAACGATGCAGATCGGTGAGGAAGTAGGGGTCGTCGGGGAGGTCGGACTCGATCAGTGACTCCTCCAGACTCCGTTTGGCATCGGCGAGGAGCACCGCCAGCTCCGGCCGGGTCATCCCCTCACCGGCCCTCACCCGCTCGGCGATCTCCTCGGACGTGGGGAGAAAATCGATGGAGCGGTCGACGATGCCCTGGGTCTCCAGGGTGGACATGAGGTCGTCATAGGCCTCCATCCGATGTGGGGAGGCCAGCTCCTCCTGGGAGAGCATCTGGACTTGAAGAAAGTTGTCGTACAGGATCCGGTCGACGACCCCCTCCGCCGCCTCCTGCACGAGGCGGTTTCGGTCGTCCCGCTCCAGACGTCCCCGCTCCTCGGCGAGGCCGAGGAGGATCTTGAGGTTGACCTCCCGGTCCGAGCAGTCCACCCCGCCGGAGTTGTCGATGAAGTCGGTGTTGATCCGTCCACCGGCCCGGGCGTACTCGATCCTTCCCCGCTGGGTGAATCCCAGGTTGCCCCCCTCCACCACCACCCGCGCCCTCAGGTCGGCGGCGTCGACTCGGACCGCGTCGTTGCTGCGGTCACCGACCTCCTCGTTGGTCTCGTCCCTGGCCTTCACGTAGGTGCCGATCCCGCCGTTCCAGATGAGATCGACGGGAGCGGTGAGGATCGCCCTGATCAGGTCGGGCGGCGCCAGCACCTCGTCGGTGATGCCGAGGGCCTTCCGGGCCTCCGGGGAGATCGGCACCTTCTTCGCGCTCCGCGGCCACACCCCTCCACCTTCGCTGATCACATCCGGGTCGTAGTCGGCCCAGCTCGAACGTTCCATCTCGAACAGTCGCCGCCGTTCCGCGTAGGAGCGGCGAGGATCGGGGTCGGGGTCGATGAAGATGTGTCGGTGGTCGAAGGCGGCGACCAGCCTGATCTTGTCGGAACAGAGCATGCCGTTGCCGAAGACGTCCCCCGACATGTCGCCGATCCCGACGACGGTGAAGGGATCCGCATAGGGGTCGATCCCGAGCTCGGCGAAATGCCGCTCCAGGGACTTCCACGCGCCGCGGGCGGTGATCCCGAGCTTCTTGTGGTCGTATCCGGTGGATCCCCCGGAGGCGAAGGCGTCGTCGAGCCAGAAGTGGTACTCGCGGGCGATCTCGTTGGCCAGATCGGAGAAGGTCGCCGTGCCCCGGTCGGCGGCCACGACCAGATACGGGTCGTCGCCGTCGTGGACGACGACCCGGTCGGGGTGTGTCACCCGCCCTTCCACCCGGTTGTCGGTGAGATCGAGCAACCCCCGGATGAACACCGCGTACCGACGGCGCACCGCCTCGGCCAGATCCGCCGGGTCGGTCGGCGGGGTCCGTAGCACGAAGCCCCCTTTCGCTCCGGTGGGGACGATGACGGCGTTCTTCGTCATCTGCGCCTTCAGAAGCCCGAGGACCTCGGTGCGGTAGTCCTCTCGGCGGTCCGACCATCGGATCCCGCCTCGGGCGACCGCCCCGCCCCGGAGGTGGATCCCTTCGACGTCCTTGGCGATCACGAAGATCTCCGCCATCGGATGGGGGCGAGGGGCGTCGGGGACGTCGGCCGAGCGGAACTTGAACGCCAGGCTCTGCCGGTCGTCGCGGAACGCGCTCGTCCGGGTCGTCGCCTCGATGAGCCGGAGGAAGCTGCGCAGGATCCGGTCCTCGTCCCGGGAGGGGACGGCGTCGAGCTGCTCGGCGAGGACGGCCGCCACCATCGGGTATTCGTCCCGGTCGGCGTCGGGGTCGAAGCGCAGCTCGAACAGACGCACGAGGTTGGCGGCGATCTGCGGGTGGGCGAGGAGGGTGTCGTTGACGTAGGCGACCGTGAAGACGGGAGCGACCCGACGCCAGTAGGTGCGGTACGCCCTGAGGATGGCGACCTGACGGTGGTCGAGCCCGGCGGTGACGACGAGACGGTTGAGGCGGTCGGATTCGGCGGTGCCCTCCCAGACGGCGGTGAGGGCGGCGGCGACCCGTTCCCCGACGGCGTCGAGGTCGAGGGCCTCCCCATCGGGGCCCCGCACCCCGAAGTCGTGGATGAAGAAGGAACCGGGGGCTTCGAGACGGGTCGGCACCTCCTCCACCACCTGCATGCCCATGTGCTCCAGGGTGGGGACCAGCTCGGACAGGGGCCGCTTCCCGTCGCTCCGGTACAGCACCACCCGGGTCAGCTCTTCCCCGGCCTGGGCCAGGTTGCGGAGACCCACGACGAAGGAACGCCCCGACGACGCCAGCTCGTCGAGCCGGAGGATGTCGTCGGCGGCGACCTCGGTGGCGACCGAGCTCGTGTAGTACTCGGGGAACCGTTCGCACCAGGTCTCGGCCAGCCGTCGTCCCTCCTCCTCGCCCCGTCGACGGATGAGGACGTCGGCGACCTGCTCCCCCCACGACCGCATCAGCGACACGACGTCCGCCTCCAACGACGAGAGGTCGACTTCGGGGACGTTGCCCCATTCGACCCACACGGTGAAGTGGATCTGGGCGGGGTCCGACTCCCCCAGACTGAGGTGGTACTCGACGGCCGTGCCGTGGAACCGCTCCATGAACATGTCCTGGAGGCGGCGCCGCAGCTCGGCGTTGAACCGGTCCCGGGGAAGGGCGACGAGGATCGAGACGCTCCGTTCGAGCAGATCGCGCCGGACGAACAACCGGACCTGATGTCGCTCCTCCAGGTCGAGGAGCTCCCGCAGCTCCCGGCGCAGGTCGTCGGTGTCCGCCGAGAAGAGGTCGTGCTTGGAGAACCCGTCGAACAGCTCGACGATCTTCTTGTGGTCGTGGCTGCCCTCGATGAGGTCTTCGGCGGCGACGATGTCGGCCAGTTTCGCCCGCAGGATGGGGATCTGGCTCGCAGGCTGCATGTAGGCCTTCGACGTGAACAGGCCGACCAGCCGTGCCTCCCCGATGGTCTCCCCGTCGGGCCCCACCATCCGCACCCCGACGTAGTCCATCTTCGCCCGACGGTGCACCGTCGAGTAGCGGTTCGTCTTCGTGATGACCACCAGATCGCCGGATTCGTACCGCCGCGCCAGGTCGGGCGGCAGGTCGGCGAGGAGCACCGGCTCGGCCATCGACGACTGGCGCTCGTCGGAGAGGAGACCGAGACCGCTGTCGGGCACCACCTCGACCGCCTTGCCCTCGGGCGTCTCGATCACGCGGTACTCCCGGTAGCCGAGGAAGATGAAGTTGCCGTCCCGGAGCCACTGGAGGAAGTTCACACCCTCGGTGATGACGACGTCCGGATAGTGCCCCACGGCGACCCTCACCAGGTCGGCCATGCGGTCGACCCGACCCATCATCGGATGGAAGTCACGGACGACCCGATGGACGTCCTCCAGCACCGACCGGAGGGCGCGCACCAGGGCGGGGAGGTCCGCTTCGAACAGGCGCCGGTCCAGCTCGTAGTGCTGCACCGACTCGCGGCTGGTCGTGTAGCGGGCGTTACGGATGTGCCGGAGGGTCCCGTCCGAGCTCCGCTCGGTGCCGATCACGGGGTGGAGCACCAGCTCCACCCGGAGCCCGTGGGCCTCCAGCTCGTTGGTGACCGAATCGTGCAGGAACGGGGAGTCGTCGGTGACGAGCTCGACGACGGTTCCCCGGGTCTCATACCCGTGCTCGGCCACGGTCGGGTTGAAGGCCCGGACCTTGATCGGCTCCTCACGCCGTTCGATGAACTCGAAGATCCCCAGCAGATGGTGGAAGGTCGCCTCGGGGTCGAGCTGGGGAAGGAGGTCGCCCGGGATCCGACGGAGGTAGGAACGGGCGAACTCGCGCACGAGGTCCGCCTTCGGGGGATCGACGCGTTCACCGACGATCCGCACGACCTCGGTGAGGAGCGGGCTCGCCTCGTTGGGCGGTCGACCGTCGTCCACGGGCTGCACGGTACTCCCCCTATCGACCAACCGGAAGGAGTCTGTAGCCCTACCTGTCCACGTCGCCCATGACCGGATCCAACGAGGCGATCGTGGCGATCGTGTCGGCGACGAGGGTGTCGGCCATCATCACCGGCAAGGCCTGGAGGTTGTAGAAGGACGGAGCCCGGATGTGCATCCGCCAGGGCCTCCCCTCCCCGACCGAGACCAGATAGCAGCCGAGCTCACCGCGGGGGGACTCGACCGCCACGTAGGTCTCCCCGGGGGGGACCCGAAAACCCTCCGTGAAGATCTTGAAGTGGTGGATGAGCGCCTCCATCGACTCGTCGATCCTCGCCCGGGGTGGCGGGGTGACCTTGCGGTCGTCGGCCCGGTAGTCGCCCTTCGGCATCGTCTCGGCGACCTGCTCCACGATGCGGATCGACTGGCGGATCTCCTCCATCCGGATCATGTAACGGTCGTAGACGTCGCCGTTGGTGCCGGTGGGGACGTCGAACTCGTACCGATCGATCCCGCTGTAGGGAAACGCCTTCCGCAGGTCCCAGTCCACCCCGGTGGAGCGGAGGATGGGACCGGTGATGCCGTAGGCCCGGCACTCCTCGGCGGTGATCACCCCGACGCCTTTGGTTCGGGACAGCCAGATCGGGTTCTCCCGCAACAGGTCGTCGTAGTCTCGGATCCGAGCCGGGATCGTCTCCACGATCCGGGCCACGTCGCGGCGCCATCCCGGTGGGAGATCGGCGGCGACCCCGCCGGGGCGGATGTAATTGTGGTTCATCCGCAGGCCCGTGGTCTTCTCGAAGAACTCGAGGATCAGCTCCCGCTCCCGGAAGCCGTACAGCATCATCGAGAGCGCCCCGATGTCCATCCCGTTGGTGGCGAGGGCGACCAGGTGCGAGGAGACTCGGTTCAGCTCGGTCATCAGGATCCGGATGGCCTGGGCCCGGGGTGGCACGTCGATGCCCAGGAGCTGCTCCACCGCCAACGAGTAGGCCAGCTCGTTGTGGAGCGGCGCCAGATAGTCCATCCGGGTGACGTTGGTCGGACCCTGGGCGAAGGTCAGGGTCTCGGCGGTCTTCTCCATCCCGGTGTGCAGATATCCGATGATCGGTTTGGAGCGACGGATGATCTCACCCTCGAGCTCGAGCTGGAGGCGCAGCACCCCGTGCGTGGAAGGATGCTGCGGCCCCATGTTGATGATCATCCGCTCGTCCTCGGGGGCGACCTCGGAGTCGACGTAGTCGTCGGTGACCACCGAGCCGAGCTGCTCCCGGAGCCGCGCCTCGGGCTCCTCCTCGGCCATCTCCTGCGCCCCTTCGTCGGTGGGCGGCACCTCGGTCCCCGACAGCCAGATGTCGACGATCTCGGGTTCGCCGTCGATGGTGGGGGTGGGGGTTTCGTCGCTCATCACGTCGCCTTGTGGGATTCCTTGAACTGGACGGGCACCGACCCGACCCCGAAGTCCTTCCGCAGGGGATGACCCTCCCAGTCGTCGGGCATGAGGATCCGGGTGGGGTCGGGATGCCCTTCGAAGACGAGGCCGAACATGTCGAAGACCTCCCGCTCGGGGAAGTTGGCGCCCGGCCACAGATCGCAGAGGCTGGGGACCACCGGATCGTCGGCCGGCACCGGGACCAGGAGACGAAGGCGAAGCCGATGCCGGTGGGAGAGGAGGTTGACGACCAGCTCGAAGCGGATGGGACGGCGGTCGAACCAGTCGACGCACGTCACGTCGGCGCACACCTCGAACCCGGCATCCCGGGCCGCCGACGCCAACGCGTGGTAGTCCTCCCGGCTCACGACCACCGTGTGCTGTCCGGCGGATTCGACGTAGACGGCCTCGGGGAAGTCGGCCAGGAGCCCGGCGAGAACCTGGGGGAGGTCGGGCGGGGCCACGTCGGCGTCGGAACCTTCGGGAGCCCGTTCCATCTCGTCGTTCACGATGAAGCTCCCGAGGAGACGTGCTCGCCCTGCACGATCATCCGCTGGAGGGTGAGGATCCCGTGCATGAGGCTCTGGGGACCCGGCGGACATCCGGGGACGTACATGTCGACGGGGACCACCTGGTCGACGCCCTGCACCAGGGCGTAGTTGTTGAACATGCCCCCCGACGAGGCGCAGGCCCCCATCGAGATGACCCACTTGGGATCGGGCATCTGGTCGTACACCTGGCGGAGCACCGGCGCCATCTTCTGGGAGACACGTCCCGCCACGATCATCAGGTCGGCCTGGCGCGGCGACGCCCGGAACACCTCCATCCCGAACCGGGCGAGGTCGTTGTGGGCGGCCCCGGTGGCCATCATCTCGATGGCGCAGCAGGCCAGTCCGAAGGTCGCGGGCCACATCGACTGGGTGCGAGCCCAGCGGGCGGCCTTCTCGATCGTGGTGGTGAGGAAGTTCGACGGATACGACCGGGCGGCCATCAGGCTGCCTCCTGGGAGACCTCGGAGGAGACGTACCGGCGACGGCGATGCACGTTCCAGTCGAGGGCGCCCCGTTTCCAGACGTAGAACAGGGTCTCGAGGACGAAGAACGTGAAGATGCCGACGGCGGCGATGCCGTACCAGGCGAGGTCGTCGAACCGGGACGCCCACGCGAAGAGGAAGATGATCTCCACGTCGAAGATCACGAAGAGCATCGCCACGAGGTAGAACTTCACCGGGAACCGCTGCGACGGCTCCTGCTCGGGGACGATCCCGCACTCGTAGGGTTCGAGCTTCTCGGGGGTCGGGCGGTGAGGGGAGAACAGCCGGCTCACCACCATCGACACCCCGACGAACCCGACGGCGAGGACCAGCATGACCGCGATCGGGAGGTAGTCGGCGAGTGTCACAGCGTCCGCGAGGATAGAGACGCCGGGCGTCGGTGGACAAAAGGGCCGTCAACGGTCCGGCGGGCGCGAGGCCACCTGACCGCAGACGCACCGGTACCGGTCGCCCTCCACGTCGGGCCATCGAATCCAGACGGTGGCATCCAGCTCCGGGCAGCGCACGGGGAAGGCCATGTCCCGAGCCGAGCTCGGGTCGGGGCTGAGGGCGATCCGAAGTCGCCAGACCTCCTGGCGCAGGCGGTCGAGCCGTGCCCTCGACTCGGCCAGGTCCCGCAGCGGCGCCCGTCGCGCCCGCAGACGCTCATGATGCCTCCAGGCGGCGACCAGCTCGCCGAACGCCGCCTCGAGCCGGGGATGGAGCATCGACCCTCCGACACCTGCTCCGGCTCAACGGATCGGCAGAGGGCGCACCATGGTCGCCAGCATCCGATACGCCTGCTCTCCGACGCCCCGCTCGTCCTCGTCGAGCAGGTTCGCCATCACCTTGAGGGTCCATTCCATCAGCGGCCGGTTCCGCAAACCCACGTGGGCCAGGGTCCGCATCACCGGCGGATTGCCGATCAGCCTCACGAAGATCCGCGCCATCTTGTAGTAGAGGCTGTACTCGTCGTCGAGGATCCTCGGGTACCGGGCCAGGAGGCCGAGGTCGTCGGCGGCGAAGGCTTCGGAGATGACGCCGGCGGCGATCCGACCCGTCTCGTACGCGTAGGAGATCCCTTCCCCGTTCCACGGGTTGATCGCCCCGGCCGCGTCACCGACGACGAGCCAGTTGGGTCCTGCGAGCGGCCCCTTCGAGAAGGCCATCGTGAGCTTGCCGCCCATCGGTTCGGTGAGACGCCGGTCTTCCGACAGCGCCCAGTACTCGGGGGCCGTCCGCACGTAGTCCTCCATCATGCGGGTGGTGTTCGTGTGCTTCCATCGCTTGAAGGTGGAGAGCAGACCCACACCGACGTTGACGGTGCCGTCGCCGAGGGGAAACACCCAGCCGTACCCGGGCATCGACGCCCCCGTCTCGTCCCTCAGATCGAGTTGGCTCTCCAAGAACCGGTCCCGCGAGCGGGGACTGGCGTAGTATCCGCGGGCGGCGAGCCCCATCGGATAATCCTTGCGCCGGGACGTCCCCAGCCGGCGCCCGAACCGATCGAGGGAGCCGTCGGCGACCACCACCACCTCCGGGACGACCCGTTCGGTCTCGCCGTCGGAGACGAGGTCGACGGCGACGAGGCGCCCACGGTCCAGCACCGGCCGGGCTTCGGTCCGTTCCCGGACGGTCACGCCCTGCGCCGCCACCAGCCGGGCCACCTCGGCGTCCAGATCGCGGCGGCGGATCACCCCTCCCCAATCGGGGAACCGGGAATGCCGAGGCCACCGCATCTCCAACATCAGGTCGTCCCCGGCGTACGAACGCAGCCCGTCGATCCGCCAGAAGGTGGCCGCCGAGAAGTCGAACCCCATCTCCCGGAGTTGGTGGATCGCCCGCGGCGTGAGGCCGTCGCCGCAGGTCTTGTCCCTGGGATACGCCTTCTTCTCGACCAGCATGACCGGATGCCCCGCACGCGCCAGCCAGTAGGCAGCGGCCGAACCCGCAGGTCCTCCGCCCACCACCACGACCCGATGATCCGCCATGGCGGCGACGTTACCGGCGGCAGCGACGGAGCGGGAATCCCCTTTGGCTTCGACGTCCGCCGTCCCTATCGTCGCCCCCCATGACACGACGGATCCCCCGGGCGACGGTGGCGCGCCTTCCGGCCTACCTCCGTCATCTCGACTCCCTCGGGCCCGGGCAACAGACGGTGCAGTCCTCGGATCTGGCGAGCGCGTCGGGCGTGAACGCGGCGAAGGTCCGAAAGGACCTCTCCTACATCGGCGCCACCGGGGTGAGGGGGGTCGGATACGACGTCGAAGAGCTGCGGAACCTCATCCTGCGGCGCCTCGGCCTCAGCACCGACCTGACGGTGGTGCTCATCGGCGCCGGAAACCTGGGGAGCGCCCTGGCCCGCTACAAGGGTTTCGACAATCGGGGCTTCCACATCGTCTCGGTGTACGACATCGACCCGAAACGGGTCGGGAAACGGATCGCCGGCATCGAGATCCGCCATCTCGACCGCCTGGAGGAGGACCTGGAGCGCAATCCCGCCGACATCGGCATCATCGCCACCCCGGCGTCGGAAGCCCAAGGTGTCGCCGATCGGCTGATCGCCGCGGGGATCCCCGGCATCCTCAACTTCGCCCCGACCGTGATCAGGGTGCCGCCCGGCGCCACGGTCCGCCAGGTGGATCTGGCGACCGAGCTGCAGATCCTCGCCTTCTACCTGGGCTCCCGCCGAGAGACGGGTTCGACGTCGAGCCTCCCCGAGCGATGGCGCTCCGGGTAGATCGGGAAGCGGGCGCAGAGCTCCGACACCTCACCCCGGATCCGTTCGACGAGACGTTCGTCCGCCCCGTCGAGCACGTCGGCGATGCGGCCGGCGATCCATCGGAACTCGTCCACACCGAACCCGCGGGTGGTCCCCGCCGACGAACCCAGCCTGATCCCGGAGGCGACCCAGGGTGGACGGGTCTCGCCCGGGACCGTGTTCTTGTTCACCGTGAACCCGGCGCGCTCCAACAGCTCCTGGGCGTCTTTGCCGGTGACGTCCCGGGATCGGAGGTCGACGAGGACGATCGGGGTGTCGGTCCCGCCCGTGACCACGTCGAACCCCCGGGCGATCAGGGTGTCCGCCATCGCCCGGGCGTTGGCCAGCACCGCCGCCGCCCAAGACGCGAACTCGGGCCGCAGCGCCTCCCCCAGACACACCGCCTTCGCCGCCACCGCGTTGAGGATCACGCTGCCCTGCACTCCGGGGAAGACCGCGGCGTCGATGCGTCGACCCAGCTCGGCATCCCCGGTGAGGATCAGCCCGCCGCGTACCCCGCGGAGGTTCTTGTACGTCGTCGCCGTCGTGACGTGGGCGTGGGGAACCGGGTCGGGATGCAGGCCGGCAGCGACGAGTCCGGCGACGTGGGCGATGTCGGCGAGCAGTACCGCCCCGACCTCGTCGGCGATCTCCCGGAACGCCGCGAAATCGACCGCTCGGGGATACGCCGAGCCTCCGCAGATGATCAACCTGGGGCGTACCTGCCGCACGAGACGAGCCGTGGCGTCCAGGTCGATCCGCCCCGTGGTCGCATCCACGCCGTAGTGATACGCCCTCATCCAGCGTCCGGAGATGTTGACCGGTGAACCGTGGCTGAGATGTCCCCCCATGGAGAGGTCCATGGACACGACGACGTCACCGGGTTCGAGGAAGGCGGCGAACACCGCCAGGTTCGCCTGGCTGCCCGAATGGGGCTGGACGTTGGCATGGGCGGCGCCGAAGAGCTCCTTGGCACGTTCGACGGCCAGCCGCTCCACCGCGTCGGCGAACTCGGCCCCGCCGTAGTAGCGCCTCCCCGGCAGGCCCTCGACCGTCTTGTTCACGATCACCGAACCGATCGCCTCGAGGGACGCCCGGGAGACGAGGTTCTCCGACGCGATGAGCTCGATCTGGTCGCGTTGCCGCCCGAGCTCACCGGCGAGGGCCTCGGCCACCGCCGGATCGATCTCCTCGAGGGACGCGTCGAAGTACCCGCCGTGCAGCACCGGGGGCCGACGACCGCCCGTCACCTAGAGGTCGGCTCGCTCCTGGGTCTCCTCGTACTGTTTGAGGGCGACGAGGAACGCGACGAAGACGATCGCCGACACCAGCATGAAGGTGATGGGGATGATCCGGATCTCGAAGGCGTTGAGGCCCTCGATGTCGGCAGGCCGGGGTCCCCGGGGTGCGTAGAGGACGAACAGGAGACTCCCGATCGTCCACCAGGCGGACACCCCCGCCCCGGTCACCAGAAACCCCAGCTTCTTCCCCAGGTTGGTGTAGGTGAGCAGGTAGATCGTCCCGTAGAAGACGAGGATCGACGCGACCGTGAGGATGATGCCGGTGACGAACAGGTTGGCGGAGAGCAGCTCGCGCATCAGCTCGCGCATGGTTCACTCACCCCTCTCGGCGTGGTTGACGATTCCGTCCAGGTGTCCACCCCACAGATACTGTGCGAGGAGCTCGAGGTCCTCCATGCTCAAGGTCTTGCCGAAGCCGGGCATCCGGCCGGTGCCTACCCCGTTGAAACCATAGGGTTTGTTGGCGCGGGGGCCGGTCACCAGGAAGTCACCGAGGTCTTCCACCGATGCGAACTGCTTCCGCACCCGGCCCTCCCAGAGGGCGGGACCGAAGCCGCCGGCCCCCGGCTCCTGGGCGAAGGGGATCCCCGCCGAATACCCCGACGTGTGGCAGCGGGCGCAGTATCCCTGGAAGATCCCGACCGCCCGCTCGGCCTTGGCGAGGTCCCCGTCGAAGACCTGGTCGGCGACCCCCTGGATGTCGATCTCCCAGCGGCGCTCCTTCTGGGCGGTGAGCAGCCGCTGGAGACCTTCCTCGGCGGGTCCGAGCAGCTTCTCCAGGTTCTCGGCCTGGATGGTGAGGTTGAGCGACAGCGTGGACAGCCCGCCCACCACCCGGTGGGCGACGTCCTCGTCGGGCTCACCGGAGGTGGCGGGGTTCCTCGGGTCGAGATCGATGACCTGGATCTCACTCGGCCGCATCGCCTGCACCGCGGCGGTGAGCTGTGAGGTGATCTGCTGCTCGGCCTCGTCGGGGATGGTGTCGAGGTCGGAGTCCTCTCCCTCGGTCTGGGCGAGCGCCTCGCGGATCGCCTCCACGTTGGGGGCGATGAGCGGCGCCCGGGTGGCGACCAGCTCCTCGAGGGTGGCGAGGAGCTCCTCGGCGACCTCCCGATCGGGCCGGTCGGTGCTCGCCGGGGCCTCGGGATCGAAGGTGATGGGCTCGAGCCCGGGAATGGCGAAGGCGCGTTCCGCCTCGCGGGTGATGTCGCTGATCTCCCGCTCCGCCACGTCGGAGAGGCCGTCACCGTCGGTGTCGAGCCCCTCGCCGGCGGTGGCGAGGACCTTCTCGGCGCGTTTCGCCAGGTCGGCGGCGATCGGAGCCAGCGTCGGGGCGGCCTCGAGGTCGACGATGAGCTGACGCTGCCTACGGATGATCTCTTCCAGGGCGGCGTCGGCCCCTTCGAGCTTCGCCAGCTCGGCGCGGACGACGTCGTTCGCCCGGGCCACGGCCTCACTCTGGGGGATCTGGATCGTCTCCAGGTAGTTGACGATGTCCTCGACCTGCTGTTCGGTCATCGGACCGCCCCCGGCCACCCCCCACGGGGGCATCGGGGTGTTCCCCCGCCCGTAGGTGATCCAGAAGTTGATCTCCTCGCGGGTGTACCGGTAGAAGATGTCGTCGAGGGACGGGGCCACCCAGCTCACGTTCACCCCGGTGCGCTTCTCCACGAACGGCGCCGCCCCCCCGACCCCGTTGGGGCCGTGGCAGTTGAAACACCCGAACTCCTGGACCAGCTCGGCTCCACGCTCGACCGACTCCTCGTGGAACTGGTCGACGAAGCTCTCCTGACGATCCGTCTCCCCGAGGAAGTAGAGGGGGAGGGCCAGGGCCAGGAAGGCGGAGAGGACGACGGCCGCCTGCTGGGCCCGTTCGAGACGACGGGTCTCCAGCTCGTCGTCGGGGATCGGCGGCTTGAGGTTGGGCGGGATCTCCTCTTTGCCCCGGGTGCGCAGGGCGCTGACCCCGAGGAAGGCCAGGTAGCCGACGGCCAGGACGACGGCGACGAGGATGACGGCGTTGGAGCTCACGCTCAGGCTCCCCCGCCGGCGGCGATGCAGGACGGACCCTGCGGGTACTTCACGGTGAGGATCGGAGCCCGCGGCGTCTGGACGATCGACCCGGTCTTGATGATCAGGTCGTCGGCCGGGGTGAAATCGATCACGAACCGGTCGAGGTTGCGGGGCGCGGGCCCGGCGAAGTACTCACCCACCAGGCTGTACTTCGAGCCGTGGCACGGGCACTCGAACCCTTGAGACGGCTGGCACCAGGGCACCCGACATCCCAGATGGACGCAGCGTTGCCAGAGCGCCATCACGCCTCGGTCGGCGACCCCGAGGTCGCGGAACTGTGGGGACAGCGCGTTCTCGTCGTAGGGGACGAGGTAGGCCCGGGCCTCGGGGATGAACAGCGGGGTCACCGAGCCGTCCTCGTTGAAGAGCTGCTCCCGCAGCTCGTCGACCTTCCCGGCGTTGACGTCGGACCCGAATCCCCCCGTCAGCTTCGGCCACAGGAACGAGAGCGAGGCGAGACCGAACCCGGCCAGGAAGGTCCCGAAGGTGGCGCCGAGCGCCCGGTTGAAGAATTGGCGGCGCGTGACGCCCGCCTCCTCGGGGGTGACCTCGACCACCACCGGCTCGGAGACGACCTCCACCGCGGTGGCGACCGGCGGCTCCGAGGTCGCCTCGCCGCCCTCCTCGGCGGCCTGCTCCCCGGCGGACTCGGTCGCGGCGACGAAGGCTTCGGGGACCTCGGACCGATCGGCGGCCAGGGTCTCCGAACTCACACCCTTTCGCCAGTCCGTCGAACGGCGGTAGGCGATGGCGAAGGCGGCCGCGGCGGCGGCGATGGCCACCAAGGCGACACCGACCAGGATCAGGTTTGCGGCACTCATTCGAAACTCACCCAGTCTTTCAGATCGTCGAAGAAGATCCCGTCCTTCCACGGGTAGCTGAAGTTGAACCCCTTCCCCCGGAACAGCACCCCGAGGATGGTCAGGGTCGCCGACCCGGCGAGGAAGATCGTGTAGAGCATGATGGCGAGCTTCCGGTCGGAGGGCTTCGTCGACGGGTTGCGGTCCACGTAGGGGATCATCATGAACCCGACCAGCCCGATGATCGTCGGCACGGTCACGCCCGCGATCTGCGGGTCGAAGTACGACAGCAGCTCCTGCAGTCCGAGGAAGTACCACGGAGCCTTCGACGGGTTCGGCGTCAGGTTGGGGTTGGCGGCTTCGAGCAGCGGCGCCTGCAGGGCGACCGACATCAGGATCAACAGTCCGGTCATCGCCAGGAGGGCGACGAACTCGACCAGCATGAGGTGGGGCCAGGTGTTGACCTTGTCGTGGGGCTCCGCCTTGACCTGCTGGATCGCCTTCGCCTTGACGACGGTGAGGAGCCGCTGGGTGCGGACGCCTTCGGGGACACCGGCGGGCGGGACGCTGGGCCGAGGCGACACGACCGCCGCCACCTTGCCGCCTCCGTTCCCGGTGGGCGCCGGGACGGTGGGCTCCTCCACCGCCACCGCGGCGGGGGCCTCGGCGGGCTGGGGAGCGCCCGCGGGAGGCTCCGCGGCCGGTGGAGGCGCCTCGGCGCCCACAGGCGGCGCTTCGCCCGCCATCTCGGCCAGCACGTTCACCAGGGGGACGCCGAGCGCCTTCGCCTTCGCCTCGGCGGAGCGCCGGAGGAGCGCCTCGGGCATCCCGGCGACCTGGGCCGCCTTGGCCAGGAGCGCGTCGACGTCGCCGGAGCTCGCCGCGGGATCGGACGACGGTTCCTGCGGGGACGGCTCGGCCGGCGGGGCGGTCTGCTCGGACGGCTCCGATGCGGCGGGCGGGGTCGGCGGGGCCTCGCCCTTCATCTCGGCGAGCACCTGCTCGACGGGGATGCCGAGGGCTTTCGCCTTCGCCTCGGCGGAGCGCCGGAGGAGACTTTCGGGGATCTCGGTCATTCGCTACCTCCGATCACAGTGGTCCCGAGATGCCGCCGTCCTTGCGGACCCGCCAGAAGTGGACGGCCATGAAGATGACGATGATGAACGGGAGGAACAGGACGTGGAGGACATACCACCGCAGCAGCGTCCCTGCGGTCACCTCCACCCCCGCCAGCAGCGCGAACTTCACCTGGTCGCCGAAGACCGGGACGAAGCCCGCCATGTTGGTCCCCACGGTGACGGCCCAGAGGGCGAGCTGGTCCCAGGGGAGCAGATAGCCGGTGAACGAGAGCAGCAGCGTGAGGAGCAGCAGCACGACCCCGACCACCCAGTTGAACTCGCGGGGCGGCTTGTAGGCGCCGTGATAGAAGACCCGGGACATGTGGAGGAACACGGTGAGCACCATGAGGTGGGCGCCCCAGCGGTGCATGTTGCGGACGAGGGACCCGAACGCCACGTTGGTGGAGAGGGCCTGGATGTCGACGTAGGCCCGCTCGGCGGTGGGCGCGTAATAGAACATCAGGAAGATGCCGGTGATGGTGAGCAGGATGAACAGGAAGAAGCTCAGACCGCCGAGGCAGAGGGTGTAGGAGAGCTTCACGCCGTGCCGCTTCACCTTCACCGGGTGGAGGTGGTACAGCACATTGTTCATGATCACGTACGACCGGTTCCGCGGACTGTCCGCGTACCCCTTCTTGAAGGGCGATCCGGGCCGGAACACCGACTCCATGAACTGGGACCCGCGGAGACGGTCGACCGCCTCGGCCGTCCGTTCGCGCACCCGCTCCAGCAATCCCGTCTTCCCGTTTCCGTTGGCCACTCGGCTCCTCCTACCAACGCATCCCGTAGGCGTATCCGTTCTTGAAATCACGCTGACCCGTGTCCACGTCCCAGGGCGCCCGGTCGAGACCGAGGGCGGCTGCCTGCTCCGCCAGCGAACCCTCGAACTTGCCGAGGGTGATCACCCCGGTGGGGCAGCGGTCGATGCAGAGGGCGCAGCGGGTGCACTCGTTCTCGTCCACCACGAAGAATCCGAGGTTCGTGGGGTCCGTCGTGGGGTCGTCGACGTTGACCGCCTCGGCGATGGCGTCGATCGACAGGTAGTGGATGCATTTCCACGGGCAGATGTCGACACATCCTTCACAGAGGATGCATTCGGACTGATCGATGTGGAGGAACTGCTTGGGACGCAGCTTGTCCTTGAAGTAGTCGCCGTCGACGAGGGCGAGCTGGTAGTCGTCGCGGAACGGCGGCGTCTCGTCGACCACGCCGCGAGGCATCAGCGCTCCCCCTCCACGAGTGGGCGACCGTAGGGCGACTTCGGTGCGGGCTTCTCCACCTTCGGGCGGGGCTTGCCGATGTCCTGCACCTTGTAGGCGAACACGGCGGCGGCGCCCAACATCACCAGGTTGTAGGTGCCGGAGATGGCGTCCTTGATCGCCGCCAGGCTGATGTCGACCTGATTGCCGAGGGTGAGCCACCGCGGAAGCGTGAACGCGACCCGCTGCGGAGACCAGTTGAGATCGGTCTGGGCCAGGTTGAGCCACTCCGACGGCACGACCCCGAAGATGAGCACCAGCTCCATCCAGGCGATGAAGGCGGCGAACGCTGCCCGTGCCCAGGTCATGGGCCGACCGAGCACGAACCCGATGGCGGCACCGGCGAGCATGAGCTGGCTCCCTCCGAACGCGATGAGGTAGCCGATCGATTTCGGCAGCCAGCCACGGGGGACCCAGTTGAATTCACCGAGGACCACCGGGACCTCCACCCCGTCCACGAGTTCGGTCTCCGGGAAGCCGGCGTAATGGACGAGCCACACCCCGACCGCCAGAACGAGGGTTCCGAGGATCAGCAGGGTCCAGGCGAGGCGCGAACGCTGCTGAGCCGTCAGCTCACCGAGTCGATTCATCAGCCGATCCATCCTCGTGGTCGCCGCACGCATCGGGGTCGCCGATGCGCGGCATGTTGTACCACACACCCGGCCCGGAGGCGGAATCAGCGACGACCGGCCACCCGATCGCGACCCTCCGGTCCGGCGAGCCGAGAGCGGGGACGGAGGGGGTCGCCCGTCCGGCTATGCTCCCGCCCGTCCGCGACGACCCGAGGAGCAACGTGGCCTCGAGCCAAACCGCCGAGACGCCGACCCGATCCGATCTCCGTGGCGATCGGGCCGCGACCCTCCATCTACTCGGATCATCCCTCTTCCTGGCCCTGGCCGGGATCGTGTTCTTCGCATCGCTGGTCGCGATGCGGTTCCCCGCCCTCTTCAGCGGGCCCCTCTCCTACGGACGGTTACGCCCGGCGGCGTTCGTCGCCGCCCTGCTGGGATGGCTCGTGCTGGGCCTGGCCGGAGGGATCTACTACGTCCTGCCTCGGCTCACCGGCTCCCCGCTCGCCGGCGAGGGACTCGCCATCGCCGGGTTCTGGGCGACGGCAGCGGTCACCCTGGTCGGGATGGCGGCGGTCGCCCTGGGGCTCGGCGACGGCCTCGAACCCTTCTCCCTCCCCTGGTACCTCGACCTCGCCGTGTTGGCGGTGCTGGTCGTCCCTGGGGTGGTGACGATCCAGACCCTGCGTCGCCGCAACGAGCCGAACACCTACGTCACGATCTGGTACGTCCTCGCCGGGGCGGTGCTCCTCCCCCTGCTCTATCTGGTCGGGAACCTGCCCGGGCTCGGCGCTCTGGGACGCACCCTCCAGGAGGCGACCTTCCTCGCCGGATTCCTCGTCCTCTGGGTGGTCGGTGTCGGCGCCGGTCTCGCCTTCTTCGTCGTCGCCAAGGAGACCGACCAGCCCTTGGCGAGCCGTCGCCTGGCGAAGGTGGGCTTCTGGTCGCTGGCCTTCACGGCGTTCTGGTGGGGGCAGCTCCAACTGGTCCACGGCCCGACCGCCGACTGGGTCGGCGCGGTGGCGCTGGTGATGACCCTGGCCCTCCCCCTCGCAGCCCTCGCCGTCGGTTTCGACCTCGCGACGACGGTGGGGTCCGCCTGGCCCAGGCTCCGTGAGCTGCCGGCGAGCGCCTCCGCCCTCGCCGCCTCGGCGATGTGGCTGGCACTCTCCGCCGTCATCGTCGCCGCCGGTCTCCGTTCCTCGGCGGCCCTCGTCGGGCTGACCCTGCTCTGGGACGGCGTCGTGTACGGATTGGTGTTCGGCGTCGGTGGTCTCTTCTTCGCCGCCGTCGCGCTCCGCGCGGTCCCGGCGGTGAGCGGTCGACAGCTCTTCAGCCGCGACCTCGCCCGAAGGTACCTGCGGTGGACCGTCGGCGGCGTGGGCGGCACCGTGACCCTGTTCGTGCTCGCAGGTCTCGCCGCCGGGTACGGCTGGACCGGAGGATCGTTCCTCGGCGTCGTCGCCGACACCGGCACCGGATGGGGCCAGACCACGGCGCTGGTCGGGCTCCTGTCCGGGCTGGCGGTCCTCACCGCCGCCATCGCCCTCGGAGGTCAGCTCATGCTGGTGATCAACCTCTATCGCACGGTGACCTCCGGTCGAGCCGGGATCGGCGAAGTCCTCGTCATGAAGGAGACGAACCGATGAGCGACCTGGCCAAGGCCGCCGAAGCACTGGGGATCCCCGAGGCGCTGGTCCGCCGCTCCGCGGAGGCCCGAGCCGCCGCCACCGGCGTCCCGGTGGACGACATCATCGCCGCCTGGGCCTCCGGCGGCGAGGCCCCCGCCACCGAGGCTCCCAAGACCGAACCCACACCCACCACCCCGCCCGAACCGGCCCCCGAAGCCGCCCCCACCCCCGAGGAGACCCCGAGCGAGCCCGCCCCGGCACCGGCCCCCCCGG
>Ga0256839_1000907_pt1 | contig 37484 bp, 28 predicted proteins | sample 354166metaG_FD_185968 | JGI IMG/M metagenome (GOLD analysis project Ga0256839, IMG submission 185968) | Hydrothermal vent microbial communities from Mid Atlantic Ridge, Atlantic Ocean - 354-166 | ecosystem: Environmental > Aquatic > Marine > Hydrothermal vents | place: Atlantic Ocean: Mid...
GGTAACGACCCCACTTTTGCGCTTACCAAAGGAGACCAAATAGAAGATTTAATGATTCGGTATAATGAATTAGGCGAATTTAATGGTTCTATATTAATAGTTGATAAAGGAGAGGTGATTTATGAAAATACCTTAGGTTTTGCAAATTTTGAAACGGGAGAACCCTTGGATGGTGAAATGCCTTTTTACCTAGCATCGCTGGCAAAACAATTTACCGCTATGGGTATTATGATGTTGGTGGAAGAAAAAAAAATTAGCTATGAGGATAAAATAGGCCAATTTTTCCCGCTCATTCCTTCCTTATACAAAAGTATTACGGTGCACCAGTTGCTTACGCATACATCGGGTGTAAAGGATTATTTTAAACTAAACGTGAAACCCGGCTTTACTAATAATGATGTGTACAAAGCCCTTGTACATACTACTCAATTAAATTTTGAATCGGGACTCAAATACCAGTACAGCAATTCGGGCTATGTATTACTAGCCATTATTATTCAAATTGCATCTGGGCAGTTTTACGAAGATTTTATGCAAGAACGAATATTTACCCCGTTGGAGATGACGCATTCTTATGTGCTTACAGAGCGGAAAAAGTACGATATTTTAGTAAAAGGATATACGGCCAAATTAAAGCCTAACGACTATACTTTATTTACGTATGGAGATGGCGGCATTTTTTCAACAGCTTCTGATTTATTAAAATGGCATTATGCTTTACAAAATAATACGTTAGTCTCGTCTCAATCATTGCTGGAGGCTTACACACCGGTGGAGCTTGCCAATGGGCAAAAGCGCAGGTATGGCTATGGGTGGGAGATAGGTAATAATTTGTATGGAAAATTAGTATTTCATACCGGAGGGTTGGCGGGCTACCGAACGTATATTGAGCGGCAATTGGGTGCTAAAAGTGTAATTATAATACTTACTAATACCAGCAACGAGCACATTCTTAAAATTAGGAATAAGCTAGTAAAAATACTTGATGAACGCCCTTTTACACTGCCAAGCGATTAATAGAGGTGATTCCCTCACACTTTTTTTAATTCTTTAAGTGCCTGATTAATGGCTTTTGTTAGACAAGTAACCCGTTTGGGTAGGGTGTCAATGTTTTTTATAGCTCTGCCATCCGTTTCGATTGACTGCGTTAACTCAATAACTTGGTTAATGCCAAGCAAGGTTAAATTTGGTTTTAATTTATGAGCCAAATCTCCTGTGGTAACCCACTCTTTTTTATCAATGGCTTCTTGCATATCTGCCATTAGTGAAGGTGTTTGATTAATAAATGCTTCGGTAATTTCTTGTATAAAGGCTTCATTTCCATCTGAAATAGACTTTAAGTAAGATAAATCAGAAAAAGGTGGCTTAAATTCGGGTATATCAGTATTTACATTTGTTGCTAGGTAGTATTTTGAAATAAGGCTATGAAGCTCATCGGGTATAAATGGTTTTGATATATAATCATTCATGCCAATATCTATATAATTTTCTTTTTCGCCTTTAATGGCATTGGCTGTAAAGGCAATTATTGGAATATTTTTTTTGGGGAGGGGAAAGCTTTTTCGAATAATTCTAGTCGCTTCTAACCCATCCATAACAGGCATATGTACATCCATTAAAATTAAATCATAAGCATTTTTTCTAAGCAATTCGAGCGCAATTTCTCCGTTTTCTGCTTCATCGCAAATGCAGTTCCATTTACGTAAAATGGTAGATGCATATAAACGATTGATGTCGTTATCTTCGACCAAAAGCACTTTTAACCCATTGAATTTGGGAGTCTTTTGCTTTTTATTGGCTTCTACAATATCTCTTGGCTGATGTATTAAATCCATCTTGCTTCCAATTGTGTACGGAATAGAAAAGGAGAACGTGGTGCCAACATTAACTTTACTGGTAACCGAAATAGAGCCCCCTTGCATTTCAACTAATTGCTTACTTATGGCAAGGCCAAGTCCGGTTCCTCCATACTTGCGCGTAATGCTTTCATCGGCTTGTTTAAAGGTGTCAAAAATATGTTCTAGCTTGTTTTGGCTAATGCCTATGCCCGTATCTTCAACTTCAAATTTAGCAGTAGCCATTGTTTCGGACTTTTTAGAACACGAAAACGAAACCTTAATTTCGCCTTCGCTGGTAAACTTAATGGCATTATTAATTAGGTTAATTAAAATTTGGCTAAGTCGCACGGGGTCACCGAGCAAAATAGTTGCTTTGCCAGCTTTGCGATTATAGCGGATGGTTAGTTTTTTTTCGGATGCCTGAAGCTCTAACGAATTAATAACAGACTTTACCTGGTAGTCAACATCAAAGCCAATGCACTCCAGCGATACTTTCCCAGATTCTATTACTGAATAATCGAGTATGTCGTTTATAATTACTTTTAAATTATCGGCCGAGTGCTTTATCGCATTTAAATATTTGGCCTGCTCTTTCGATTGCATAGTATTGGTTAAAAGGTTAACCATTCCTGCTATACCGTTTACTGGTGTTCTTATTTCGTGGCTCATATTAGCCAAAAATTGTTCTTTGGTTTTTTGAGCCTTTATTAACTCCTCTTGGTCTTTTTTTCGGCCAGAAATATCCCTGCAATCTAAAATTAAGGCATCTATGCCATCTTTATGTTTTAAATTAATGGAGTTAAACTCTAAATATTTATAGGTCCCATCTTGGCATAAAAACATAAATTCGATGTTGGAGTTATAGGGTAAATGGGTGCTTTCTTTAAATGCTTTTTTTATGCTTTTTAAAAGCTTGGGGTGAATAAAATCGAAAAAACACTTTCCAAATAAGGAATTATACCCGATGGTATGCTTTACTGAAGGATTATGATAAACGATATTGGCATTATAATCAACAATAAAGATTATGTCAGACCCATCTTCTACAACGGTTTTGTAAAATTTTTCTTCTGCTAAATACTTAGATAGCTCCTTCATTGCTGTCGTTTTTCAAATGTCGATAAATAGTGGACTTTCCGATGTTTAAAACACGTGCAACTTTAAGCACGTTATTGTCGAACTTATCCATAAAATGATTAATGATTCTATGTTCGTATTCTTTTAAAGTAAGCTCTTCAAACATTAATTTCCCATCTTCCTTAATAGCTTTAAATGAAATATCTTCCCCCGAAATTTCTTCCCCGGAACCCATCACTGCTGCAAGCTCAATAATAGATTTTAGCTCTCTAACATTGCCTGGGTACGGATAAGTTAAAAGTTTTTCTTTGGCTTCTTTGCTAATGGAGTAGCAACTCAAGTCATTTTCTGTGCAAAAGTCGTTGAGCATTTTATTGGCTATAATAATAATGTCTTTGCCTCTGTCTCTTAAGGGGGGCATTTCAATGGGTAAACCTAAAAGTCTGTAATATAAATCTTCTCTAAAATTACCTTCGCTTACTTCTTGCGCTAAATCTTTATGGGTAGCTACAATTATTCTTGGGTTAATTTTTATTACTTCGTTTCCACCAATCCTTGTTACTTCTTTTTCTTGCAATACCCTTAATAATTTAGCTTGTAGATTGATGTCCATTTCGCCAATTTCGTCTAAAAATAAAGTGCCATTATCCGCATCTTCAAATTTTCCAATTCTTCGGGTTACAGCTCCTGTAAATGCACCCTTTTCATAACCAAATAGCTCACTTTCCAATAAATCTTTTGGAATGGCCGCAATATTAACAGCTACAAATTTGCCTTTATTTTTGGCGGAGTTATAATGTATTGCTTTGGCAGCCAACTCTTTTCCGGTACCTGTTTCTCCGGTAATGGATACAGTTATATTGGTTTTTATGGCTTTGCTCAATAATTCAAATGTTTTTTTTATGGCAGGGCTAGAGCCTATAATGCTCGATTCAAAATCGTATTTTACACTAATTTCTTTTTTTAAATTGGTTATTTCTTGTACTAGATTAACGTTTTTGAGTGCGTTATTAAGGCTGTTTAAAAGTCGGTCTTTGGTTTCTTCATCCTTGGTAATATAATCGTAAGCTCCTTGCTTGAGCAAGTTTACTGCGGTTGAAATATTTTCTTGTCCCGAAATAATGATGACATGGATATTGGGGTCTGTGGCTTTTATTCTTCTTAAAATTTCTTCGCCCGAGAGGTCTGGCAGCGAATAATCAAGGGTGATTATTTTAGGAGATGTATGAAGCTGAGCCAAACAATCTTTTCCATTTTTAAATAGTTCAACTTCAAAGTCAGGATTTAATTCGAGTACATATTTTAAAAATTTACTATAAACGGGGTCGTCTTCAACGGCAAAAATTTTAATAGTATTTGTCTTGGGCATAGTAGATGTTTTTAATCCTTTTAAATTGAAAATGGCAATATTTACAGAAAATTAGAATTTGTATATGGTAAAAACAAATGCACGGGTAAGTTCTGTTAACTTTTGCATTTAAAAAAAGGCTTTTTTTGCCAATAAACCTTTTAAAAAATTGGTGTAAAGAGATGTAATTTTAAATTTGCTAATTAACTTCGTGCTTTAATCTAGCTAATATTATGATTCAAGAATTCGAACATTTATCTCAAACTGAAAGAGAACTTATGTTTTCATTACCTGTTTACGTGGCGGTACTTATAGCAGGTGCTGATGGTGATATTGATAACCGGGAAGTGAACAAAGCTAATAATTTGGCAAATGATAAATTAAGGAATGCTCGTAAAGATTTAATTGCCTATTATGCAGAAGCAAACGAAAGTTTTGAGGATAAACTTAAAATGGCGATTGCGAACCTTCCTTCGGGTACAGCCGAACGACAAAAACTATTGGTTGAAAAATTAAAGAGCGCCAATGAAATTTTTGATAAATTGCCTAAAAAATATGCAGTGGCACTATATGCCAGTCTTAAAGAAACGGCTAAAAAAATAGCGGAATCATCTGGTGGTGTTTTTGGTTATATGTCTATCGACTTTGAAGAATCGAAGTTAATTGAGCTTAAAATGATTAAAGATCCCTCACGGAAATAATTGCCTATTTTAAAATGGGCGAAAGTACTTTTATTTTACCATCAATCGAATCTTGTTTATAAGTTAACCCGAGTATTTCAGCTACCAAAGGATACACGTGTATATTTTCAAAAGGAGGCAAGTTATCAACTTTTTTAAATGCAGGGCCTTTCGCATAAAAAATAGCGCCCATTTCTGGTGTAAATTTAGGGTCGTATCCATGGGTGCTAGTACCCTTAGCATAAGGCTCTGATCTACGGCCAAATGTAAACGGTGCCTTAGGCATAATTATAAGATCTCCAATGCGGTCTTGCGCTGCATCGTAATGGTACCAAGCGGGCAAATTATTTTTAAGGTAAACCTTATACCGTGTAGTGTCGGTAATTAATTTTTGGTATATCGAATCTAGTTGATTTTTATTGCTAGCGTAAACCATGGCAGGAAAGCTAGTCGTAAATTTTACATTATGTGGAAGCAACTCCTCCAAATAAATAACGTCTTTTCTGTTAACTTCCATCATACCATGATCAGAAACCACGATTATATTAACGGGTAAGTTTAGCTGATTAACTTTTGAAATAAGCTGCCCAATAGTTCGGTCAATTTCGTTTACTCCTTCTGAAATTTCGTTTGAATTGGGTCCAAATTTATGCCCTAAATCGTCTGTAATCGAAAAATAAACGGTAATAAAATGTGGCCTGCTTTCCTCGGGTAATTGTAACCATGTAATGGCTTGGTTAACCCTATCGGCATGGCTAATGCTACCATCGTATTTGTAATAATAAGTGGGGTATTTGTTTTTTATGGGAGCCTCGCTGCCTACCCAAAACATACTGGCACTTACCATTTTTTGCTGGCTAGCCAATACCCATAGAGGCGTTCCATTATAAAAATTAGGATTTTCAACTATTTCTCTATTGCTGATGCTATAGGTTAGGTCGAGGTTTCTATCGTAAAACTCGTTGGATACCAACCCATTATGACCTGGGTATAAGCCACTTGCAATGGCATAATGGTTAGGAAAAGTTTTTGAGGGGAAGGTCGGAATCATTTTTTCGGCCTTTACATCAAAATTAAGCAGGTTGGCAGCACCATAACGCTCGGCATAATCATACCTAAACCCATCTAACGAAATTAAGATTACATAAGGCTTCTCTAGTTGTTTGGTACTATTAACAAGTGTGCCTTTAATTTCTTTAGCTGCTGTTTCGACCGAAACTTGCGTATTAATAAGTGTATTTTGTTTACACCCAACTATAATTAACAAAAAAAATAAGAGGTATTTCATAGCAGAGAAAGTTGGTAAGTATAATACTAAAGTGATATTTTTCTGGTTCTAGCACTTAATTGCAATAGCATTTCCCATGCCTTGCAGACCATAGTTGCCAGGTTAAAAAAAACTCCTAGCTATAATCAAGCGCATTATTGGTTAAGGTGCAGAACTCGGTTAAAATTCTTACTATTTTTTTGTTTTTATATTCTATTTTAATAAAATAAAAGGGCAGTGTTTTTGTATTGCAATCGCCTTTTTTGTGACCCAAAGGTACAGGTTATAAAGGAGAAAAAAGACTCAAAATACAGGAGTACGGCTAAAAATACAACTATTTTAATTTTAGAATCCTCAAAGCTTATGGATAAGAAATTCATCGAAAAACTGGCACGTAAAACCAAGTTTATTTAGCGTGAATGCAAATTAGATGCGTTCTCTTTTCTTAACGAAACCTATTGCATAAAGCGAGTTAAACAGGGTCAACATTAAAAAGTACCTGCACCCCTTTAAAGTTTTTGGTAAGAATAATTTGTTGTGCACTTTTCCAAATGTTAATTTTAACGTTGTTTAAATTGGGTTCTTTTCTACTTATTTTAATGAGCACCTCCTGTAAATATTTATTTCTTAGTTTAGAAATTGCTGGCTGCACGGGCCCATAGACCATTTGATTGGGAATGTTTTCCTTCAGTTGTTCGACCAATACTCTTGCGGCATTAGCAGTTATTGGTTCGTCTCTATGCCTTATTATTAGTTTAATTATTCGTACAAATGGAGGGTATTTAAATAATTTCCGTTCTTCAATTTCAGTGGTATAAAAGGCCTCATAATCTTGGCTGATAATGTACTTTACTAAGTTTTGAGCAGGGTTCATTGTTTGAATAATAACTTCACCTTGGGTCTTGCGCCTACCTGCACGACCTGCTACCTGAGTGGCCAAATTATAAGTTCTTTCTGCCGATCTAAAATCAGGAAAGTGAATCATTCGGTCAATATCAAATATGCCAACAAGCTGCACATTTTCAAAATCAAGCCCTTTGGCTACCATTTGCGTACCCACTAAAATATCTATTTGCTTGTTCGAAAAATCTTCAATCAATTTATCAAAGCTATACTTTCCTTTGGTGGTATCCTGATCCATGCGAGCCACCTTTTTGTGCGGAAAAAGCAGTTGCAAACTTTCTTCCAGTTGCTCAGTGCCATAATTATTAGTTTTAATATCTGTTGAGCTACATTCGTTACAGGCTGTGGGCACCAGTTCTGTATGGCCACAATAATGGCATTTGAGCTCATTTTTGTACATGTGGTAGGTTAGGCTTACATCGCAATGATGGCAATGGGGTGTCCACCCACATACAGTGCAATTCATATATGGGGCATAACCTCTCCTGTTCTGAAAAATGATTACTTGCTTATTAGCTGCCAACGTATGTTCTATTGCTTCAAATAGCTGGCTCGAAATATAGCCTTTCATCGTTTTTTTCTTTTTTTCCTTTGCAATGTTGGCTGTGCTAATGTTGGGTAAAATCGATTCTCCAAACCGCTCGGTAAGCGAAACCAATCCATACTTGCCTTGTTGGGTTAGGTAAAAGGATTCTACCGAGGGTGTGCCAGAACCCATAAGCACTTTGGCATGGTGAATATATGCCAGCATTAAAGCAGCATCGCGTGCATGATACCTGGGGGCAGGATCCATTTGCTTATAGCTTGGCTCGTGCTCTTCATCAATAATAATTAGGCCTAAATTATCAAAGGGCAAAAAGAGGGAAGATCTAACACCAATCACAAAATCATAACGCCCTTGCTTAACTCCTTGCCAAACTTCAACCCGTTCGTTATCAGAAAACCGGGAATGATAAACGCCCACTTTACTACCCAATATTTTTTTGAGGCGAATCACTAATTGGGTTGTTAGGGCTATTTCGGGTACCAAAAAGAGTACTTGCTCTCCGCTTGCAAGCACTTGTTTGATGAGTTCAATGTAAATTTCGGTTTTTCCACTGCCAGTAATTCCGTGGAGGTAAACCGTTTGTTTTTGTTCAAACTCACTATAAATTGCTGAGAGGGCTTCTTCCTGTAGTTTAGATAGTGGTAAAGAATCTTCGGTTTGTAAATGCGCATCAAACCTTGATTCAATCACTTCAAACGTTTCAAAAATGCCATTTTTTTCGAGTGTTTTTAAGGAGGAAGCCGAACAGCCCTCTGCAAGTAATGTTTGCTTTTTTATCCCACGGGTGTTTAATGATTTGTTTTCGAGTACGGGCAGTAATTTAAGATATGCGAGAAGGGCATTTTGTTGTTTTTCCTTTTTCGAGAGCCAACCAAAAACCTGCTGCAGTTCAGTGTCCGTTTCTAAAAGACCTTGTTTTAACCTAATAAATATTGCTTTTTTGGGTGAATACCGCTCTTTGATTTTATCGAATAAAATAATGGCTTCTTTAGAAAGGAGGGATTTAATGGGTTTGCTTATGCTCTTTTTGCCAATAATATGTTGTATTTCTTGGTAAGCAATGTACTCGTGGTTGCTTAAATAATCTATTATAATAAATTCGTCTGTAGCCAAATTATCCTTTGCAACAAAACTTGGGTTAAGTTGCACCAGCGACTCTGAGCTTACTTTTAACCCTGCTGGCAGGGCTACATTTAACACATCCCCAGGGTTGCCCATATAATAGGAGGCCATCCAGTCGGTAAACCGAAGCATGTGCCCATTAAAGGCAGGCGTGTCGTCTAACACATCAATAATTAACTTGGCTTCGTAGTTGGTTGGCGGTGTTTCTCCAATAGATTTTACGAGGCCGGTTAGTACATTGCGTTGCCCAAATGGTACAACTACTCTTTGGCCTTCGGCAATCATATCATTAAGGGCAAATGGCACTCTGTACGTAAAAAGTTTTGGTATGGGTACCGGAAGAATAACAGTTGCAAAATAGGTAGTTCTACTGCTTGCCTCAAATAAATTTTCTGTGGAATTTACCATTAATCAAAGCTAGTACGAATTTAGTTTTAGCGCAAGCGATGCAAAGGTATGAACAGAGTTAGTAAAAGATTATTAATGGTGTCTACATTTTGTTGCTGAATGTTTGTCCCTACTGTTATTTTAGTAGTAGGTTAAATACATAAAAAATACGGCAAAAATAAGTGACATTAAATATATTATATTTAGTAAATATATCTAACTTTAGAGTGTTGAAAAGTAAATTTATGTTCAATCTAAACAAAAAAGCATGAAAAAAGTTTTACTATTCGGCTTGAGTTTACTCATGGCTACATCCATGTCGTTCGCTCAAGACCGTACAGTATCGGGTAAGGTTACATCTTCGGATGATGGATCTACTTTGCCTGGAGTTAATGTAGTGGTGAAAGGAACCACGCAAGGAGGAGTTACCGATGCGAACGGTAACTTTAAAATAACGGTACCTGAAGAAGGAGGAATCTTGGTGTTCTCATTTATTGGATTAGAAGCCCAAGAAGTTGAAATTGGTAGCCGCAGCGTAATTGATTTACAAATGGCTTCTGATGTACAACAACTAGGAGAGGTTGTTATTACAGCTTTGGGAATATCAAGAGAGAAAGCCTCATTAGGATACTCTGTGCAAGAAGTTTCTGGTGAAGATGTTCAAAGGACAAATGAGGTAAATATAGTTAATGCACTTCAGGGTCAGGTAGCCGGAGTGCAGATTCAAGGTAGTGCAGGTGCACTAGGCGGATCTTCTAGAATTACAATCAGGGGTGTTAACTCCTTAACAGGTGAAAATCAGCCTTTGTTTGTAGTTGATGGTGTTCCAATTGATAATAGAAATTTCGCAACTTCCTCACAGCAAAGAGGTTTCGGAGGCGGGTCTTATGATTATGGTAATTCAGCTTCGGATATTAACCCTGCTGATATAGAATCTATGACTGTATTGAAAGGGGCAGCAGCTACTGCCATTTATGGCTCCCGAGGGAGTAACGGTGTTATTGTGATTACTACCAAAAAAGGTTCGAAAAGTAAGGGAATAGGGATTGAAATTAATTCTACTTTAACCTTTGATGATCCTTATGCAATGGTTGATCATCAGAGAGAATATGGTGGAGGAGCTGCATATCCTACAACATCTGGATTTAATGAATTTACCCAAGATGGGACAAGTTACCTTGCACCAGCATATGGTAAGGATGGTTCTTGGGGTCCTAAATATGACCCAAATGTAAATGTAAGACATTGGGATTCATGGGATCCTAATTCTCCTAACTATAAAGAAGTACGCCCTTGGGTTGCTCCTGATAATGACTATAAAGATTTTTTTGAAACAGGCATTACTAGGAATAATTCAATTTCGTTATCAAAAGCCAATGATACTGGCTCTTTTCGCTTAGGATTCACAAATTTAGATCAGGATGGAACTTTGCCTAATTCTAATTTAAAAAGAAATACGATTACTTTTTCAGCCACACAAAAATTGTCTGATAAATTAACGGCAAGCTTTTCAGGTTCTTACGTAAATGCTAGTACTACTGGTAGAAATGTCACAGGTTACGACAATAAAAACCCTATGCAGGCCTTTTTACAGTGGTATCAGGTTCAATTAGATACAGACAGGTTGAAGGACTTCACATTAGCTGACGGGACACAACAAACTTGGAATGCTATAGGTATTACAACCGATGGGACTGGTGAACTAACTGATTACAACCCAGCTCCGAATTATTTTGATAATCCATATTGGGTAAGAGAGAAAAACCTTCAGGAAGATGTACGAAATAGATTTTTTGGAAACATAGATCTCACTTATAAAATCACGGATAATATATCTGTTGGAGGTAAAATAATGAGAGATGGGTATTCTTCTCAGGCTTTTGAAGGAATTGCGCCAGGAGGTGTTGATCAATCAGAGTATAGAGAAGTTACACGCCATTTTTCGGAAATGAATTATGATGCTAGAATATCCTATAACAAAACAATTAATGATATATCGATAAGTGCGATGCTGGGTGGAAATAGGATGAAACAAAGTTTTAATAGCATTTTTAATGAAACAGTAGGAGGGTTAGCTTTAGCAGGTTTTTTCAATCTAAGCAACTCAATTCAGGCTCCTAACCTGAATACTTTTGCATCAGAAAAAGCTATTAATTCGGTTTATTTTACTGGTTCTTTCGGATATAAAAATACCTTTTACGTAGATATAATGGCTAGAAACGATTGGTCATCAGCACTAAGTAAAGAGGATCGTTCTTTTTTATATCCAGCAGTAACCGCCAGTTTTGTTTTTTCCGAAGTGCTAGATGTTTCATGGTTGTCTCTTGGTAAAATAAGGGTTGGCTATGGTCAAGCCGGGAACGATTCAGGACCTTATCAATTGGATGATGTATTTGATCCAATTACACCAAATTTTGGCACAAGCCCTCGTTATTCTGTTCCTGATACAAGAAACAATCCTGACTTGGTAAATGAGTTGACAACTGAGATAGAATTTGGATTAGAAGCCAGATTTTTAGATAATAGAGTAGGATTTGATTTTACATATTATGATCGAACAACAGATGATCAAATCATGTCGGTAGCTTCTTCTGCTACAACAGGATATAGTGCTAAGTGGGTAAATGCAGGGGCAATGCGAAACAGCGGCATTGAGCTGATGGTTGATGCACTTGTTTTGGACTTGAGTGGCTTCCAATGGAATATTGGTCTTAATATGGCTACTTATAATAATGAAGTTGTTTCTTTAGCTGATGGGATTGATGAAATTACTATGGGAGGTACTTGGGCTGCAGATTTGAGAATTGTAAAAGGAGAGTCTTATATGGGGCTTTATGGGCAAGATTGGAAAAAACATGAAAATGGACAACCCCTTGTAGATGAAGATGGATATCCTATAGCTGAAGATGATAGAACATATCTTGGTTCAGCTATTGCAGATTTTACTGGAGGTTTGAGAAACACATTTTCTTGGAAAGGTTTTACTTTAAGCGCACTTTTTGATTTTCAAGGAGGAGGAATTATCCATTCCACTTCTTTACAATGGGCGAACTACTCTGGAATGACTCCGGAAACAGTAACTCAGGGAGGCGTTGATATACGAGCACAAGGCTATTTGTTTGAGGGTGTGTATGATGATGGCTCTGCAAACACAACAAGGATACCTGCACAAGAGTACTTTCAAGGGTATTGGCGTGTAGCAAGCCCTAATGTATATGATGCAAGTTTTATAAAACTAAGAGAAGTTTCATTGGCTTATGCTTTGCCTAACAAGCTCATAGAAAACTGGCCCATCAGAGACCTTAGAGTATCTTTCTTTGGGAGAAACTTAGCTATACTAAGTAGTAATCTCCCTTATTTAGACCCACAAGCTGTTACAGGAACAGGTAACAGACAAGGATTAGAAAATGCGCAGGTACCTTCCACAAGGTCTTGGGGATTTAATATTGGATTTAAATTATGATCATTAAAAAAAAAATCATGAAATTATTAAATAAATATAAACTTATTGGAGCTGTTGCCTTTTTAGTGTTATTCTCCTCGTGTGAAAGAGATTTTGATGAACTAAATACAGATCCAAATTCTCCCATATCAGTTCCACCAGAAAACTTGCTTACAAATGCCTTGTTTAATTTGACCTATTCTTATTGGGATCGGGATTTGAATTTTGAATTTGGTGAACTAATGGTTCAGCACATGGCTCAAAATGAGTACACAGAAGAACAGAATTATAATTTTGCGCAAGCCAATTTTGATTTTAGATGGGGTAATTTATACGCAGGTTGGGATGTAACTTCTGCTCCTCAGGGAGGCATGTATGATTTAGTTGCAGCAAGACAGCTTATCGAGGAGGATGAAACAATACCTGCGGATATCAAAGCTAATAAATTAGCCGTAATAGATATTTTCCGTTCATTCAGTTTTCAAATGGTTACTGATTTGTGGGGAAATGTTCCTTATTCTCAAGCTTTTCAACCTTCAGAGTACCCAGCACCTGCATACGATAATCAGGCTGATATATATGCTGGAATGATTAGCACAGTTACTGTTGCTGTAAATTCTATTGATGTTTCTGCAGATGGTTTTGCATCTGGAGATATTCTTTTTGATGGTAATATGGCAGATTGGAGAAACTTTGGTAATGCCTTGTTATTAAGAATGGGAATGAGAATTTCAGAGGCTAATAGCACTTTGGCTCAAAGTACAGTAAGTACCGCGCTAGGTGCCTCCCTACCTTCTAGTGATGTTATGTTTATTTTTGATGGAGCAAATCAGGATTTAGCCAATCCGTTTTATCAAGATAGAGTAATAAGCACAAGAGATGATTTTCGTATATCTGAAATACTTGTTAATCAAATGTTATCTAATAATGACCCAAGGCTTGCTATGTATGCCAGTCCAGCACCAGGTGGGACAGATATTATAGGAATGCCTTACGGACTAAATGATGGCGGTGCATTTGCACTTAAAAATGGCACTTCAGATATTCACGAAAATATTGAGAATAATCCTACGGCTCCTGCCTATTTGATTAGTATAGCTGAAATAGAGTTCTTTAGAGCAGAGGCTATTGCAAGAGGATGGGTTTCAGGTAGTGCTCAAGCCGCTTATGAGTCAGCTATTACTGCTTCTATGAATCAGTGGGGTGTTGATGTAGCCGCAGCAGCAGCATATCTTACAGAGCCTGATGTTGCTTATGATGCTACTAGTTTAGCAACAGAATTAGAATCTATAGCTGAGCAAAAATGGGTAGCTTTATATACGAATGGTGTTGAGGCTTATGCAGAATGGAGAAGATTAGATTTTCCTACATTAGCTCCAGGATCAGGAGCTTTTGAATCTTCTATTCCTTTGAGAATGCTATATCCCGTTACAGAAGACGGTACTAATGGAGGAAATCTTGATGCTGCAGGTCCTAATACACTCTCTACTGCAGTATGGTGGGATAAATAAAGAAGTTTTTGTGCTATAAATAGCTTTAAAATTAGAAAAGGTTAGCATTATTGCTGACCTTTTTTTTGTATATATAATTCATATATTTGACCAACTTGAAGGCTTAAAAATAATTTTATACTTAATACGGATGAATAGTTGCAAATGGGTTATAGGCGGACGGTAATTAGTTATAACATATTTGCTTCTTTAACAATTCAATTTCTTTAACCACATTAATTTTTATGCTTATTTTTTCAAGTTTAGCAATGGTTGATAAAATAAATTTCTGATGTTTTTCAGAGTTAGCATCAAAAGGTTTATGATTAATTGCTTTTTGCAATGCATTCCACTCAGCCAGTACCTTTAAGGTTTCATCCTCAACATAAGAATGCAAAAAATGTTGCCAAATATATTCAACCGCTTGCGCTGTGGGGTGAATCATATCCTGTTTATAAAACCTGTAATCGCGTAAATCATCTATTAAAAGCTCGTAAGCAGGGTAATAGCTTACCTGTTTGTAGGTTTGGTCTAAATAATGGCTTAGTAAAAACAAATGTGATTTACTAAGGCTGTTCAAAGGTAAACTGTCTTTGGTATGCCGCACAGGGCTTACCGTAATTATAACTTGCAGGCTCGGGTTAACTTCTTTTAAAAACTCCAAAAGGTTATCATACACAAGTTTGGTTCGTTCAAAGGCTAACAGTTCTTTTGTAAATTCTTTCTGCGCAATTTTGTGGCAGTTGGCTACCTGCAAGCCTGTGCTGTTTTGGTAATATACCCAAGAGGTGCCAAGGGTAATTATTAGCCAGTTGGCTTCTTTTAAAGCAATGCGTAGCTTGCTAAGCTGCGTGTTAATTTTTGCTTTAGAGTCCTCTATACTGTTGCCATTCATATTAGAATGTGCCAGTAGATTTACCACTTCATTGCCCGTATTAATATAGGTTTGATTATCGGGTCGGTTGCCAGTAAGGGCAAAGTTTAAGACTCGTGCAATAGAGCGTGGGTCGTATAAAATGCCAAGCGGATTATTTAAAGTTTCGAATTTGGAAGACTTTAACTTTTCATCCATTGAGTTGGCAAAACAAGAACCTAAGGTTATGAATCTATCTCCTATTTTAATAGGTAAACTATTTTTGCTAGCGGGTAGTTGGGTTCTAAATTGCATAATGGTTGTAAAAATAGGAATAAAAAAAGGCTCTCCGTTAGTTAACGGAGAGCCTTTTAGTAAGTATTGTTTTATTAATTTACTCCGCTACTACCGAAAAGTTAATTGCTGCTTTTACTTCTCTATGTAAATCAACCTTAGCTTCGTACTCGCCAACTGTTTTAATTTCGCCTTTAAAAGAAATCCTTCTTCTATCTATATCAAACCCATTGGTTTTAAATATTTCTGCTACTTGATTAGAAGTTACAGCACCAAAAATTTTTCCATTTTCGCCTGCTTTTGTTCCAATCTTAATTGTTAATGCTTCTAAACCATTGGCTAGCTCTTGGGCATCATTTTTCATCTTTTCCGCTTTGTGAGCAGCTTGTCTAATGTTTTCGTCAATCATTTTACGATTGCTTTTATTAGCCAAAATTGCTTGTCCTTGCGGAATCAGAAAATTTCTTCCGTATCCGGGCTTTACAGTAACTGTATCGTACTTATAGCCTATTCCTGGTATGTCTAATTTTAATATAACTTCCATTGTTCTGTTACTTTAAAGAGTCTCCAGTATAAGGTAAAATAGCCATATGACGTGCTCGTTTAATGGCTTGAGCTACTTTTTTCTGAAATTTAATACTTGTTCCAGTAAGTCGTCTAGGCAAAATTTTACCTTGCTCGTTTACAAATTTCATTAAAAAATCAGGATCTTTATAATCAATATATTTGATGCCATTTTTCTTAAATCTACAGTACTTAGGCTTAATATCCTGTCTGTTTATTGGTTCGTTTTGTAGGGTCATTTTGCTGCTGCCTCCTCAGTTTTTTTCTTTTTCTTAAAAGCACCTTTGCGTCTTTTTTCATTATATTTAACTGCGTGTTTGTCTAATGAAATTGTCATAAAGCGCATAATTCGCTCATCTCGTTTGTACTCAGTTTCAAGCTTAGCAATAGCTCCACCATCGGCATCAAACTCAATTAGGCAATAAAAGCCAGTTGATTTGTGACCAATTTGGTAAGCTAATTTTTTTAAGCCCCAATTTTCTTCATTTACAATCTTTGCACCACTGTCTTTGAGTATTTTTGCATACCCTTTGACAGCATCCTTTACCTGATCGTCAGATAAAACGGGAGTAAGAATGAATACCGTCTCGTAATTGTTCATTATTTATTATTATTTTGGAGTGCAAAAGTAGTTAATTGATTTTTTAAAAGCAATGAAAACAAAAAAGCAAAATAAGGTTTTACCCCTTTAGCCCTACCCCCCTTAAACAGTGCTTGTTCATAAACTCCGATTGGAATTTTTAAAAACAGTTAGCCTTAATGGGCAGGGGCTAAATATAATGGCTAATAGGGTTAGTGGCCACCTTTAAGTTATTTATGCGCCAAAAAAAACTTTAACTTTGATGCTTATTTGAGAAAATACTCTCTAACTTAGGGGAATGCCCTCGCATGTTAAGTCAAGTGTATGGTGTCGTATAAGTTGCCTATATTTTTCTAGACGATGCGAAATGCTACACTAGTGTGGCTATGGAGTTTTAAAAAAAAGCATGCCTTGCTGGCAGGTATAGGATAAAAGCATTAACGCTTGAATTGGATAAAAGATGTTTGACTTGCACGAATAAAATTCTCTTGTACTTAATTGGCTAAACAATATACATGGAAAATAATAGAACAACTGCACCATATATTTACCTAACTTTTATTCTTATAGCATTAATCTTTGTGTTTGACCTGATGCTACCCCTAGGGATAGCATTTGGAGTAGTATATGCTGTACCAATACTAATTACAGTTAAGACTAATAATAGAAAAGTAACTTATTTATTTGCTGCACTTGCCTCCATTTTGGTATTGGTAGGCTACCATAATTCCCCAGATGGGGGAGAACTTTGGAAAGTTATTTTTAACAGAACGATTTCAATTTTTACTATATGGAGTGCTGCATTAAGTATCGTTTATTATTATCAGTTAATGCAAGAGTCCGCTAAACAAAATAAAAAGCTTATAAAAAATAATCTTCAGCTAAATAAGTTAAAAAGTGTATTAAATGAGACAAACACTTTGGCTAAAATAGGTTCGTGGGAGCTTAATGTAGAAACAATGGCATTTTTTTGGAGCGATACCATCAAAGAAATAATGGAGGCGCCTTTAACCTATAAACCAAGTTGGGAAACATCCATTAAGTTTTTTAAAGAAGGCGAAAATGCAAAAAAGGTTTATGACATTACAAAAAAAGCTGTTTTAGAAGGAACAGGATTTGATATTACCGTTCAGGCATTTACTGTAAAAGGAAAAGCACTTTGGTTTAGAATCATTGGAAAACCAGAGCAGAAAGACGGCAAACATATTCGCCTATATGGCTCTTTACAGGATATTACCGAAGAGAAATTATTAAAACTGGAAATAGAGCAAAAGAGCAGAGATTTAAAAGAGAGCGAAAAGAAATTTAGAGAGCTATTTGAAAAATCAGGAGATGCTATTTTGCTGCTAGAAAATAGAAAGTTTACAGAGTGTAACCAAGCAACTATTGATATGTTAGGGTATGGTTCAAAAGAAGAATTTTTAAACTCCCACCCATCAGAGCTGTCTCCACCTCTACAACCCGATGGTGAAAACTCGGTAGATAAAGCAAATAAAATGATTGATTTGGCATTAGAAAAGGGTGCACACCGGTTTGAATGGATGCACATTAAAAAAAATGGCGAAGTTTTTCCGGTTGAAATTTTGCTTACCGCCATTTCTAAAAAACCTGCTTCTGAAGTTATTCATACCGTTTGGAGAGATATTACAGAAAGAAAAAGGCGCGAAAATAACCTAAAATTAAGCCTCGAAGAAAACCATAATATTAAAGTTGCACTTAACCAGTCAGCAATTCTTGCCTACACAGACAAAAAAGGAAGGATTACGTATGTAAATGACAAATTCACCGAACTCTCGCAATACTCCAAAGAAGAGTTAATAGGGAAAGACCATCGAATTTTAAATTCGGGTTACCACTCCAAAGAATTTATGAAGAATTTGTGGACTACCATTAAGGCAGGAGAAATATGGGTAGGAGAAGTAAAGAATAAAGCAAAAGACGGCTCTTTTTATTGGGTGCAATCCACAATAGTGCCATCTATTAACGATAAGGGTGAAATTACCAGATTTATTACTATTAGGTATGATATTACCGACAGAAAAAATGCTGAATTGGCCGTACAAAATCATCAGGAAATTCTTGAAAATAAAAATATAAAGCTAGAAAAAATAGCTTGGTCTTTTTCGCATAATGTGCGGGCGCCAATTGTAACCATTATGGGGCTTTCTAATATATTTAATTACGAAAATGAGTGCGATGAAATTAACAAAGAAGTATTAGATAAGATTAGCGTACCAATCAACTCTTTAAATGAACTTATTTCAAGTATTGTTAAAGATATTAATGATATTAACTAATGACCTATGAAACCAACACTATAACGTTGTATTTTGGTTGTTTTTAAGCATACCAATTAATATTAATAAAACATTATGCACGCCCGAAGACCCCAAGATTCTGATACCGTAATTACCGAATTAATGATTCCATCCTATGCTAATTTTGGAGGTAAAATTCATGGAGGTATGTTGCTATCGCTTATGGATAAGGTTGCCTATGCCTGTGCCACCAAACATGCAGGTAATTACTGTGTTACGGTTTCGGTAGATACGGTAGATTTTTTGCAACCAGTGGAAGTGGGCGATTTAGTTTCGTTAATGGCTAGAGTTAATTATGTAGGTAATTCATCGCTGGTTATAGGCATAAAAGTAATTACCGAAAATGTAAAGAAACGAACCGTAAAACATACAAATACCTCTTATTTTACGATGGTGGCCAAAAACGATAATAATAAACTTGCTAAAGTGCCTCCACTTTTATTAACCACCCAAGAAGAGGTAAGGAGATTTGCTGAGTCTATTTTGCGAAAAGAGTTAAAAGACTACCACCGCAAAAAGATGGATGAGAATAAATCTCATTTTGACTTATCTGAGAAGCTAGATGAGTTGGGTAAATATAATTGCGAGATTAGGTTGTAGAACATTCCCCACTAATTTTTCAAATGTTCCCCAATAGCCTATATTAGATTAGTTTTACCCCTGTTTTTTTCGAAATATCTAATAAATCATCAACCACTTTGTCTATTATAGGAATTCCATTTTTATTCCTTTCAGCCATTGTTGCCCGCTCAGGGTCGCCTGGAATGAGTGGGCCATTGGTGCCGGATTGAGGTGTAGTTGCTCTAAAGGTGTCAATCCAATCATCCATTTCCACCTTAAATTCATCCACATCACGAAAAGCATCTATATCCATCGCGCCAAAAAAATGGCCAATTCCTTTGCCTACGCTCCGAGCTGGCACTTCTTGGCGTAAGGCAAAAGGGGGGGCAAACGGTCCCCAGTTGGCACCACTAAGCACACAAGTTAAAATATCAACCATTGCCGCTAGGCAATAGCCTTTATGTCCACCAAATTCACGTTCCGAACCTAGCGGAAGCAAGGCTCCCCCATCAATCATCCCTTGTGGGTCTTTGGTTATTTTACCTTGGTTATCTATGCACCACCCGTGTGGTATTTGTTCCCCTTTGCGTAATGCAATTTCCACCTTGCCATAAGCCGCAGCACTTGTAGCTAAATCTATTACTACAGGGGGATTCTTTTTTGCAGGAAAAGCAATCGCAATAGGGTTAGTGCCCAACATTCGTTCTGCGCCCCAAAGTGGTGCTACCAACTTAGTGGAGTTTGTCATCGACCAACTGATTAAATTATGCTCCAATGCTTTTTCGGCATAATAGCCTGCCGCCCCATAATGATTGGTGTTAAAAACACTGATAAACCCAGTACCATATTTGGCTGCCTTTTGTAAAGCAATTTGGTGTGCTTTGGGTCCAACTACCAGTCCAAGCCCATTGTCGGCATCTATAGTAGCTGCGCTCTTTTTTTCTCTTGCTATTTTAATGTTCGGAGTTGGATTAATACGCTGTAAAGTTAGCATATCAAAATATGAATGTAGCCGAGCTACCCCATGTGAGTCAATCCCTCTAATATCAGAATAATGAAGTACTTCAGCCGCCAAACTGGCATCTTTCAGAGGTACGCCAAAGTATTGAAAAATATGAGTAGTAAAGGTTAAAAGTTTTTTAGGCAGAAACAATTCAAATCCTGTAGTTGATGTCATAATTAATTATCTTTATTTATCCAAAATGAAGCACTTAAAAACCAAAAAATAGTTCCTAAAAGCATTAAGTGGTGGTTTTCTTCAAGCGTTAAAATTCCTTTAAAAACCAAAAAAGCAGGCACAATGGTTAATACAAGACCTATTGCTGAAACAAATTTTGCCAGCATGTGTTTAGTGGGCATAATTTATGTTTTTAGATTGAATAAGTTTACTTAATATAATGTACAAGCCAGCTGCAATAAACCAGCCAGGTAGCCCCAGAAAAAATATATCTACCCCCAGGTATACATTAAGTGCCAAGCAAAAAATTAAAGTAATTACCCAGGCTCCTGCTGCTTGCCAACTTATTGGTATATTTTTAAATTGGGCATAATTGCTTGCCATGTTTAACTTTTTAAGTACATAAATATCAATAATAATAACTGCCCCCATAGGCATCAGTACCAATCCGTATAGAGCTACAAAATCTAGTAGTTTCATTACCAATGCTGGAAAACAAGCTGCCATTGTTGTAATTATCCCTACTATTATAGTTACTTTCCACCTTTTAGTTTTAGGAAAAATAGCTTGAAAAGCTAACCCTGCTCTATAAATAGTTGGGTTGGCGGTAGTCCAACCTGCAAGTACAACGCAAATAATACCAGCAATACCAGCACTAGTGTAAGCAATAGGGCCTGGAACGATATTGCCAAGTGCGGCTGCACATAATATGCCCGAAGCAATCCAGGCAATAAAATGACCTAGAAACATTCCTCCGAAAGAAGCAAACCCATACTGCCATTTTTTTGCATACCTAAGAATGGTTATATCTGCCATGCCAATGTGCATAGCCATATTACAAAACCATGCAAAAAACATAATATGCCAAAACGTAAATTTTGATTGGCCCTCTAAAGGTATGCCTGTCCAAATTTTAGTTTGCGCTACATGCCAAAAATCTTGAATGCTATAAATGCCTAATTGCGGTAAAACTGCAACTGCGGCTGCAATAAATATAAGGATCATCCAAGGAGCAGTAATATTTGCAAATTTTGAAACTTGGTTATAGCCCAAAGTTGCTATTAATGTAATAATTGCCCCTACAACAAAAACAATAAGCACCCACCCTATTCCCGTTGGGTACCAATCGGCTAAGCCTGGCATAGCTATTTTAAAAGGAATACCAATGGCACTAGCCGATACAGCTATCATTGAGCCTGCCAAAAAACAGAACATTAATCCATTTACTACATCGTAAACTTTAACCAACCCCTTGCCTGTAATCTTTTCTAGCAGAGCATATAAGGTTAATCTTGTTTTTGTAGCAACAGGAGCTGTTAAAAATGCCCAACTAAAAACAGCCAATACATTACCCACTAATAGCCCGGTAATTAAATCAATGGCCGACACACCATGAACAACAAACAAAGGGCCTATTACAAATTCGGTACCTGCCGTATGCTCTCCGGCATACATACCTAAAAAACTTTTCCATCCTTTATGTTTTTCGGGCGGAACTGGAGAAAATTCGTACTCATTGATAGCATCAAGTTGTTGTACATAAGCAGATTTTTTCATATTGAGTTCAAGTAAACCCTTAAAAGTACAATTATGAAATCAATCGGCTATCCTGTACCGTCCTGCTTACTTAGTGCCTGTCCATAAAGTAAATGTTTTCAGAAATAACAAATATCAATATTCAAATAACAAATGCCAAAAATCAAATAACAAATAAATCTCAAATTTCAATCACCTAAACACCAAACACTTGCATAGTTTGATATTTTCGTTTTTGAGATTTATTTGTTTATTTGTACCTCATATCTTAGTCTTGAAACGTATTCGGCCGAAAAAACATAGCCACCAAGACAGAAGGAGTAAAAGAACCACAAAGTATTAACTTAACACATATAAAATTTTGTGAAACTTGGAGGCTTAGTGCCTTCGCTACGCCTGCCTTGCCAGTTCAGGCAGGCTGTGGCTAAAAAGGTAGCTTTAATGGGTGAATAGTTTATTTCTTATTAGGCAAATTTAAAATGACGTGCGTTTAATTAGTTGAAATGGATTTTCGACTATGGCTTTTTGATTTGAGATTATAAGCTCAGCAACTTTTTTGCCCATTGCTGCAAAATCAGTAGAAATAACCGAAATACCATCGGCCAACACCTCTTTTATAGGCGTTTCGTTATAAGAAATAAGCCCAACATCTTTACCAATTTTCCATTCTCTACGCCTAACATATTTAATGGCTTCTATTAAATCTCCTTCTTCTACCAATACAAGTACATCTCCTTTAGCTAAGTTAAATTCATCTAACGACTTTACAATAAGCTTATCTTTACTTAATTGCCCCATAGCCTTTAAAAAACCCTTGCAAATTTGTTTCGGGTGGTAGCTATTATTCGGAAAAACTAAAACAACTCTATTATAATGAGCGATATGCTTTTCAGCATCGACCAATACATTAAAAATATCGGACTCGTAGTTTTGAATTACAGCACTATATTCTGTGTTTATCCCCTCAATATGCTTGTCCATTAGTATTAATTTTTTGTTAGGAATTTGATTTAGTAGGCACTGTGGTGCTGCATGTTCTAAATTAAAATGAGGTATTATTACATAATGGCTGTACTTATCAAGGCTATTTATTAATAAGGTTTCAAAAGACTTGTAATCGTTATTGTAAATGTAAAAATCTACCGAAGCCTGTCCGCCCAAGGCGTTAATAAAATTATCGTAGATAACCTTTTTATGCCTGCTTAGCTTGTTAAACAACAACAAAATTTTATGTTTAACCTTTACATCAATCTTATCAATGTAAAACCCTTTTCCAGGGCTTGATAATAAAACACCTTGCATTTTTAGCTCTCTGTACGCCTTTTCTACCGTATCGCGTGATAGGTAAAACTGCTCGCTAAGCTCGTTAATAGAAGGAAGCCTTTCGCCTTTCTTAAGCACCTTGTTCTCAATTGCATTTATAATCGCACTTATAATTTGTCTGTATTTAGGAGTTTTAGAGCTTGCATCAATAGCAATCAAATCAACAAAAGAGATGGATTTATTCACAGGATGGTACAGGATAGATTAAATAGGCCTTTGAGATACTTTTACAAGAATTAAAAATAATGGATTAAATACACAATGGAATATCAATATGTAAATTATTTGTGGGATGATGCAAAAGCAGGAACACTTACGAACGAAGTAGATTTATTAATTTACCGATCCAATATACTTGGGGCAGATTTACGAATAACCAATTATGGTGGTGGTAACACGAGCTGCAAAAGTATTGAAAATGATCCTTTAAGTGGAGAGTCCACCGAAGTAATGTGGGTAAAAGGTTCGGGAGGAGATATTGGTACGTTAAAAAAAAGTGGACTGGCAGGCTTGTACCAAGAAAAATTACTAGCACTAAAAAAAATCTACCGAGGACTCGAGCACGAGGACGAAATGGTAGCCCTGTTTAACCATTGTATTTATGATTTAGACTCCAAAGCACCTTCGATAGATACTGCTTTACACGCTTTTATTCCTAAAAAACATATAGACCATTTGCACCCTGATGCACTTATTGCCATTGCAGCAAGCAAAGATGGGGAGCAAATTACTAAAGAACTTTTTGATGGCAAACTAGCCTGGCTCGATTGGCAGCGACCCGGGTTTGACTTAGCAATGAAGATAGATGCTTGTTTAGCCAAAAATCCTAACATCACAGGTATTGTGCTTGGTGGCCACGGGCTATTTACTTGGGGCGATACCGCCAAAGAATGCTATATCAATAGCTTGGATGTAATCGAGAAAGCATCCGAATACCTCGAAAGCCGATATGCTGTAAATAAGCCTGTATTTGCTGGAAATAAATTAACCTCTCTTACTGCAAGTGAGAGGCTTGCACAAGCCGCCAAACTAGCTCCTTACTTGCGTGGCTACTGCTCATCTAATCAATTGATGGTTGGGCATTTTACAGACGATGAACGAGTGCTAGAATTTGTAAATAGCAACGATGTAGAACGGTTAGCTGCACTTGGCACAAGTTGTCCCGATCATTTTTTACGCACCAAAATTAGCCCATTAGTGTTACCCATTAAGCCCGATGCTGATTTGTTGGATACAAGTTTTTTAACAGTACTCGACAAAGCATTTGCAGGGTATAATACGATGTATCAAGCGTATTATAATACAAACAAAAGAGCCAACAGCCCTGCGGTAAGAGACAGCAACCCTGTAATTATTCTTTGGCCAGGTGTGGGTATGTTTGCCTTTGCTAAAAATAAACAAACTGCTCGGGTGGCATCAGAGTTTTACATTAACGCCATTAATGTAATGAAAGGTGCTGAAGCCCTTTCAGAATATGTGGCTCTGCCACACCAAGAGGCTTTTGATATTGAATATTGGTTGTTGGAAGAAGCCAAACTGCAGCGAATGCCTGCCGAAAAATTACTTTCGCGTAAAATAGCATTGGTTACTGGTAGTGCAGGAGGAATTGGATTGGCAATAGCCGAAAAACTAGCAGCCGAAGGTGCCTGTGTTGTAATTACAGATGTAGATAATGAAAGGCTACAAGCTTCTAAAAAAGAATTAGTAAAACAATTTGGTGCAGACAATGTGGATGCTGTAAAATTGGATGTAACAGACTCAGACTCTATTACCAATGCACTTGCCAAAACCATACAACAATTTGGAGGAGTAGATATATTAGTAAATAGTGCCGGCTTGGCCATATCAAAATCATTGGAAGATACCACGCTTAAAGACTGGAATTTATTACAAGATGTACTTGTAAAAGGGCAAATGCTAACCTCAAAAGCCATAGCTTCTATATTGAAGAAACAAAAAACAGGAGGAGATATTATTAATATTGCCAGTAAAAACGCCTTGGTGGCAGGGCCTAATAATGTGGGTTACGGCACGGCTAAAGCGGCACAAGTACATATGTCTCGTTTATTGGCAGCTGAGTTAGGCCAAAATAAAATACGTGTAAATGTGGTAAACCCCGATGCGGTAATTGCAGGAAGCAAAATATGGGAAGGCACTTGGGCCGAAGGCAGAGCAAAAGCATACGGCATTACGGTGGAGGAACTACCTGCACATTACGCCAAGCGAACTTTGCTCAACGAAATTATTCTGCCTTCGGATATTGCCAATGCTGTGTTTGCACTTACCGGAGGGTTATTATCTAAAAGCACGGGGAGCATTATAAATGTAGATGGAGGTGTAGCTGCTGCATTTGTTCGATAGGTTTTGTAAATTACACTTGTATTATGAATATTAACCAAACACAAATTGAAGCCCATAATGAGACTAGAGTTAGCAATCATAAAGCCATTTATACATTTTTGTATGCACAATTGGCAAGTAAGGGCACCGATGTAGATTCCATTATTGCGAAACTTAACGATTTTCAAATTGCTATACCCAGCTGGGCATTAGGTGCAGGAGGCACTCGGTTTGGCAGGTTTGGCTTTGGTGGTGAACCAGCTACACTAGAGCAAAAAATTGAAGATATTGGCTTGCTGCACAGCATTAATCAATCAAGTGGTGCTATTTCGTTGCATATTCCTTGGGATATTCCAACCGATATTACGGGGGCAAAAAACTTAGCCAAAAACCTTAATATTAGCTTTGATGCGGTTAACTCTAATACTTTTCAAGACCAAGCCAATCAAATACATTCCTATAAATTTGGGTCTCTTTGCCACACCAAAGCTGATGTACGCAAGCAGGCAGTTGATCATAACCTAGAAGTAATAGAAATAGGGAAACAGTTAGGTTCAAAGGCACTTACTGTTTGGTTGGCAGATGGATCGAGTTTTCCTGGGCAATTAAACTTTGCCAAGGCATTTAAAAACACATTACATTCATTAGAAAATGTGTATAAGGAACTGCCAAACGATTGGAAAATGTTGGTGGAATACAAACCCTACGAACCTAATTTTTACTCGATGGTAATTCAAGATTGGGGAAGTTCGTATATGTTAGCCAATGCGTTGGGTAATAAGGCATTTTCACTTGTTGATTTGGGACATCACTTGCCCAATACCAATATTGAGCAAATAGTGGCTTTGCTACTGATGCAGCAAAAGCTTGGAGGCTTTCATTTTAACGATTCTAAATATGGAGATGACGACCTTACGGTGGGCAGTATCAAGCCGTATCAGTTATTCTTAATTTTTATTGAATTAGTAAGCCAAGAACCCGACTTAGCTAAAAGCAGCTTGGCTTGGATGATAGATGCTAGCCATAACATCAAAGACCCACTCGAAGATTTGCTGCAATCAGTTGAAGCCATAAAAATAGCCTATGCCCAAGCACTTTTGGTAGATAAACTTAAGCTAGAAGAAGCACGTACTAATAACGATACGGTGGGAGCACAAGAAATATTGCAAGCAGCATACCGTACAGATGTACGCCCATTATTAGCCGAAAGCAGGTTGCAAAAAAAGGGAGCTATTAGACCTATTGAGTTTTTCCGTGAACAAAAAATAAGAGCACAACTTATTAAGGAAAGGGGCAGCACAAACCGAGCCACAGGGCTATAGTATGCCTGCCAAAGTAACCGCCATATTTGATATTGGTAAAACCAATAAAAAACTTTTTCTTTTTGATGAACAAGCCAATGTGGTGTATAAAAAATTAGCCATACTACCAGAAACAGTGGATGAAGATGGCTTTGCCTGTGAAGATATTGACCTGCTCGAAAATTGGATAAAACAGGAACTTATTAAGGTGATAATTGATGAAAGATATATAGTTGAAAAACTTAATTTTTCGACCTATGGGGCTAGTTTAGTGCATTTAAATAAAAAAGAGGAAAGAATTACCCCTCTTTATAATTATTTAAAACCGTTACCTGAAAGCATTTCTCAATATCTATACCAACAATATAAGGGCAAATCCATTTTTTGTGCAACTACTGCCTCTCCACCTATGGGTATGCTCAACTCAGGTTTGCAATTATTATGGTTAAAAAAAGAGAAACCAACCCTATTTGAACAAATAGATTGTTCATTACACTTACCTCAATATTTGAGTTATCTTTTTACAGGCAAAAAATGTAATGAGCTTACCAGTATTGGTTGCCATACTGCATTATGGAATTTTGTGAAAGATGATTTTCATAATTGGATTCGAGAGGAAGGATTAGACGTGCTTTTCCCTCCCATTGAACCCTATACTAAAACAACAGAAATAGTATTTAAGGGCAATAAAATTACTTGTGGAATTGGCTTACACGATAGCTCTTCAGCCCTAATTTCCTATTTAATAGATAAAAATGAGCCATTTATACTTCTCTCTACTGGCACTTGGAACATTGCTCTCAATCCTTTTAATAAAGAACCACTTACGGTTGATGAACTTAATAATGATTGCCTCTCTTATATTAGTTATCGAGGCGACCCCGTAAAAGCATCTCGCTTATTTTTTGGCAACGAGCACGATTACCAAATAGCAAGAATGAATAATTATTTTAGGAAAGAACCTGATTATTTTAAAACAGTTGAATTCGAAGAAGCGCTAGTAAAAAAGAAAGTAACTCCATTTTATCCTAGTACAATGGAAACTGTTAGAGGTCATTTAAAAGTTAATGAACAAGAATGGATATTAAGCGAATTTAAAAATTTTAAACAAGCCTATCACCAGTTGATTTTTGCATTAGTAGAACTCCAAGTAAAAGCCATAAAATTGGCTAAAGGAAACACCAAGGTTACAAAACTATATATTGATGGTGGGTTTGCTAAAAATGTTATTTTTATAACCCTCCTAAAAAAACGATTGAAAGGATTTGAAATTATTGCATCAGATACATCAAACGCTTCTGCACTTGGAGCTTTTTTACTTTTAAATCGTTCGGAATAAGAAATAGCTATCGTTATTTAAAGTAGATATTTTATCGCAACTACTCAGCCATTTATACTGCGTTAGGAATAGTTTAGGCTAAATAAGATATGTACTTTTGTGTAAATAATTTTCTGCCTAATCCAACAAAAATAAATAGAAGCACTACCAATACAAGTGTCCATTTTATAGTAGAAAAGATACTGGTTATCCAAGCTATTAAAGTAAGCTGAGTGGGGTAACTCCAAAGCATTACGATAATTCCTGTATTTTCTAACATATCTGCCCCAAACACCACATAGGGCAACCAAGCTATTTTCCATTTATTAGGATAAAGAAGCATTAACGTAACACTCATAAATAAGGTATAGACAATGGGGTAGGCTACATCAAAAGTCATTTCTCCACGTGCATAAGTACTGCGTGTTTCATCACTGTAAGTATCTATTAATGCATAAGCTTGTTTTGGTGTATAGGCAAATTGCAAATCGATAGGCACAACCTTTTCATCGCCTACCAACCGTGGCATAATAAATACATTAAAAGCCACAACAACCCCCAGTAAAATTAAGGCTAATCTTGCCGAAGCATATTTTGCAAAAGGAGGTTTACGCATTTAATTAATTTTCTTAATTTTGAACCGCTACATCAGTTTGCGGATATTAAAGTTGATATACCTATTCAGGCACCAATGTAGCAACTAATTTGAGGCTATTAAAACATTCAGTTCCATTTTTTTAATTCTGTATCAATTACAGAACGAGAGACTGAGTGGAGAGTAAATAAAACAGGCACGTAACCTTTTAAAAGCAGAGAAGGTACATAGCATTAGAGATTTATAAAAACCAAATAGGAATTTCTACACGCACAGTGGTGCCTTTTTGGTACACAGATTTTAGCATAATGTTTCCTTTTAATTTAGCCAAGCTTTCTTTTACAATGTATAAACCAAGGCCAGAACCTGAACTACTTTCATTGGCTCGATAGAACATCTCATAAACTTTTTCTTGAAACTCTTCTTTAATTCCCTGTCCATTATCTTCAATTTCTAAATAAAAATTAGTACTATTTACTCCTGCTTTGACTTTTACATAAGGCTCTGATTTTGTAAAATCAGCATATCTATACGCATTGGTAAGTAAATTATTGGCTATAAACGTAAATCGAATTTTGTCGGTTACAATCAATAAATCATCCTCAATCTCAATAATAACTTTAATTTTTTTCTCGCTTTCAAGAAAAGCCAACCCTTCCAGCATACTCATTATCAATTCTTTAACATTTACGGTCTCTTTACGAATATCCATCCGGGCATTCTTAGAGTAATCTATAATATCTTTAATAAAATTATCAAGCTTTGCTACACTGCTACCAATACGTTCATAAAACTCCATAGCATTTTTGCCATTTTCAAGTTTAGCCACATTTAGCAAGCCCTGAATAGAAGATAATGGTGCTTTTAAATCGTGAGAAACACTGTAAGCAAAACTATCTAACTCATTATTTAACTTAATAAGTTCATTATTTCTACTTTTAACTTCTTGGGTTTGGTAAAAATAAATAAATACCGTAGCCATTATAAACAACAAAATTAAGAGGAGTATAAACCATTTGGTTTCATAAAAAAACGGCTTTACTTCTAATTGAATTTCTGCTACCCTTGTGCTCCAAATGCCATTATTATTGGCTGCCATCACTTTAAAGGTGTAACTTCCATACGAAAGATTTGTATATTTGGCTTGCCTGCCAGTTCCTATCTCAATCCAGTCTTCGTCAAAGCCTTCTAATTTATACCTAAATTTTACCTTATCGGGCGAGTACATACTAAGTGATGTGTAATTTATAAGATAGTTTCTATGTCCAGGTTCGATAATAATTTTGCTTACTTTGCTACTGTCTGCATTAACCCGCTCAACTTTTTCATCATCAACTATAACATCTTCAATAAATACTTTAGGCACTTTTAAATTAATAATGAGCTTTTGAGGATCTAGAATTGTAATTCCTTTAATAGTTGGAATCCAGAAAACACCACCTTGGGTTTCTAAAAATTTTGTAGCACCTGTACATTCACGAGAAACCATTCCATCGGAATCGTTTAGCAACGAGGCTTCTATTTTATTTAGTTCTCCATTGGCAAGACCTCGTACATCGTTTTTAGAAACTCTAACAAAGCCCAGTATTGAAGTTACCCATAAGTTGCCCGAGTTGTCTTCTTTAATATCAAAAATAGTTTCAACAGGCAATCCACTTTTGGTACTTATAAGTGTAAATTCACCATTTTTATAGCAGTATAAACCAATATTTGTAGCTAGCCAAAACCGGTTATTGTTTTCGATATATACATTAAAGATGGAAAGGCCTACAGTTGATTCCGCTGGTTTTAAAATTTCGATTTTTCCATCTGGGTAGATAATATTTAGCCCTCCATTTGCTGTTCCCACCACAATTCTCCCATCTGGTGCTTCATCAACACTGAACACAAAATCTGAACCAAGACCGTCTTTTACTGTTATCGATTCTACCCTATCGTCTGGATGTATTTTATTAATTCCTCCATTTCTTGACCCCACCCAAATTACCCCTTTAGAATCTTTTAAAATTCTACGTGTTTTAAGAGAAACTAACCCTTCATTAATGCCAAAATATTTTTCTTTAGCGCCTCGTTTTTTTATAACTCCATCGTAGGTTGCTATCCAAAGAGTTCCATCATCATCTGCAAAGATGTCTTTTACAGAAATGTTTTTTAATTTCTTCGACATTGGCAACTTTTTTATAGTGCCGTCTTTAATCAAGTCTATATCTCCATTATCGCTCCCTACATAAAATTCACCATTGAGACCCTCCTCAACTACATTTACTCCTCTATAACTTAATCCATCAGCAGGGGTAATATTTTTAAAACTACTTAATTTAAGCTGTGCAAGTCCTCCTCTTTTGGTTGTGAGCCAAACATTATTTTCATCATCAAATGTAATAGACGATATCTGCCTTGAGGGTAAGCCACCTTTTTCGGCTATATATTCAAACTTATTAGAATGAGATATTCTGCCCAGCCCCACACTCGCAGCAAACCATAAGTTACTGTTTTTATCTGCTGCTATATAGTTAATTTTTACTTGGCCAAATCTATCATCTACAACCCATTTATTATCCTGATAAATAACAAGCCCCTTTTCTGTTCCTGCATAAATATTGCCATCATGAAACAAAACTGTGTTTACAATATTGGATGGCAACCCTTCATTTTCTGTATATAGAGCCATGGTATCTTTACTTACTTTGGCAATTCCCTTGCCTTCACTTGCAATCCAAATATTGTGCAAACTGTCTTCTGTAAAGCTTTTAATACTTTGGTCATCAAAAATCGGAATAGGAAAACGTGTTATTTTATTTTTTTCTAAATAGTAAACTCCACCATTTCTAGTACCAATCCATAACCTATTAGATGAATCGAGAAAAGAGGTTTGAATAGATTTTGGTAAATTGTCAGAGCCGGGAATAGGTATAAACTTTCCATTTTTATAAAGAATTAAACCACTGGCTTGTGTGCTAATATACATACTGCCATCGGTTAATGGAAGCACAGAATAAAACGCACTACTAGATAAAACAGGAACATTATTTGTGTCAAACGTTTTAAACTTGTTTCCATCAAAACGCACTAATCCGTTAAATGTAGAAATCCATAAAAACCCATCTTTATCTTTGGCAACATGGCGTAAATTATTGGAGGGCAAGCCTTCTTCTGCCGACCATACTTCAATTACATAATCCGACAATGGTTGATTGTATTGAGCTTTGGCAGAAAAAAACGTTCCGACAAAAAACATAATAGCTAGAATGGTATATTTTAAATGGCTTGTCATAATTGCTTATGCCCTAAAAGTAATAAAAAAACCCTTGAAGTGTAACTTCAAGGGTTTCGAATATAGTATAAGTTTGTTCTATTATTTCAGTTTTTTAACAATTGCTTTAAAAGCATCATTATGATTCATAGCTAAATCGGCTAATACCTTACGATTTAACTCAATGTTTGCTTTTTTAACTTTGCCCATAAATACGGAATAGCTCATTCCTTCTTCTCTAGCTCCTGCATTAATACGCTGAATCCAAAGTTTTCTAAAATCACGTTTTTTAACTTTTCTATCGCGGTAGGCATACGTCCACCCTTTTTCAACTGCATTTTTTGCTACAGTCCATACATTACTTCTACGACCCCAATATCCTTTGGCGGCCTTTAGCATCTTTTTTCTTCTTGCTCTCGATGCTACTGAATTTACACTTCTTGGCATAATTTATTAATTTTTTTTGATAATTGGCGATCCGATACTTTCGGATACTTAAAGCCAAGACTCTGGTTAAACTTTAGTAAACTAAAGTAAACCTAAATGTTAAGCATTGCTTTAACATTACTTACATCACTCTTGTGCACTAGCCCAGTTTGAGTAAGATTTCTCTTTTGCTTGGTTTCTTTCTTAGTTAGAATGTGGCTTTTAAAAGCATGTTTTCTTTTAATTTTACCAGTTCCAGTAAGTTTAAAACGCTTTTTAGCGCCAGATTTAGTTTTTACTTTTGGCATTTCTACTTTATTTATTAAACTATATTCGTTCTACTTTTTAACTTTTGAAGCAAGAATAACATACATTCTTTTACGCTCCAATTTCGGTAATTGTTCTACTTTACCGTACTCCTCTAATGCTTGGGCAAATTTTAATAATAAAATTTCACCTCTTTCTTTAAAAACAATGGTACGTCCATAAAAATGAACATAGGCTCTAACTTTAGCACCTTCTTTTAAAAAGTTGATGGCATGTTTTAGTTTAAAATTAAAATCATGATCATCGGTATTAGGGCCAAAACGGATTTCTTTAATCACCGTTTTTTGCGCCTTTGCCTTTATTTCTTTTTGTTTCTTTTTTTGCTCGTACTTAAACTTAGAGTAATCTATTATTTTACAAACAGGCGGTTCTGCCTTCGGAGAAATCTCCACTAAATCAAGGCCTTCTTCTTTGGCCATATTTAATGCCTCTGCAATGGCGTAAACGCCAACTTCTATGTTTTCTCCAACAACTCTAACATGTTGCGCTCTGATTAAATCATTAATCTTATAGGGCTCTTCGACTCGGGCTACGTAGGGTCTTCTCCCTCTAAATCTTTGTTTGCTAATTGTGACCTCCTGTTTAGTGTTTTAAAAATAAGTTGCAAATATCGTATAAATCTGTATAAAAAAGAGGTTTGCAACAATAAATTCACATTAAAAAAAGGCTGTAGTTTAATTAAGCGTTGTTAATTTATACTATTGTTCTATTCAAGCTACTTTTGTATCCATTTATGAAAGTGTTTACACACTTAATGTTTATGATGTTACCTCATATCTACTGTGAGCATATTTTACTACTAAAAAATTTATCTACGCTATGCCTTAATTAACCACAGAGAACACTGAGAAGGCACAAAGGGCACAATTAAACTTACATTGTTCGGAGACTCTGTTAACCCTGTGTATTCTCAGTGAACTTTATGGTTAAAATTTATCTACGCTATTCTAAACTAAAGCCTAAAAAAATCCTGACTATTAATACCTACTCCCTGTTTTTCTCCAACTTAGAAAGAATGGAGATAACTATGCTTCTACCACTTGCGTAAGTGTTGTTTGCAAAAAACCTTTCAAACTCAAACCTTCATCTAGTTCAGGCCAATGAACTGCCACCCCATTAGCAATCAGTCGGTAATTATTAAGTTAGTTGCTTTCTGCCTTTTCCAAGAGCGATGAGCTCGAAATAGTATGTTTCAGCACTTTTCCATTATTTAGGACAAGAGTCCACTCCGAAAACACACAAAATTAAAATTGCTTCTTTTCGCCATCTTTTCACTTTTTATAATTTACTGATACTCAGGCATCACTAAAAGATAAAAAGTGAAAATCTAATCAAAAACAATTCAATTTATAAAAATCGTCTGTTTTCGGAGTGGACTCATACAATGAGCATTAAATCAATATCCTTATGAAAATGAGTAGCCTTTATGCGAAGTCCTTCTTCAAAAATTACTTTCTCAATAGAATCATACATATTAATAAAAGAACTCATGCCATTTAGCTTTTAATAATTCTTGATTTTCTGTTACAATTTTTAAAATATCCTTTTTTCTTACTAAAATTGGCGGTTTTTCTTGGTCAGGATGGCTGGCAACTCGTTCTTTTTTTACACGGTTTCAAAAACTTCAATGCCGTCAATAAATATTCTGTCTTTGAGCGAACCAATTCTTACTTTTTGTCTTGAAACAAAAAGTAAGCAAAAAATTCAAGAAAATTTAATGCTGCCACCGCCTTGGCTTTCGCTCGCCCGCTAAATTTTCCTACCCACGCTCCCTCCAGTCGGGCATTTGGGTTAATTTGGGGGCTTGGCGGCAACTTATTTTTAGATAAAACTTACTTTGTGCTGAAGGAACGGCTATCTCCAGCATAAAAGTAGAACCTATACCCATTCATTAATAATGCTGTTGGCATAAAGCAAAGTTATAATTTTATTTTAGGACACCTCTATTAAGAGGTGCCCTTTATCAAATTTATAGCAAATCAACCGCTGGTAGATGTTTTATTACACGGTTGCTTCTTCCTTAAATAAGGTTACAAAAGAATCCAGTTCCATTGCGCCCAAATCACCCTCTCCATGCCTCCTGATGGCTATTTTGTTTTCTTCCTGCTCTTTTTCTCCCACAATTATCATAAAAGGAATCTTTTTCACTTCGGCATCTCTAATCTTTCTGCCAATTTTTTCGTCTCTATTATCTAAAATTCCTCGGATGTCTTGCTCTTTTAAGCTTTCAAAAACTGACTTCGCATACTCCGCATATTTTTCAGAAATGGGCAATACAGCCACTTGGTCTGGTGATAACCAAAGCGGAAAATTGCCTGCACAATGCTCGGTTAGTACCGCAATAAAACGCTCTAGCGACCCAAAAGGAGCACGATGAATCATTACTGGTCGATGTTTTTGGTTATCAGAACCAATATACTCTAGCTCAAATCGTTGCGGAAGCTGGTAATCTACTTGAATAGTACCTAGTTGCCATTTACGCCCTAACGCATCTTTTACCATAAAATCTAACTTAGGGCCATAAAAAGCTGCTTCACCTACTTCAGTTACGGTAATCAACCCTTTGGCATCGGCTGCTTCTTGTATTTCGCGCTCCGCTTTATCCCATAGTTCACCATCACCTATGTATTTATCCTTGTTTTCAGGGTCTCTTAAGGATACTTGAGCAGTATAATCTTCAAAACCAAGTGCTTTAAATACATACAGCACTAAATCAATTACTTTTTCAAACTCTTCCTTTACCTGTTCTGGGCGGCAGAAAATATGGGCATCGTCTTGTGTAAATCCACGCACACGGGTTAAGCCGTGCAACTCCCCATGCTGCTCGTAACGATATACTGTACCAAACTCTGCATACCGAATGGGTAAATCTTTATACGAACGAGGCTTGGTTTTATAAATCTCGCAGTGATGTGGGCAGTTCATGGGTTTAAGCAAAAACTCCTCGCCTTCGTGAGGTGTAGTTATGGGCTGAAACGAATCAGCTCCGTATTTTTCGTAATGGCCAGAAGTTACATAAAGCTCTTTGCTACCAATATGTGGTGTAATTACAGGATCGTAACCTGCTTTAATTTGTGCTTTACGCATAAAACCTTCCAATCGCTCACGTAGCATAGTTCCTTTGGGTAACCAAAGCGGCAATCCCATACCCACTTTCTCCGAAAAAGCAAAGAGCTCTAACTCCTTACCTAGTTTGCGATGATCCCGTTTTTTTGCTTCTTCTAATAAGTGTAAATACTCGGTAAGTTCTTTTTGCTTAGGAAAAGTAATGCCATAAATTCGGGTTAATTGCTTACGGTCAACATTGCCTCTCCAATAAGCACCAGCTACATTTAGCAATTTTATGGCTTTTATTACACCGGTATTTGGTATATGAGGTCCTTTACATAAATCAGTAAATTCTCCTAATTCATAAAAAGTAATGGTGCCATCTTCAAGTTCACTAATCAGCTCAAGTTTATACTCATCGCCTTTTTTTGTGAAATAATCAAGTGCTTCTTTTTTAGATACCTCTTTTCTTATATAGGTTTTCTTTTCTCTGGCAAGCTCAAGCATTTTCTTTTCCATCTTCGCTAACTCGCTCCCATCAAAATCATAATCACCAAAATCAATATCGTAATAAAAGCCATTTTCTATTGAGGGGCCAATGCCTAGCTTAATGCCCGGGTATAGTGCTTCAAAAGCTTCGGCCATTAGGTGAGCTGATGAATGCCAAAATGTAGCTTTTCCGTCTAGGTCATTCCACGTTAATAATTGCACGGTGGCATCGGTATTAATCTCCCTCGAGGAATCCCATACTTCTCCATTAACATTGGCCGAAAGCACGTTTCGAGCCAACCCTTCGCTTATACTCAAGGCAATTTGATGACTAGTAACACCTTTGTCAAAGGCTTTTACTGTACCATCTGGTAAAGTAATTTTGACTTTACTCATATCTATTAAAAATTTATTATTGGCATTGTACTAGTTAAACTGTCTGCCAATTGTTGCTGTTCTCTTTTTTTACGCCACAAATATGTAATTTTTCTTTGTACTAACGCACGTTCTGCATTAACAACTGAATCCGTTGAATCCATTTTTACTAGGCGATTATAGAGCAGATAAGAATCATCATACTTATATCGTTTGTCAAATGCTTGCGCACGGGCTAAAAGCACATATTTATCTAAATAATGGGGCCTTGCAAAGGAAGAATCGGTGTAAAAAAGTACGCTATCATATAACATAAGCTTGGCATAATTAGTAATTGCCAATAATAAAGAAGGCAGCATAGGTTGATAGCGGTAAGATTTAGCAAAATAAGCGGCTGCTTTATCGGTTTTGCTTTGTTGTAAGTAAACCGTAGCCAACTCAAAATAAAGTTGTGCGTTGGTAGAATCTTGCACCAGCAGTCGGTTGCCAAAATCCAGCATTAATGCTGTATTCTCTAGCTGCCCAAACACCGCATACATTACCTCAAGGCCTGTAATATTAAGCGAATCCACTGCCAGCACTTTGCTGGCAAACTGTTTTGCCGCAACATATTCTTGCACCAACAAATGCATACGAGCCATTAACAGTTGTGCATCGGGGCTAGTTTGGTTGGCGTTATAATAGGCAGTAACAAACGCTCTACTT
>Ga0256839_1000908_pt1 | contig 37472 bp, 26 predicted proteins | sample 354166metaG_FD_185968 | JGI IMG/M metagenome (GOLD analysis project Ga0256839, IMG submission 185968) | Hydrothermal vent microbial communities from Mid Atlantic Ridge, Atlantic Ocean - 354-166 | ecosystem: Environmental > Aquatic > Marine > Hydrothermal vents | place: Atlantic Ocean: Mid...
AGGTTGTCTGCGGCATCACCAAAATTGCCATCAAGGGTTAATTCGGTTGCTGTCAGGTTCACGGTCTGCGTGCCACCGCCAGTGGTATTCAACGTGACTTGACTGGCATTCAATGCAGCACTGTTAACAATATGGATATCACCTGCCGTATTTGTTCCCCCCGTGCTCAACGTCAGCGTGTCAGCAGTGGTATTAATGACATTATCGGAAGCACCAATACCGCCCCCGCTGGCAGTTAATGTCAGTGCTGTGGCGATGAGGTTTGAGCTACCGGCAGCGTTGATGTCAGCGGCATTGACAGTGATATTACCCGTGCCCGCATTAACGGTTCCCAGAATAATAGCGTCTGTCTCGTTGATATGGATATCACCACTGCTCATCGAGGTATCAGCATTCAACGTGCTGACAGTGGTATTGATGGCGTTACCGGAAGCACCAATGCCACCAGCGCTGGCATTTAATGTAAGCACGGAGGCAGTAAGACTTGAGCTGCCACCATTGTTAATGTCAGTGGCATTGACAGTGATATTACCTGTGCCCGCATTAATCGTTTCCAGAGTAGTCACATTGCCATTAAGGATGACATTCCCGCCTGCCGTTTGCAGCTTGCTGCCGTTCGCCATCGTAATGTCAGTGGCATTGACAGTGATATTACCTGTGCCCGCATTAATCGTTTCCAGAGTAGTCACATTGCCATTAAGGATGACATTCCCACCTGCCGTTTGCAGCTCGCTGCCGTTCGCCATCGTAATGTTACCGCCACCGATATTATCGTGGTCTGCCGTCAGACTAATGGAACCCGTACCTGTGGTGGTAACAGCAACATTAGTGCCGATAACGATGTCATTTCTTGCCTCAACCGTTAAATTGAAATCTGAATTAAGCGTCAAATTGTTAGAGAAAGTAATATCATTGGTGGCTTGCAAGGTAACATCCGCGCCCACTGCCACCAAAGCACCCACACTAATCGCACAGTCAGTACAATTAGTATTGTCATTAAAGTTATCAACGTCAGCGTATGAATCGCCTCCTGTTAAATTAATTGTGATGTTGGTCGGATCCAGAAGTAACTGCCCCGTCTCTCCGTTACTTGCAGAGGTATTTACCTGCCCGCCAAAGCCCAGCTGTTGTTGGCCAGACACTTCCACAAAACCACCATTACCGGCGTCAGCCCCGCCCGTGGCAGAAATACTGCCCAGAAACCGGGTAAAGCCATCGGCCCAGATGATGACACGACCACCGTCACCACTTTGTAGTGCATCAGCGGTTATCCGGCTGTCACGGCTCACTAGTGTTTGGCTGGCGTTATGAATAGCGGCATTGTCGCCCTGAAAATCTCCACCCACCAGAATCGTGCCGCCGCCAGAAGAGCCAGAGGCATCAACAACAGCAGCATCAAACAGACCGACCCTATCCCCCAGGATCTGCACTTCGCCACCGGTTGAAATCGCGTCCTGCCCTGACACATCAATCACACCACTGTGAACAACATCACCACCCATGCCAATCAGCCTGACAACCCCCCCTTCGTTGAGCATGCGGCCAGCTTCAATGAGGCCGTCATTGTTGATGGCTCGTTCAAAGACGGCTTCAGTATTGCGGGCTGTGAGTAAAACTTCACCACCATCAGCCCGAATCACACCACTGTTATTGACCCCTACCGTTTTCCCGGTGGCATTATTAAGCACGTCCCCATCAATTTCGAAATGGATAAAACCATCACCATCAAAATCAATTGCAGCGGTGCGGCCCGAGGCAAGGTTGATATATCCATAATGGGCGATGATCTCCCCTTGATTGTCCACGGCATCAGCAACCAGACTGATAGAACCACCCGTAGCGGCATTCAGCAACCCATGGCTCACGATAGTGCCACCTTCAGTAATAGCACTGAAGTTATAACGCCTTGCCATGAAGGCATCATTATCAATATCCAGCGTAGTGGCAAACAAACTGCCGACATTAACCTGTGAATTGACGCCAAAAATCATCCCATTGGGATTGCTCAAAAACACTCTGCCATTGGCATTGATACTACCGAAAATCTGACTGGGGTTTTGATCGTGAATACGGTTTAAAACAGCGGCACTGCTATTAGGTTGCAAAAAGTTAACGCTCTCAGTGGGAGCAACATTAAAACTGTCCCAGTCGATAATCATCTGCTGACTGCTTTGATTGATTTGTGTGATGCTGCCGGACGACTGGATATTGCCACTGCCCGCTGCAATCTGACCGTTCTGAGGAGCGGCCTGAAGAGCGGTGGCACTGCTGAAACAACACAATGCGGTGAATATAAAACCGACCCGGCGATTGATGTCTCTTTTGAGGGAGGTACGGGTATTATTCATCGTGATTATTGTCCTGGCAAAGTGTCCGGTAAAAAAAATGGCATGCTGCTTAGAAAATACGCCCAAGATTAAAATAAAACTGAAAGCTGTCACCACTTGTGGGTTCATCACCCCCCTGCGGAAAAGCCAGATCCAGACGAGCCTGAAAATTGCCAAACGGTTGAAATTCCACAAAACCACCTATGCCTTTTAATGTAGCCTTCGCTCGTTCATTGGCCAATGCCTGATTTCGCTTGCCTGTCGCAAAGTCATAATATGCGCCAAACTGGAAGTTTTTCAGCCATGTCAGTTCTTCTTCAATTTGCGCTGAGCGCGCCTGCCATTCCAGATTGACGATATGACTACTATCCATCAACACTTCGGAAACCGGATAGGCACGTATACTGTTCGGCCCCCCCAGGGCAGACTGCTCAATGGAACTGAGCGGGTCAGAACTGAACTGGCCACGGTATTGAATTTTAACAACTTGATTTTTCTGCAATAAATACCGATGGGTATAACGAAGATTGATCTTGTTGAAGTCCCCCCCTCTGGATATGTTGCTGCTCTCCGAGCCCATGGCACCCAGGATATCCGGCAAACCCTGGCTGTAATGCATTTCGGCTGAATGATTGCCACGTAACAGCCATTCGGAATCGCCATTGTAATGAAGCCCTAGACTAAGCACCGTTAATTCATCTTCACCAATATTTGTGCTGGCTTGATCACTGCTGGAGGTTTTTTTACGCAATGCCAAGCGCGCAAATAAATTACGATCCCTTTGCCGCACAAACACCTTGCGCATATGAATACCGATGGCATTCGAATCACCTCTGATATCAAGTTCTTCAAATTCCTGACCAACCTCAAAAACATTATTACTCACATCAAAGCCAACAAAGGCATTCCATCTATTCAGTGGTCGCTCATAATCCACTGCATAATAAATACTGTTAGACGGGTTAAATGTTTTTAGCAGAGTCATTCGCAAATAATCCGCACTGCTGCTGATATTATTAATGGTGCCCGATAACCGCAATCGATATTTACCCGTGTATTGTGAGCCATAGTTATCCAGCCACAAACCCGCATTAACCCGTTGTTCTTTAACTGTATTGAGTTTGAGGATTGACCCTCCTGCTTCTTTCCCCGGAGTGAACACCGCCTGAAACCGGATTCCCGGTGAATCAGCAGCCTGTAACAGAGCAGACTCAATATGACGGTATTCAACAGGACGATCAATCAACCGGGCAAACGGTTTTTTCAATGTATTGGGCGTATACACATCACTACCGTCTAAAACAACATCTTCAAGCAAACCTTCGAGAACGTTGATTGTTACATGCTGATCCGTAATATTTTGTTCAGGAACATAAGCGCGCGCCAGAAAGAGGCCGCGCTTACGATAGTAACGCCGAATCTGGTCTGTCAGCTCCCGGAAATCATCGATGGTCAATCCTTCTGGATAATCATCGATCAATTGCTGCCCCATTTTTTCAATATCGGCTAAAGAAACTCCGAACTCAGGTCGTTCAATCACACCATTGAACACAAACCCTGTCACCACCATGCGTGGCACATTGGAGGAAAGAGTACGCTTTTTATCTGAATTTTTCGTCACTCCACCAGAACCATATCGAAAATTCAGATTAGGATTGTCAGCAGAATGGTTTGTGTCAGCATTGGACTCTTCTGCTACGCGGGGTGCGACAGGAGGTGCATCGTTCGCCCCGGAGACCACTGGATTCGATGCAACGATACCAAAGCATAAAAAAATCAACGCCTTATAAAAATCGTTGAATATGGGTTTTTTCATGATGGGTGGACATACTTGCATAACTATAATTCGCTTTTTTAAATGCAAGCATAAAATCATTACCCTGAAGATAATAATCAGCGACTTGTTTTTATTGAAGTTTGTACAGGTTTAAAGCTTAACCAATGCTGCCATGTGTTTTATTTGTCCAGAACAGTCATGAGCCTCATTATTTTTGTTGACATCATACTCACCCAGAAAGCAGAATGATACCCCCTCTGTCCCGTGCTGCAATGACCATAATTAATAAATAACAGCAGGAGCAATACGCTTGACCGATATCAGCAACCATCGCTTGTACAACATTGGTGAGCAAGCAATAAAAGGCAATGCTCCCGCCGGGGCTCCGGCCCGTTATGAACCTGAGTTTGAGCAACTGGAAGCTGAACTCGCCAAACAGGAATCACTGATCGCCGAGTCCGTAGACTGGGCCCGGGTTGTCGAGCTTGCCACATTAATCATCCAGGATAAATCCAAGGATTTACTGGTTGCCGCCTATTTGGCAAGAGGTCTGTTGGAAACGGAAAGTTATCCAGGATTTTCGGTCGGGCTGAAAATCATCAATGACATGATCGAGCATCATTGGGAAGGAATGTCCCCCCCGCTCAAACGATTACGCGCCCGGGCAACCGCCGTCCAGTGGCTGGCTGAAAAGTGCGGCCACATTATTGGCAGCAAAGAACCCACACCAAGCCAGACTGAGGCCGTCAAACTTGCTGACGCCATGGCCCGCCAGATTGACGGTGAGCTAATGGATAAAATGGGCGATAACGCGCCCGCAATGATGGAGATGAATAAGCACTTAAAACGCTACAAGCAAATCATCACCCATCAGGCAGCCACACCTGCACCAGCGACGCCAACAAAACAAGCAGAAATCGACACTGCATCAAAATCAGAAAGTATTGCACCCACAGAATCTACCCCCGCTCCACGCGCGGCAACACGTCCTTCAGCAACATCGGCCAAACCGATTGTCGTCGGTGATATTGCTTCAGATACTGATGCAAAAAAAGTGGTCCGGCAATTGCAGGAAGGTGGCCGTAAAACCGCCGCTTATTGGATCAATACAAAACTGTCCGACCCTCGCCCCTATCGACTTAACCGCGTACTAGTCTGGTTACTGCTGGATCAGGCACCGCCAAACACCGATGGCATTACCCAGCTAAACCCGCCCAGCGCTGACAGACTAAAATTTTTCAATGCCCAACTTGCGGCCAAACAATACTCCAGCGTCATTCCGGAACTGGAACAGACCATCGCTCGTGCAGCATTCTGGCTGGATGGCCAGCGCCTGGTCGTGAATGCGCTTCAGGCCATGGGGCCGGAATACGAAGTGGCATGCAATGCGATAATGACAGAACTTTGCAATCTGATCACCCGCATTCCGTCACTTGTCGATTTAAAGTTTTCCGACGGCACCCCTTTTGCTGATGACTCGACACAAATGTGGCTTGAAAATGAATTATCGGCCCAGGCAACATCCGCAGAAACTGCTACAGTTGGCGAAGCAGCTCCCTGGGTCGAAACATTAAAAGAAGCCAAGTCCATGGCCGCCACGGGTGATATCACACCTGCTATTACTCTGATGAAAAAAAATGCAGCGACCACAAGCAATGTGCGGGAACAGCACTTCTGGCGAATTTCGCTCGCCGAGCTTTTATTGCAAACGGGCAACCTAGATGTCGCCGTACCAATACTGGAGCAACTGAGCAACCGGCTCGATGATAAAAACTTATCGCACTGGGAACCAGGCTTGGTTGCACAAACCTATAAACTGCTTTGTGACGGCTATCAAAAACAAATCAACAAACTTAAAAACACAAAAGACAAACATACCGAACTCAATGTCATACTGACCAAGCGTGAGCAAGCTTATGCGCAGCTTTGTTGGCATGACCCACTTACCGCTACAAATATTTCGGGAGATAAATAATGGCCGATGGCTCAGTTGCACCCAAAGAACGTGTCAACATCGTATACAAATCACAAATAGGTGACGCAACCGAAGAAGTTGAACTGCCATTAAAAATGCTGGTGGTCGGTGATTTTACCGGGAAAGAATCTGATGAAGCCATCGAAGACCGTGCCCCCGTCAACATCAACAAAGATAACTTTAACGACGTGGTCAAAAATTACAACCTGAATATGACCATCAGCGTACCCAACAAACTTGAGGACGATGCAGTATCTACAGAAGAAATTACCGCCGACCTCAAATTTGACAGCATCAAAGATTTTTCACCGCAACGCATTGCAGAACAAGTGCCCGAATTAAATGAATTATTGGAATTGCGTAAAGCCCTGTTGGCGCTAAAAGGCCCGCTTGGCAATGTACCCGCATTCCGGAAAACCATCGAATCCATTTTGAAGGACTCCGAAACACGGGCTCAGATTACCAACGAACTCGGCATCAGTGACAAATAAAAAACCAGGCAACCGAAAGGGAGTTAACACTCCCTAATCCTGCTGACCAATAACATAGAATTTATGAGGAACAAACCATGGCCGAATCAGAAAATATAAGCCAGGAAGCTGAAGCCACTGTCAACGATATTTCATTGCTTGACCAGATTATGGAACAAACGCGCCTAAAACCCGCTGACGAAGGTTATGACGTTGCAAAAAAGGGAGTTGAAGCCTTTATTTCTGATTTACTGTTGCCTCATCGTGAAGGTGAAAAAGTCGAACAAAAACTCGTCGATAAATTTATCGCGGAAATTGACTCAAAAATCAGCAGTCAGGTCGATGAAGTGCTTCATCATAACGATTTTCAAGCCCTTGAAGCCTCTTGGCGCAGCCTGAAAATGCTCGTCGATCAAACGGATTTTCGGGAAAACATCAAAGTCGAACTGGTCAGTGCAACCAAAGACGAAATGCTGGAAGATTTTGAAGATGCGCCGGATGTGACAAAATCCGGATTGTACAAACACATCTATACCGCCGAATATGGCCAATTCGGTGGCAAACCCATTGGCGCGATTATTTCTGATTACAGTTTTGGCCCCGGCGCTCAAGACATAAAGCTCCTGCAACAGCTGGGCAGTGTCAGCGCCATGTCCCACGCACCTTTTATCGGCTCTGCCGGCCCTGAGTTTTTCGGCGTGGAAAGCTTTGACGACCTGCCCAATTTGAAAGACCTGGAAGCAGTATTTGAAGGCCCACAGTTTGCAAAGTGGAATTCTTTTCGGGAATCCGATGATGCCCGTAACGTCGGGCTCACCGCCCCGCGATTTTTACTGCGCTCCCCCTATGGAGAAGAAAACCCGGTTAAGGCATTTTCTTACACAGAAAATGTAGACAGCTCTAAAAAGAAATTTCTCTGGGGCAACGCCTCATTTGCTTTTGCTGCCAATCTCTCCAAAAGTTTCGCTAAATACCGCTGGTGCCCAAACATCATCGGGCCCAAAAGTGGCGGTGCCGTTGAAAACCTCCCCGTGCATAAGTACATGGAGAACGGTGAAATCAAAACCATGGCCCCTGTTGAAGTCATGCTCTCTGATCGGCGTGAATTTGAACTGGCTGAACAGGGTTTTATTGGCCTGACCTTACGCAAGGGTACCGATAACGCCTCATTTTTCTCCGCAAACTCATGCCAAAAACCCAAATATTTTGGCAACACCGCAGAAGCAAAACAGGCAGAAACAAATTTCAAACTGGGAACAGAGCTTCCTTATCTGTTTGTTATCAACCGCATTGCGCACTACATCAAAGTATTGCAACGTGAAAATATCGGCAGTTGGAAAACACGCAGTGAACTTGATCGTGAACTGAATAATTGGATTCGCCAGTTTGTTGCTGACCAGGATAATCCACCTGCTGCTGTGCGCAGCAAACGCCCATTACGAGAAGCCGAAATTATTGTTACCGATGATGAAGGTAATCCAGGCTGGTTCCGGGTTGAAATGAACGTCCGGCCTCATTTCAAATACATGGGCGCGAGTTTCACCTTGTCGCTGGCAGGTAAACTGGATAAAACATAACAAACAGCCCCTTTGTTTTTTTGATAACGCCAAAGATGGAATGCAATATTCCATTCCATCTTTGGCATAACAGTAAACAAGAGGCATTTTTAAAATCTCAAATAAATAACTTCGTAGCAAACTGCGAAGAATTAAACCCTTAGAGATCAAAATTATGCAACAAATCGAAGGCTAAGGGGTTTATACTCCCCAGCAATTACCAATTTGCAAAAACTGGTAATTTTTTCGGTATTCCAAGTCAGTAATAAAAACGAAAAAAATCATCAATTCGCGAATTTTTTTCGCATGGCTACAGCTCATTAAAGGAGACCACAATGCCAATACCCGCGTACATGTCTGTTGAAGGCGTAACTCAAGGAATGATTACCGAAGGTGCACTGTCTGAAGACAGTGTGGGTAGTCTGTACCAGGAAGGTCATGAAGATCAATTTATCGTTCAAGCGTTTGAACACAACATCATTATTCCCCGCGACCAGCAAAGTGGACAACCTTCCGGGTTGCGCGTACATCAGCCGTTGAAAATCACCAAGGTGTTTGATAAATCCTCCCCTCTGCTCTATCAAGCACTTGTTACAGGTGAAAGCCTCAACTGTGAAATCAGTTGGTATCGCACATCATCCGAAGGTGCTGCGGAACACTACTTTACACACCTTATGGAAGGTGCTGTTGTGGTTGATATAAAATCCATCATGCCAAACTGCCAGGATCCTTCGCAATCTCACTTCACTCATCTGGAAGAAGTGTCATTCAGTTACAGCACAATTACCTGGACGCACGAAATTGCGGGTACAGAAGGTAATGATGACTGGCGCATTGGCCCGGGTGGCGGCTAGTTTTTCAATGAGTTCAAGCCAGGCTGACCATGCCTGGCTTGAAACTTTGAAACGCACGACAAATGACAAATTACCGAACAATGATTCAGCGTAGTGCCCTTATAGCAGGTATTCTGTTATTGACCGCCTGCGCATCCAAACCCGACACACTGGAAGTCGCCCCCGAAGAATGGAAGTTTAAAGACCGGGCAATTTATCTGGAGTTTAAAGCCCCAGCAGATTTGAATACTTATAATGGCCGCCCACATGCTTTGGCGGTTGGCATCTATCAACTCAATGATCCGAACACATTTTCGGGCCTTGGGGCCACTCACAAAGGAGCCGTAGAGCTATTACGAAAAGGTAAAATTGACGACACTATCGTTCATTTTTCCCGAATTACCGTACAACCTGGAGAGCGCAAAAGTATCGTATTGAACCGAGCGGAAACGGCCCAGTATGTTGGTATGATCAGTGGCTATTTTGGACTAAGCCCGACACATGATGTCGAACTCTTCCCTATACCGGTTAAAGCCAGCAAACGGGGGCTGGTTGAAAATGGCTTGGCCGCCATCAAACTGATCGCTGACAAAGCCAAAGCCAACCCCGATGATTTGTATTTAAATATTAACCTGGGGCGCGACAGCACCAAACAAATGATAATAGTAAAACCGCTAACTAACGTTAGCCAATAAACTGCAATAAATTTTCTAAGGATTACATACCGTGGATGGTTTAAAACCAATATTCTGGCACCAGGGACTATTCCTGCAACCACAACATTTTCAACAGTCTGACTTACACAGTCGCGCATTGTTGGCACCTTACCAACAGCATTTACAACCACATTTCTGGGGTGTATGTAGCATGGATCTGGTGAAAACCTCACTCCAGCATCGCACCTGTGAAATTGAAAAAGGCAGCTTCCTGTTTCAGGATGGCACTTACGTTGACCTCCCCGATAATGGCATTGTTTCCAGCCGGTCTTTTGATGAAGTCTGGGTCGAAACCGACAAACCATTCACCATTTATCTCGGATTACGCAAACTCAATCCTCACGAGGATAATGTCACAATCGTTGATGACCTGGCGGATGTTTCCAGGGTAAAAAGCCGCTATTTTGCGCTATCAAACCCTAAAGATGTAAAAGATATTTATAAAGAAGGACGTACAGCTCATGTAAAGTACCTGACACATGTGACACGAATTGTATGGGAAACTGAAAAAGACGATATGGATCAATATTTACTGATTCCCATCGCACGCGTTGTTCGTGACGGTGACAGTATTGTTTACGACAAAACATTCAGCGCACCGGTTGTCAGCCTGAATGCAGCGCCTGAATTATTAAGTCTGGTTAAAGAAGTACGTGATGAAATCACCGGTCGAGCCATGCAGCTAAGTGGCTACAACACCCCCGGAAAAGAGACCAACAAATATGACGCAACATTGATGCGTTATATTCTCGCCCTGCGCTCACTGAGTCGTTATATTCCCCGGCTTTTTCACAGCACAGAAGATGGTGCCCAGCATCCCTGGCATATCTATGGCATTTTGCGAGAACTTGTGGGAGAAATCAGCACATTTACTGACAGCGTAAACATGCTGGGTGAAACCAGTACCGGTGAACGTCTCGTACCTGCTTACAACCATACTCAACTTGGCGAATGTTTCCAGGCTGTGCGCACACTCATTTCACACCTGCTCAATCAGATTACTGTAGGGCCACAATATCTGGTGGATATGCCATTTGATGGCACCTGTTTCACAACCCCGGTTCCCTCTGAATTTTTTGGACAGCGTTACGATTTTTATTTGATGGTCAGCACCCAACAGAGCTTCCAGGATGCTCAACAATCATTATTAACATCCGCCAAACTTTCCTCACGCGAAACAGTGCAAACACTGGTCGAACGATCCTTGCCGGGCGTAGGTATCATTCACGTTGCCACTCCCCCTTCAGAACTGCCACGTCGCCCATCAACAGCTTATGTGCGCCTGGATGTCCACGATGAGCAATGGGCATCCATCGAACGTCATCGTGATATTGCCCTGCTATGGGAAGATGCGCCCGAAGATGTTTCCATTGAATTAGTGGTTGTCAGGAGATAGCACATGAGGCTCGTCGATTGCTATATAGATACCCTTTTGTTCACCCGCACATTGTCTAAATGCATAGTGCAGAACAATCCATCATACAATGAATTACACGAAGCCTATCTGAAATTGTTAAGTGATGCGGAAATACTCGCCAACGATGCAGGCCACACTGGTGAAACATTTACGGCGGGTAAAGTGGCCATTGTTGCCTTTATTGATGAAATTATTTTGTGTTCCGCTTGGCCCAATAAATCCGCGTGGCAGAAAATGCCCCTGCAACGTAAATACTTTGACACCACCAATATGGGTGCCGAGTTTTATGACCACTTGAACAAATTGAGTAAACATGGGCCTGACAAAGAAGTCCGCGAAGTTTTTTCCCTTTGCCTGGGCCTGGGTTTCAAGGGGAAATATTTTAGTCTTGATGACCGCCCCAAATATGAAGAGACAAAAGCCTTTAATCTCGGCGTATTACTACCCGATGAAGCCAAAGGCAACATCGACAAAACCATTCTTTTTCCCCTCGCCTATGGCGAAGCCGCATTACAGGGAAAAGGTAGCTTCATACCCCGGCTGAATATACTCCCAGTCGTGATTGGTGTACCCCTTGGTGTATTTTTGGTCACCGCCACTATTTATCATTTCATGATCGGCAGTCAGCTTGATGCCATTATCTCTGCTGTGACATTTTAGGATTGTGATTTAAATTATTATGTGGAAAAAAATCCTTAAGTTTTTAATGTGGCTGGTCATTATTGCACTGATTTCCGGAATCGTGATCGGTGCAACAATCCTGCTTGGCCGTCCCATCATAGAAGGGGTTTATGCCCTTGGTGCTATTTTTGGTATCTGGCTGTTAATTATTATCATCCGAAAGCTGATTATCCGGATGCGTGCCAAAGCCCAGGTTCAGCGTATTCTTAATCAGGGAACCGCCGACGAACAATCGAACTTGGGAATGAATAATTCTCAACTATTGAAAGAATTGCGAAGTGGCTGGTCCCGAGCCGTTAAAACACTTAAAAAATCTCAGTTAAAACTGAAAGGCAACCCACTTTATGTTTTGCCCTGGTATATGGTCATTGGCAAGCCCCGCTCCGGTAAAAGTACCGCACTAAAAAATGCCAAATTGCTGTTGCCTGAAATTGACTTGCCCAAACAAACAGAAGGCTCCACTCTCAACCTTGCATGGTGGTTATACGAAGAAGCCATTGTTATCGATACTGCGGGTCGCTACGCAGTACCGGATGACGAAAGTCGTGATCGCAAAGAATGGTCAACACTGCTGGGCATGCTCGCACGGCACAAGCAAAAAGAACCTATCAACGGTTTAGTAGTTGTGGTTGCCGCCGACCGTTTGCTTAATGACAATGAAGACAGTCTGATGGAAGAAGGCCGTCAGGTACGCGCCTCCATTAACGAGCTAATGGAAAAACTCGAAGTACATGTTCCCATCTACCTGATGGTGACCAAGTGTGACTTGATTGATGGCTTTTCCAGCTGGTGTGAATATTTGCCGGAAAAATCTTTGTTGCAACCCATGGGCTTTCTCAAAGAGGAGCAAGGCGGAGATATTCATGCCGTGCTGGATCAAGCACTGGACAGCGTATTGGATCGCATGAAAGACCTGCGTCTGCTTATGTTGGAACGCAGTCAGAATGTTGATGACTGTTTACTGACCCTGCCCCGTAACATGGAAAAATTACGCGCAGGCCTGCATGCCTTTATCAAAGCCTCACTGAAAGAAAACCCTTATCAGGACACGCCTAAATTTAGAGGGCTTTATTTCAGCTCCAGCCAGCAAAATATACTTGAACATGATGGCGGCCCCCAGACACGCGACCATGGCATGTTTTTACAACAGTTGTTTACCCGTGTGATGCCTGCGGATCGTGGCCTGCTGGATACCCTGCCCAGTGCGGCACGTTTACGTCGGGCTGCCATACAATATGGTTTAAGTATTGGTGGCGGTTTAACCCTGTTTGCCTTTATTGCTCTGACAGTACTGTTCACCAGTGATTATGCACGTCTGAAAGAAATTCAATCGGCTTACAATACGATTGAACTGCAACAGAAAGGGGTTAATGAACAAATGTATGCCCTGGACAGACTGCGCGAGCTAATCCTTGAATTGAGCGCCGAAGAAGAGTCGTGGACAATTCCCTGGCTGGGTGGATTTTCCCGGTCTGAACAACTGGAAAAATTGATCACAGCCTATAATGAACGCTTCAATCAGCAAATCCTGGCTGCGCTGGACAAACCTCTTAAACAGACGATTGCAAACTTGAAGCCAGAAGATACCAGCGAGCTGGCAGGTGGTTTGATTCGACGTATCAACCTGATCAAGGCACATATCAGCAGTGAACCTGAAACTTCACTGGATGATAAACCTGCTATTTCCTACGAATACCTGATGGTCGCCAATAATGCGTTTGAACGCGATACTGCCCTGTTGTTTAATGACCTTTACATCACCTACCTTCATCAAACACAGTTTACAGCCAATCTGAAAGAAGAAAGCGGCGCTTTGCAAGATGCTTTACTGCAACTGATTAAACGTACTCATGGTGATTACAGCTGGATTATCACATGGGCAAACAGCCAGGGGTTTGAACCCGTCACACTTAAGCAATTTTGGTCGGGTAGTCGTGATCTGCAAGACCCTCCTGTTATTGAACCCGCCTACACACTACAAGGCCATGCCTTCCTGGTTGATTTCCTGGTTGAGCTGGAAGCAGCAAACGACGGTGCAAGTCGCCTGGCGGATATCAAAAAAGAATTTGAAATTTATTACGAACGCCGCTACATCAAAGCCTGGCAGGAATTTGCGGAAAACTTTTCTGTAGGTAAAGAAAAGTTACGCGACAAAAAAGAATGGCTGTTTTCCCTTGAACGAATGGCATCCACTGACAATCCTTATTTTGCGCTTATGCGACGTATCAATGATGAATTAAAACCATTCCCGAAAGCTGCCGAACAGTTTGAAGCACTGGGTATGATTGCCTACTTCAATGAAATGCTGGCTTACACCAAAAAAGAAGGAGGGGGTAATAATTCTGCACTGACAAAAATGGCACTTAAATTAGTTGGTAAAGCAGGCAAAGCCGGTAAACTTGTTGCCAAAGCAGGCAAAAAAGGAATGAAAGCCAAGAAAAAACTAGGGAAAGGCAAAGCCCAAATGGCTAACGTCATTGAAGATGCTGCCAAAGCACTCGATGAATATAAAAAATCACTGTTGGATGTCGCTTTCAGTGCAGATACAAGTTCTCAATCTTTCGCTGCCACAGCAGCTTTGTTTAAAAACAAAGATAACCCCGGCGCGGGTGACGGTGCGGCAGCAGCAGCCTGGAAAGCTATTATTCAGCTACAAAAACTCATTGGCAGACCTTTGCCCAGCAACAAGGTGTTTTGGAGCCTTTATACGGGGCCACTGCACCTTGCTCATGAGTTTATGCGCGAAGAGACTTCTTGTTATTTACAAGACAAATGGCAGGATGATGTACTTGCCGGCATAGAAGGCGTCACTAAAAACAAATTGGGCAATACGCTGATTGGAGAGGATGGACTGGTTTGGACATTTGCTGAAAGTGATGGAGCCCCGTTTCTTAACAAGCCTCCAAAGAAAGGCTATCTGGCTAACGACCTGGATGGTAAACGCATCCGTTGGACGCCTGCCTTTATGGAATTCATCAACAAAGCTGTTGCTGGACGATATATTGTGGGTAACGAGTTTACAGTTAAGCTGAATGCCCTGCCTACTGGCGTAAACCAAAATGCCAAAATATCTCCTTATGCCACTTTTTTAACATTACATTGTGCAAAAGGGATGCAGGAGCTGGCGAATTACAATTACCCAGGCTCCACTGAGTTTAACTGGTCACTGGAAAGCTGTGGGGATACAACTCTGCAAATTGAGCTGGGGCATGTCACCCTGCGCAAACAATACCCGGGCCCCAAAGGGTTTAGCCTTTTCCTGAATGACTTTAAAGATGGACGCCGAATTTTTGTTGCCGATGAATTTCCAGACCAGAAAAAACTGCTGGAAAATGAAGGCGTACTCGCCGTGGATGTAAACTACGAAATTTTTGGCCAGGAACCTGTTATTCAAATGCTGGATTCGGCACCGTTAACTCCGCCTCAGCGCGTTGCATACTGCTGGTAACCGACAACATGGCGAATCAATCACAACAAAGCGGTGAGCGTGTTAACCTTGTTTACCGCTCCGGCGACAAACAAACCGGCATTGATGTCGAATTGCCATTTCGTGCATTGGTGCTTGGTGATTTTTCTCACTCCGAAGCATCCGACACCTTTGACAGGCAAACGCCGGTATCCGTCAACCTGAATAATATTGATGACGTAATGAAAGGGCTCGGCATTGAGCTGGTTTTCAGTGTTCGTAATTGTTTAATGGATGATGACGTACTTGATCACCTTGCTGTCACACTACCTATCACAGAAATTGCCGACTTCAGCCCTCAAACGATTGTCCGCAACGTTCCTTATTTATCAAAATTAGTCGCATTAAAAAAGCAACTATTATTGTTATTGGAAAACGAGCAAGCCAATGGTCTTGACGACATCTTGCAAAGCGATAAAGATATTGCCGACTTTGTTCAACATTACACTCTGGATACACAACTTAACTCATCATCCTTGAGTCTTCTGGTCACCGAAATTGACCAACGTCTCTCCGCCCAAATGGATGAAATCCTTCATCACAAGCAGTTTGAGGCCATCGAGTCTGCCTGGCGATCTTTGCATTTTCTACTCAAGCGAACCCCTTTTGAAGAAAATTGCACAATTGAAATTCTGAATGTCAGCAAACAGGCATTGCTTGAAAACTTTGAAGATGTCCCGGAAACACTCCAGTCAGCATTGTACAATATCATTTACAGTGCTGAGTTTGGCCAATTTGGTGGCCGACCTTTCAGTGTTGTTATCGGCAATTACGAATTTGGCCCATCCGCACCGGACATGCGCCTGCTGCAACAAATCGCTGCCGTGAGCAGTATCGCTCACGCCCCCTTCATTGCTGCATCATCAGCAGACTTTTTTGACATTGACCATTTTTCCGAACTGACCCGATTGCGTGATCTGGCGGCAATTTTTGCACAGCCCCGTTTTGCCAAATGGCGCTCGTTTCGAGAATCAGAAGACGCACGCTATGTCGGCCTCACTCTGCCCGGCTTTCTGTTACGCGCTCCTTACGAAACAAATGTTGGTAGCGCATTTAATTATCAGGAACGCTACGACAAAAAAAAAATGGGGGGGCTGTGGGGGAATTGTGCCTTTGCTTTCGCAACACGATTGCTCCATAGCTATTCCCAATACCGATGGTGCCTGAATATCAGTGGTGCGCAAGATGGTAAAGTCGCAGGCCTGCATGTGGCCCAAGCAACAAACAGCCACCGCTCAATCATACCCACCCGTGTATTGATTTCTGATCGACGTGAATCGGAACTGGTGAAACATGGATTTATTCCGCTCAGTGTACGCAAAGGCAGTGATACAGCGGCTTTTTATTCCGCACAATCCGTACAATCCGCCAAGGTATTTGCGGACACAAACGAAGGCCGCGCCTCCACCCTTAATCATTTATTGGGCGCACAATTCCCCTATCTGTTTATCGTTTCCCGTCTTTCACACTATTTAAAAATGATGCAACGGGAAAACATTGGTAGCTGGAAAACCCGGCTGGATATCGACAAAGAACTCAACAACTGGCTACGCCAATATGTATCGGATATGGACAATCCCACCCCGACAGTGCGTGCTCGCCGCCCACTGCGGAAGGCACAGGTCAAAATTCGCGAAGTCGAAGGTAAAAGCGGCTGGTATTTGATTAAGCTGGTTGTTGTGCCACACCTGAAATACATGGGTGAGTCCTTCTCATTAAGCGAGACGGGCAAACTTGACTTGGTTTAGCCACAAAGGTTTTAAGAGGATATAAATATGCCATTGCCAGGAAACATAACCATTATTGGTGAAGAGCAGGGCCAGATCGAAGGCTCTTGTGACACCGATGGACGTGAAGGAACAATCCAGGTTCTGCGTTTTGATCATAGCGTAGAGATCCCCACCAGCGCCGATGGCATTACTGCGGGACGGCGGGTTCACCGCCCTTTCACCATCAGCAAAGAAACAGATAAAAGCACACCCATGCTATTCCAGGCTTTGTGTACGGGTGAACTACTGAGTGAGGTCATATTAGACTGGTACCGCATCGACGGTACCGGAGAACAGGAACTCTACTATACGATTAAACTTTACAATGCGCTGATCAGCAAGGTACGTCCCTGGGTGCCTGATATCCTCGACCCGGCAAAAAGTACATATCGTCATATGGAAGATGTTTCCTTTACCTATGAAAAAATTATCTGGACATGGGAGCCCGATGGCATTGAGTATGAAGATGCCTGGGGTGAAATGGCATAGCCGACAGATGTCCAACGAACGCCTTTTAAAACGCATCACGCAATGGAATATGCGTCAGGTTCCAACTGCGGACCATGGTACGTATGTTGAATCTGTATTGGCTGACCTGTCCATGCTATACAACACTCAGCATGGAACAACGCTGATTGATGAACATTATGGCTTACCGGACTTTACCAATATTTTTAATAATCTGACACCGCCCGATATCGATATGATGCAACGCGCTATCCTGGATACAACAAATCGTTTTGAAACCAGACTCAAATCGGTCACCTTGCAATATGAAGACCGAAAAAATGAATTTGGTTTACTCAGGTTTACACTCTCCGCCCAGCTCATGTACCTGGATGGATTGTTCCCTTTGAGCTACAGCGTATTGCTCAATGGCGACGGCAGCGTCGCAATCGAGGTTAAATAAAAGAAATGAGTACGGAATATTACAAAAAAGCCTTAACCAGGCTACGGGAAGAGGCAACCGTATTTGCGCGCGCCAACCCCGCGCTTGCGCCGCATTTAGCCGGCCCCAGTCCTGACCCGGATGTTGAACGTTTACTGGAAGGTGTGGCTTATCTCACTGGCAATATCCACCAAAAACTGGATGAAGGTTTTCCTGAATTTGCCCAGGGAATAATGCAATTGGCATTTCCCCACTACCTCCGCCCCCTGCCCTCGGCCACGATTATCCAATTTATGCCGAAAAGTATTTTAAAAGGCAAACTCACGATACCTGCTGGCACCTATATCGACTCCATTGATGTCGAAGGTACCACATGCCGTTTTCGCACCTGTTATGAAGTGGAAGCGTTGCCGCTTACCCTGACAGATGCCAGCATCATTGACCGTGGCAGCAGTCGTAAACGTATTGAATTGAGTTTCAACCTGTCTGGCGTGCGTATCAGCGAGTGGAGTTCGGATAAACTCCGGCTTCATCTTCACGGTGATTTTTCGGGTGCCAGCAACCTGTTTATGGCCCTGCAACATTATCTTGATAAAATAACCGTCGAAACCCAGATGGGACATTATGAAATTGACACTGATAACCTGAAACCTGCTGGTGTTTCCAGTAACGAAGGCCTTATCCCCTACCCTGGCAACGCTTTCCCGGCCTATCGCCTGATACAGGAATATTACCTGTTAAAAGAGAAATTTTTATTTCTTGATCTGCATGGCATCAATGATTGGAAAAAAAATCTGGGTGCTGGACAATTCAAACTTATTTTTGAATGCAAGGATATGCCCTTTATATTACCGCGCATTAACAGTGACTGGTTTGCACTACATACCACACCGGCAATAAATCTCTTTGAGCATGATGCGGAACCCACAGCCATTACGCACCGGCAAAATGAGATTCGGCTGCGTCCCTCACGATCAAAGGGTGAAAACACCCAAGTCTATGCTATCAAATCCGTCGTCGGTCACAACCGTAAACAGGCTAAAAAAACAGAATACAAACCCTTAGGTATGTTTGATCCCAATGAGCAATCTGCACCCGTGTATCAAACTATTTTTCGCCCCTCTGAATCCGGAAAAGTCAACGAACCTTATTTAACCATCAGCTATCCACAGGATTATGACATTCCAGACCAGGAAACCATTATCGCCCAACTAACGTGCAGCAACGGCAATCTGCCAGCGGGCTTACGTCCCGGTGACATTTGCAAAGCAACCAGCTCCACATCCGAACTTGTGGCCTTTAAAAATATCACTCCGGTAACAGACTGTTATCAAATGCCGACAGGGAAAAATGTACTATGGCGTTTGTTATCACATCTTTCCTTAAATCTTCTCTCACTTGCCGATGCAGAAAACCTGAAAGCACTGCTGAACCTCTACATCTTTGGTGGTGGTAAAAACCGGAATGAAGAAATGGCGGATCGACGACGCATCGACAGCATTTCCGACTTGACCGTCGTTACGGAAGATCGTTTTGTCTCGGGCCTGATTATGCGTGGTCAAGCAATCAATATTACTGCAAGGCTTGACCACTTTTCCTGCCATGGTGATTTTTATCTGTTTGGCAGCATACTTAACCAATTACTGGCCAGCTTTTCTTCCATTAACTGCTATACACGCTTAACATTCAAAGACGAAGCCAGTGGTGAAAAATTTGCCTGGCCCGCCATGCTGGGAGGCCGTCCATTAACATAAAAGACGACATTCTGGAGAACGCCTCCGAATACGATTTTTATCAAGCCGTGCGTCTGCTAAAGCGTATCCAGGAGGATCATAAAGGACGACGCGCACCTGCGCTTAAAATTCGCCCGGAACTCAGCCTGGATTTCCCGGATGCAGATATTTCATCGATTGAAGAATTGGAGAAAAATCGTGGATTTAATCTAACCACCACATTCATGGGTTTGTACGGCGTTTCTTCACCCTTGCCGACTTTTATTACCGAAGACCTTCTGGATGAAGAATGGGATGAGCAAAGCAGCCAGCGTGGTTTTTTGGATATTTTCCATCATCAGCTCTACCCTCTTCTCTACCATGCTTGGTATAAGTATCGTTTCAGCCACAATGCCATAGAGGCAAAAAATGAAGCTTATTGGCAGATCATTTTCAGCCTGTTTGGCGTCGGCTCGGAAGAGTTTCTTAAAGCGGTAGATAATCCTTATGTATTAATGCGCTATGCCGGAATATTAATGCAACAACCCAAGTCACCGGCAGGTCTGGAAACCATTCTTAAAGACTACCTAAACAATACCAGTATCAAGATCATTTCCTGCGTTCGTCGTACCGTGTCGATTACTGAAGATCAGCAGCTCCACATCGGCAAACAAGCGAACACATTAGGTAAAGACACCATGCTTGGAAGTGAAATAGATGATTTAAGCGGCAAATTTACTATCGCCATCGGCCCCATGGACGAAACGACCTTTCATACTTATTTCAGTAATCAGAAGACTCTCGACTTCATCCGACAACTCAGTCATTTTTACCTTTCACTTCCATTGGATACCGACATCAAATTAATCATCGAAAAAAACAATGCAAAATCGCCCATGCTCGGAGGTGAACAATGGACATCTCTGGGGGAAACCACATGGTTGCTTGCAGAGAGCAATGAGAACCCACTTGAGATTTCCCTGCCACTACAGCAGCTTTCTTCACAAACCGATTCAAGTACACTTTCTAATCACACATTATCTGACAATTACCATTCGGGTAGATAAATGAACACACCAACATTCAAATTCACAAGCCATGCAGCAGGTGGTGATCAGTTTACCGTAGTCAGTTATACCGCTACAGAAGGCTTATCCACCCTGTATTGTTACAACATTGTACTCAAAGCACCCGGCAGTGCCGCTATTGACCTTGATGACATGCTCGACAACCCTGCCCGCTTCATTATCGATTCCGGCGAAAGTGAGTCCCCAGTGCATGGTGTGTTAAGTACCTTTGATGAAGTCAGGGTATCCGGTGACTATATTTTTTATCAAGCGACTCTAGTACCGCGCCTATGGAAATTATCCACCTACAAAACGAACGAAATCTATACCACCGAAATTACTGCCGACAGCATCATTCGTACCGTATTGGATAACGCAGACCTGCAAGAAACCGTGGATTTTGACATCAGCGGTGTAAAAAATACGCTTCTGAGTCGGGAATATGTTTGCCAGTTTCGTGAATCCGATTTTGACTTTATCTCCCGCCTGATGGAAAACGAAGGCATGTATTTTTTCTTCGAGCAGGGTGCGGATGCAGAAATGCTGATCATCGCTGACAATGGTCAGTATGACCCTATCGAAATGCCTAGCACCACCTTTGATACAGCACCACAATCACACCGCGTTGGGGAAACTATCCAGTCATGGCTATGCCGTAAACAAAGACTCCCGGAAAATGTCACCGTGCGCGACTACAATCCAGAACAGCCTTCACTGGATGTCTATGATACCCAGGCAATTGATACCACCGGACACGGTACCGAATATCTCTATGGCGAAAATTTTCTGACAGAAACCGAAGCAGAACATCTGGCCCAGATTCGCGCCGAAGCATTTATCTGCCGTAAAACACGTTACTACGGGGAAAGTGGCATTTGCGGATTTAACGCAGGCTATACCTTTGATTTAAACGGCCACCCCAACGATAAATATAACAATATCCGCTATCTTATTGTTGAAGTCACCCATGAAGGCCAATACCTGGATCAACACACTTCCGACAACGTAGAAACCAAGCCCATCTACAATAATACATTTGTCGCCATTGAAGCCGATATCCCCTATCGTCCACCGATGAAAACACCTAAACCCCGTTTCTTTGGCACCATGACAGCCTTTGTTTATGCAGAAGCAACCTCAGACATGGCTGAAATCAACAAGCAGGGTTGTTATCGCGTTCATCTCCCCTTTGACAAAGCCGATGGCAGTAAAAACAGCACCGACCCCAACCGGAAAGCCAGCTGCTGGATACGTATGGCGCAGCCCTATGTCGGTGAAGAAGAAGGCATGTATTTCCCGTTACGGGGAGGCACAGAAGTATTGCTCACCTTTATTAATGGTGACCCGGATCGGCCTGTCATTTCAGGCGCACTTCCAAATGCCTCCACCCCCTCTCTATTGACCGATGAAAAACCGACAGAATCTATAATCCGCACCAAAGGCAATAATAAAATCCGCCTGGAAGACAAACCAGGCTCTGAACGGCTTATGCTGGAAAGCCCGATGGCCAATTCCTGGCTGCGGGTGGGCGCACCGAATGACCCCGTAACACTCAATGGTTCCGCAACGATCAATGTTGACACTAATGCCACCTATACCGAACAAGGCGCATTTAGCAGCACAGGCGGTGTCGATACCCCCATTACAGCACCAACAACAATACGTCTTGCGGATGGAACAACCGTAGCCTCTGTTGATACAAGCAGCTCAGAAATTTATTATTTAGAATATGTTCATGGCGCTGATACCGCAATACGCACAGTCATTATCGGCAATGAATTAGTTGATACACAGTCGGGTAATGGGATACGTATTCAAACCTCGGGGAACTTATTTCTGGAAGCCCAAAGTCAACATGCTGAATACACCAAAGGCACACCGTCCAGTGCATCGTTGCCTAGAAATCCCAATGAATCAGACACCCCGAAGCAGATCGGCAATTTATATGACAAATTTGCCGGAGCTAATAAATCTTACACACCAACTGGACTGATTAACTATAACGACCATGACGAAAACCCACCACCTCCCAGCAACGATTTTGTCACCTCCGTTTTTAACACTGCACATGTGAAACTTTCCAGCCTCGATACAGTAAATACCCAGGAAGGTAACATCTACGATTTTGGAGGCTATTGGAATTATAACCTCGGCAACAGCTATGAAGAGGCGCATGTTAATCAAGCAGCGACCCTCAATGTCAAACACGAAGGATCATCCGGCACTGGCAAGGTAAGCTTTCCACTAGCCAGTCTTGGCATAACGGTTGCCTCTGGAGCCTTCGCCGGAGTTGCCGTCGGTATAGCGGCAGGTGCAGCGGGAGGGAAAGCAAGTGCCGCTGCTGCTGGCCTAGCAGGAGTTTTTGCCGGTGGAGCCGCCGCCTATGTCATAGGCTACATATCGACGGGCTGGGGTATGATTGACAATGCTGAATCCCGCCCGCTTGACGATGTTATAAGCGGGCCAAATTCCGGGCCTATCCGCACTTACTGCAATAAAGTCAAAAGTAGTTTTGTTAACATTGAAGAAGAAAATGGCAAGCCTATTGAAAATGAAACAGTAGAGCAGGATACCAACGCACATAAAGGAGCATCAGGAAGCACCTACCCAATGCACACTGATACAACCTGGGTAAGCAAAAAATTTGGCGATACTTATGAATACAGCTATGGCAATACATTGTCCATCAGCATAGGTAATACTGAGGAACATAGTAAAGGTGACTCTTACGAATACAGTTATGGTGGGCGAAGCGAAGAAACAAAATTCAATAGTGCAGGAATAATGACCTACCAATCATGGTCTGAATCGGGTGAATCGGGTGAATCCAGCTTTAATCCAAAAAATGGCCAGTTAATTAATATGCAGTACAAAAACAGAGCTGATTACTTTGTTGATGCCGAATTGACACTGCCTTCTACACCAGTATTCAGTGCAGCGTGCAATATCGCATCCATGAAAACCTCTGCTGAATTTAGCACCGGAATAAACATAAATGTGAACGTGTCTGCCGGGTTATCAACCACGGTTGCATTTAATGTCGGATTTGCTATCGAGATAGAAGGAAACCCATCATGGAAACTGGAATTAGATGATGGTGAAATGGTATTTAAAGGGCCAGGCACTGCGTTCAACAAAGAGGCTGAACTAAAAGGAAAAATTCAAACATTAATGCTAAAAGAATATAAAATGGCCATCGAAAAATCAACGGGATGTAAAATAACAAAAGAAAACATCGGCATTTATGATGGTGCATTAAGCATGAAAAAAGGCTTCAGCATCATGGGGGTTTAATAGTGAAAGTTATTAAACCATTTCAACTTGGCGTCCAATCCAGCGTTATCGAACACAATAATAAATTTTACTGTGTCATCTCATCGACGCTAGGCATAAACCTGCTGACAGGAAAAACGGTTTTAGAAAGCCAATGGGTGGGCGACGCCATTGATGGAATGGCAGGACACTCAATACCCGACACTGGCATGCCCAAGCCTTCTGGCGAATATCTGGTATCCGGAAATTATTATTCACCAAACGCCACCCCCACTACGGGAGATAAAATAAAAATACAACTTGGCAGCCAAGAAAAAACATTGCTTATTTTCGGTGAGCGACAATGGAATAACGGGTTTCCCACTGAGCCTGAGTTATTCACCACCTGCCCGATCAATTTCAGTGAGGCATTTGGTGGCCAGGAATTTAAGAGAAACCCCAATGGACTGGGATTTAAAGAGGTACGACTACCGAAAATCGAAAGCGCAGACAACCTCATCACCTCCAATAAAGATCAGCCTGAACCTGCAGGCTTATCCGTACTCGACCCCGCTTGGCCGCAACGTAGTCGCTACCTGGGCACCTACGACGACCAATATATGAAAAAATATTTCCCAGGTTACCCTGCGGATTTTGACTGGCGTTTTTTTCACTGCGCACCACAAGACCAATGGCATAGTGATTACTACCAGGGAAATGAGTCTTTTGAAATTCATCACATGCACCAGGAAAAACCACGCATCAGCGGAAAACTCCCCGGCCTGTATGCACGATGCTTTATCAATCGTAAAACTGGTGATAGTCAGCCCACATTTTCAGAACTTGCGATGAACCTGGACACGGTCTGGTTTTTTCCTGAAAAAGAACTAGGTTTAATGATCTGGCGCGCCACAATCGAAGTAGAAGATGATGATGCCTCGCAAATAAAACAAATGGTTGCCGCTTATGAGGGTCGTACAGATACTCCGCGCCCACTGGATCATTATCAAAAGGCACTGGATTTACGCCTGAATAGTGATGATGGTTTCCTCAATAACTTTAAAACGCGCGACCTCATCGCCGAAGGTGAAAAAACCGCGATGACCCTGTTGTTTGAAGATGCATTGAGTGATATCCCTGAACAAAGTGAACTCACAAAAAATCTAACAGAAAAAGTAGAATCAGTCACTCAATCCGTTCAAACCCAAGTCGCCGAGAACATGGATGAACTCCATAAAAGCCTTCCAAAAAATGATGACATTGATGCGTTAACCCTCCCTGATATTAATGACCTGTTAAGTAAAAAAAGCACCCTGCCACCAGATGCTGATGTCGATTTGTTTAAACAGCGCCTGGAAGAAATTTTGCCAGGAATCACCCAGGGAAATCCCAGGGAAATCGATTTTTCTGAGTTTTCTTTCAACAAAATTGACGACATCATGACTGAACTAAATCAGTTGATGAACAAAAAAGAAAAACTAGCCAACCAGGAAATCGACAAATTAAAAGACCAGTTTTCTGAACAACTCAATAACTTAACCGAACTATCGAACGAACTTCCCACAGAAAGCAAAAGTGAAATAGAAGACTTGTTCTCACAACTGAACAATATTAATAATACCCCGGGAGAATTTTCCACACCGTTACCACGCCTCAATACCGATGAAATCATTTCCTCAATGAGTGACATCGGCTCACAAACAGTGGATGCCATGCAGAAACTTCAGGCTTTAAAGGGTATGGGCATAGACGATGAACAAACTCAACAACTGGAAGCCATTATCGGCAATTCATATAATGAACAAAACAAACAACTTGAAAAAAGTCTGAAAGAGGCTGAAAAAGATTTTCGTTCTTTATATATAATGTCCGCCCATTTTATGAATAGTGGCACCCCTCAGCACAAAGAAGAACTGGATAAAGTTGCCAAGCGCCTATTAAACAATCAACATGATGCTGCTGCCGAAAAAGACTGGGCATGCATTGATTTAAGCAACCAGAATCTTGACGGCATTAACTTAAGTGGCGCTTATTTAGAACAGGTAAATTTTTCCGGTGCAAGCCTGATCGGCGCAAACTTAAGTGGTGCCATTTTATCCCGTGCCAACCTGGAAAGCGCAAACTTCACGGATGCCAACCTTAAAGGCGCGAACATAGGCGCAGTCAATGCAAACAAAACCAACTTTACCAATGCCAACCTCTGTGACGCAAAATTATCAAAAGGTAACTTCACCGGGGCAGATTTTACCCAAGCAATACTGACACACACAGAAACTCTAGAAATCATCATTCAATCTGCCATATTCAATGAAGCTGAGTTACCTGACTTCAACTTTATAGAACTAAGCCTTTCCGATATCAGCTTTATTGGGACAAACCTTGAAGCAGCATCTTTTATGAAATGCTCTGTCAATAACTGTGACTTTTCCAACGCAACACTAAACAGAAGCACTTGGGCAGACAGCCAGCTCGCACACTGCCGCTTTGACCACGCCAATATGACCAGCAACTGTTTCGTAACAACTGAAGACGAATTCACAGCCTTTGATAACATTAGCTTTCAAAATGCCTGTGTGGAAAAGTGTAACTTTCAAAACATGGTTTTAAACAACGCGATTTTTACTCATGCAAAAATGGATGGCGCTATCTTTAATGGTGCTGATTTGACGGGTGCAAATTTTATTAATGCTATGGCAAAAACCACACAATTTCGAGGTGCCAAATTAACGCATGCAAAAATGGATAATATCAACCTCATGGAAGGCTCTCTGGCTAAAGCACACCTCTCCGGCGCTTCACTCACCAAAGCCAATTTGTACGCCGTAGATTTTCTTCGCGCCACGCTTGGTGATACGGATTTTAGCGGCGCATATCTTGAAGCTACGATAATCAAAGACTGGAGACCTTCATAATGGATGGCATAATGCTTTCTCAACAGGTCAAAAACGGAGAAATTTACCACCAGGAAGATTTTTCAAACCTTCACTGCCAAAATCAGGACTACTCGGGCGGCGTATTTATTGAGGTTATATTTGATCATTGTGACTTTAGTTCTGCAAACCTGAGTGAAGCTACATTTAAGCAATGTAGTTTTATATCTTCATTGTTTAATAACAGTGATTTAAAGGATACAAATTTTATCGACTGCAATTTATCGAATACCTGTTTTGATTCGGCAAACATGGAATCAACCAAGCTGATTGAATCCAATTTTACTAGCGCAGCCATTACCAATACTCATTTAAACAGCAATGTTTTCAATGAATGCTGTTGCGAAAACATGAGCATTAAAAACTGCACCTTAGACACTACTTTATTTTCTGATTGCAATCTGACAAAAACAGATTTTTCCAAAACAACCATGATCAAAACCATTTTTTTTGAAGATGAATTCAAAGACAACCTTTTTACCGAAGCTACCATCAATCTCTCTTATTTCCAGAAAGCTAACTTAGCACGTATCGATTTTAGTGAAACAGACCTGAATCAATGTCAATTTTCTGAATGTGAATTAGAAGGCTGCAACTTCAATGGTGCCCAGATAAAGCAAGGTGGATTTATGCAAACCTCCCTGATTAAATGTAGTTTTGATAATGCCAATCTCGAAGCGGCCATGTTTATGGAATCAGACCTGACGGGGGTTAGCCTAAAAAATGCAAATCTGATGATGGCTAATCTACAAAAAACCAAACTCATTGGTGCCGACTTTACAAACAGCAACATGGAGATGGCAAACTTATCGGAGGCCATTGCCAATCTGAGTTTTTTTGTTGGTGCCAACCTTACCGATGCCGATCTGTCTCATGCCACGCTCTATGAAACTGATTTCACCAATGCCAATATGTTTCGCACCAAAATGCATGAAACACTGGATGCCAAAACCATCTGGAGTGGTGCCAATAAATCAGCAGCCATAGGCACAAATAAACAACGACTAACAGCCGAACTATGGAGTAAAAAATGAACCCGAAATCAAATAACATTCTCCCGTTTCACGATCCTGCGGATGGCATTATGCAAACCGCACGGGTAATATCTATCAGCAACAAAGGCATTATTATTTCTATTTCCGGCATTGAGATCACCGCGAAAGTTGCCTTTAGTTGCCTGGTACAGCCCCAGACAGGTGATATTGTTCTGTGGACCTCATCAACAACGGACGGAAATTATATTCTCGCTATTGCCAGTCGGCCTGACAAACAAAACATGACCTTAACCTTTCCTGCTGACACCACAATGCAAAGTACAGAAGGCTCCATCAATATTCTTTCCCGGAAGTCCGTCACTCTTGCAGCCGGTAAAAAACTCACCTGCCTTGCCGAAAAAACCCTCCATAAAAGCCAACAAACCATCATCGACTATGAAAAAATAACGGCCAAGGGCAACGACCTGGATGCATCATTTAAAAATATTCGATTATTCAGCGACATGCTCACGACTATGGCAAAACAAGTTATGACAAAGACAAAAAATTATTTCCGTCATACCGAAGATTATGATGAAATCAAGGCAAAACAAATAACCCGTTCAGCCAAAGGCGTTTACTCCGTGGACTCTAAATACACCATCATGGTCAGCAAAAAAGACACCAAGATCGATGGTGAACGTATACACATGGGCTAAAACCCATTATTCTGAATTTTACAGCTGACCGCTTAGAGGATATAACCTATGTTTGCAAACTGCTCACTAAACGGCATGAACATGGCAATGCCGGATGTATGCTTAACCCCCATTCCAACACCCACGGGGCCAGTACCAACCCCTATCCCCTACCCTAACACGGCTCAGTTAATGATGGCGGTAGGCTTTAATGTTAAGCATTTAATCAGCATGATGCCCGCACATAACCTTGGAACATCCATACCACTCAGCATGGGAGACAATGCGGGCGTTAATGGTGGCGTTGCTTCTGGTATGTTTATGGGCAAGTCCAGCCACATAAAAGGTAGCATGAAAGTTTTTACCGGTGGAATGCCTTCAACGCGCATGCTTGATTCGACAATCCAAAATTTGACCAATGCCCCTGGGGGCATGACATTGGCACCTTCACAAACCAAAGTAATCATCATAAGTTAAGCTTACTCATCAACAACAATATAATCAGCAGGATATAAAAAATGCCAGAAAATCAAAAACCAGAGAATAACCAACAAAAAATTCAAGTTCATGTATCACCTGACCTGGATTACGCTTACAGAGACATGGTCAACATTTTCGTAGGAACTGGTGATGTTGTGTTTGAGTTTGGAAACCACCATCGCTCGATGCCAGGTAATATCACTGTATCAAACCGAATTGTTATGACTTATGCCAATGCATTTGACCTGCAACAAAAACTACAACAAGTGTTAATGGAAGCACAAAAACAAATGGCTCAACAAATGCAGCAGCAAACAGCACCAGAATAATTGAATCCTGCTTATCTGCCTGTGTCTTATCTCACCCTGATTGTGCCGACATTCTGCCTGACAACCTTATAACCCTCCAATACTTTTGGCACTCTGCTTTCGGTATCGGGGTGGTTATTACCTAAGCCAATTTTAATCACTCTTTCTCCGTCTAACAAAGCAATACCAACCGAAACCACACCGGGTAAAGCCATCAACTCTGCTTGATATTTTTCCTTTACCTGCTGGATAGTCATGACGATGTCGGGATCCGCTTTGATTGAAACGACGATAAAAAACAATAAGAAAAACAGGCTGGCCAGCTTCAAAGGCTTAAGTCCAGGGCAGAAAAAACATGCTCCATGCGATTGATAATCGTTGTTGTATCACTCCCGGCAAATAATAACCCTATCAAATTATTATCAGTATCCAGCACCACTGACCCGCTATCACCACCCTGACTCATCGGGCCAGCCAAAATCTGATCAGTAAATCGACCAACCTGCCCTCCACCGTACTGAACATCGACGGTAACATCAACCTGATCGATAAGCCCTGTGGTGTGCTCTGTCGTGCGACCACTTTTTTGAATTGCCATACCCAACAAACCTTGCCTCATACCCCCAATGTCTCCTATGTCGAGAATATTGGTAGAGATATCATTGTCAGCAAGTGGCTTGGCAATAGCGGCATCGACCAGGTTATCCGCAGTTTGAATACTAACGGCTTGAAGACGGGTTCGACTCCCGCTGATGGCCGCAAAGATATTCAGCATAGAAACAAAGCGCCTGGCTATCGAACAATTGCTAGGTAATCCACTACCGCCACTCAGGTTGATCGGAATAAACTCAAACAGATTGGCAATATGGTCACCCGGAAATGTACCACCATCAAATGAGCCTGGTTGTAAAATGGCATCACCAACTTGGGCGGCATTGCTATTGGCCAGCACATGATTATTTGAAAGAATCATGTGCTGACCATTTTTTTTCACAACACAACCAAGTGTGCCTGCCGTAACATCCCGATGCGCAATGCTGACTCCACCAGGTGCCGGTCTGTGACGTTGGCGATGAATAGCGAGAGCACGCATCCGCCCGGTTTCAACAACATCAGTTACAACCCCGTTAACGTGTTGAGGAATAAGGTCTTCTCGATAGAGTTGCGCCCTGGAAAGCTTCTGTTCAACGGAACAAATAATCGACAGACGTGTGCTTTTTATACCACCACTGATTTTATAACCAATACCAACAGCCACTACATTTTGTTTCTTCAGAAAGTCATTACAAACATGACGAAGAACTTTCTGGACGGGCTTAATATCTTCGGCCACACGTCACCCCCTTGAAGACATACTGATAACCCCCCTCTCCTCCTTCAACGCAGTTTAAAGCTGATAAGTTTCCCCATCCAATGTTTATATTCTATGAAATTAATGTTTAATTCATATAGTGAGCATTTAGAAAAACATTCACTTATTCAATTTTTCCGCCCTGGTTACTTATCATTACTCCCATAAAAAATAAGAGAATTGATAGCTAATTGAAGCTACATCATTCGTTAACTAGATATAGCTTGATAATTTTCGGTAATACCCCCCTATTCCATCCCTTCAAAAAAGTAGTAGCATACCAACTTGTACCTTCCAGAAAACGCATTAACCAACCCATAAACACTAAGGTTTTTGCCAAAACAACTGACCAACGCTACGGCGGGTATGATTATGATTCACTGTAGCTCGCTGATATGGAAACAACAATTTAAAAGGAGTAATTTAAATGCGCAAAAATATCCCAAAGAAACTAGACAATAACTCACGCCCTCGTCATGCCTCCATACTAGGATCTGTGGCGGTCATGATTACAGGTCTTGCTCTGGCTTTACCACAGGCTCAGGCAGAAAAAACCTTTCAGCCCGAAGCAAGTGACGCTTTTGTACAAATGATTAACGATAAAGAACAGCGTGGAAATGCAATACTCAGTGCAGTTTATGACCCTAAGCAATGGCACATCAATGGGGAAAAGTTACCGCTTAATCAAAAACTATTCATCGATGGGCAGCCCATCATTTTACAAGATGATGGTCGCAATGGTGATAAAGAAAGAGGTGATAATGTTTTTTCCGCTATTGTCGAATTTAATTTTGACTCTCTCATTGCAGAATATAAAAGAATTGAAAATTTTCAGAAAAATACAAGTAAAGAAAATACACTGTTACATTTCGAAAATCGAAAAATCGTCGGAAACACCAAAATTATGTCGGCACGAGAGCTGACAATAGCTATCAAACGTGGTGATGTAATTCCTCTTTTTCCTCTGGGTGTCGCGGCAGCTATCGATAACGAAAAATCTTTATTGATTCGTGACCCTGGCGTAGTTCAGGATCCTGCTCGCACCTTTGATATCTGCACTGGCGCAGGCAATCCAAATGGCATCTGGACCTTCAAACACTTGGTGACAGAAATGGCCAACACGCCCATAACGGGAGTAACGCCAGAAGATTTTGTGCGCATGTGGCTCTCGCACTGGGAAAACTCTCAAAACATAAATGGCTGGAATGTCACAGATCGTAACGCGGGCATCCGCAACCAAGTCATTATCCCCTGGGAAAATGCCAGTGGTGGCCCGGGAAGCCCACTGGACTTGGATCAGTCACCGTTTCAACTATTATCCATCGTCAACCGCGTGGATCTACGTGAAAACCTGACGTATGGCGGTGGCAGTGCCGGTGAAGGGCGATTTGTGTTTCAAGTTATGGATCAAAATTGCAACCCCATGCAATTCACAGTAATTTTCGAATATGGTGTAGAAAAAAACAGTTGCGGCACAGTAAAAAACTGGGGACAGAGCTGGGCTGACCTCAGCAGCATGGTACTAGGCAGTCCCGCCTACAATGCCGCATTGGAAAACATCACAGAAACGTTTGTGCGAGCCAATGCAGCACCATCCAAACCCAATGGCAGTGCATTGAACCAATTACGCACCAATGAAATTGCTTTAGGCAATGAATGGGAACTGCGTGAATTTGTCATCGCCGGAACGGGTTGGAATCAGCATTTCCTAAAACAAAACACCGTGAGTCAGACGCCGGACACCAGCCTGAATGGCTCTCTGGCGCTACAGAGCTTTGTTAACTCCGGGGCCAGCACTGTGCCTTTAGGTTTCCCGACCATCGCCACTCCTTTCCTGGGCGGTGCGTCAGCAACACCATTCAATTTCTTCTGGGATGAAGCAGGCATCGCACCACGTCAAGCCCGGCACGAACTTTCACTAAACACCTGCAATGGCTGCCATGCCGGTGAAACAGCAACCGTCTTCACGCATATCAAGCCTGGGAGCATCCCAGCGGCTCTATCCGGCTTTATGACGGGCATTACCGTGGCAGACCCTGCCGATGGAGCTCCTGACCGCACCTTCAACGACCTGTTACGGCGCGCTACAGACCTGGATGGCCTAGTCAATTCCAACTGTTTTAGTCAATTACCGGTACCGATACTAAAATCACCCCATTAAGCGGACAACCTTAAGATAACAAAATGGACGGGATACCCCTCCTAATTAAGAAATGAGGCCAGCACACAATGCTGGCCTCATTTAATTTTAATCTCTCTGGGTTGAATTCCCCGCAGCTTGCTGCGTAGGCTTTTTGTTCAAATGCTTAAGCATTTGAACTGGCAGTGTAATACCCCGCTTCGCGCAGCGAGATGGCTTGCTGCGGGTAGTTTAATCCCGAAGAGTTTAACCACGAATACAAGCCTTGCTTAGTAGTACAATGGCTATTGGCATCAAATATCAAAATCTCGTGGCCATTGTGCTGATTGCCTCACACTATTGATTTTGATTAAAGCAGAGACGGCATTTTACGACACAAGTAATAATTTTGTGACCAACCCCCGGCTAAAACCAGACCACCCTACTTATGACCCTCAAAATATACCTGTAGCATCTGGAATTTAGGTATCAATGTGCGTTATATATGCTTCATAGAAAAATGAGGTGGCACGTAATAATGCTCTATTGTAAAGATATTTATCCTTTCTATAATTTTCGTATAAGGCTATAGTGTAAGCAATATTTACTCCTTTTGAGGCTCCAGGGTCTGGTGTGCAAATCGATGACAAAACCGTTAGACATAGACATCAATAAAAATACAGAAAAAACCACAAAAAAACCTAAAGACGAAAAAAAAATCATTTTCGATTTAAATGTCGAAGGCCCCAGGATTGCCTGGAATGAAGACGGTACTTTTCCCTATCAAACCAAAATGGACGTGGTTACCTATGAACTGGAAAAGCATCTGTTGCAAATTGAGCTGCTCAAAGTTCAAAGCTGGATCCAAGACACTAAGCAGCGTGTGGTGGTCGTTTTTGAGGGTCGTGATGCTGCTGGCAAGGGGGGCACCATCAAACGCTTCATGGAGCATCTCAACCCGCGAGGAGCCAAAGTCGTTGCTCTGGAAAAACCCAATGCCAGAGAGAGAAATCAATGGTATTTTCAACGTTATATTCAGCACCTTCCATCCAAAGGTGAAATCGTATTGTTTGACCGCTCTTGGTATAACCGTGCAGGCGTTGAAAAAGTCATGGGTTTTTGCGACGACCATGAGCACCTTGAGTTTTTGCGCCAAACCCCTGAACTGGAAAGAATGCTAGTCAATGCTGGACTGATTTTTTACAAATACTGGTTCTCTGTCAGTCGTGAAGAACAGTTTCGTCGCTTTAAATCACGTCAAAAAGACCCGCTCAAACAATGGAAACTGAGCCCGGTAGACCTGGCCTCCCTTAGTAAATGGCATAATTATACTGAAGCCAAAGATGTGATGTTTTTTCACACCGACACCAGAGATGCACCCTGGACGGTGATAAAATCAGATGATAAAAAGCGCGGTCGCATTAACTGTATGCGCCATTTTCTGAGCAAATTGGATTACCCCAACAAAGATTATGATGTAGTTGGCAAGCTCGACCCCCTCATTGCCGGGTCAGCAAAACAAATCCATGAAAAAGATGAAATAACCGACTTTCATAAGAAATAAAAATGCCTGAAAAATTAACAAAAACCAGCATGATGACGACTTATAAAATAATCGAGTAAATTGGTAGGTTTTAGACATCTAACAAGCAGCAACTGCAACATACCATCTGAGTTGCTTGAACGTAATATTTATACTCAAAATGAGGAGTGCTATTGATGAGTAAAGAGAAAAAACAAAGGCAGAAAAAATTGAAGAAAGTGATTAAAAAATCTTATGATGAAATCGCCAAAGCTGCCGTGAGCGCCAAAAAGGCAGAAAGCCGAGCCAGCAAGGCCGCCAAATATGCACGTAAAGCACGCGCCTCAGTCACCAAAGCTGAAGAACGGCTGAAAAAAATGATCGCTGAACTTAAGCGGCTAGATGCGGATAAGGTTGCACAAAAAAATGCGGCGCAAAAATCGGCGCAAAAAAAAGGAATCAGGCAAGCCAAAAAAAATAAAGACAAAAAATAATTGTTATTATGGCAAATGAAGCAAGCATGGGTGTAATTTGATACGCCCATTGCTTGCACGCCCCAAGCAATAACGTCACCGAACACCACTAAACCACCCCGCAGCAAGCTATCTCGCTACGCAAAAGCGGGGTATCAACACCATTGCGTCACTCCGGCGAAGGCCGGAGCCCAGGGGAGGGGGGTCACCAAAAGCAGGCGCTTTTAGGCGACCTATGGATTCCGGCTAAAAACAGGCCGGAATGACGACATTCACAGCAAGCAAGCTGTGGGGAATTAAATTTCAAGCAATTAACATTTTGACAAATAGCCTGTTAGTAGTTTTGGCGCATTCACTGGTTGAGTGAGTCGCTACAACCCTGTATAGCCTTTTGCGTCTGGCCGCGTTGCGAATCGTCGCAATAGCACGCGCTATTACTCCTCGTTGCGCCTCGCCAGCCACAAAATTCAACGCACCCTACAAGCCGTTCAATTTTTTCTTTGCGTCCTCTGCGCCTTTGCGATCTTTGCGTCAAATACTCATGACTTTATTCTTGACACCAGAATCATGGCTCTGTGAGATTTTTTTATTATTCAACGCCTCACAGACAATCATCAACAAACTCTAACTATATATTGCAAACCTTGCATCATAACAAACCCTTACCACTCTCAATCATCGAAATTTACAACCAAATTGATTTAGACCTCAGCTCGAAATCTCACACAAAACAATCTAATTCACGTTATATAAATACTTTCCCATACTCAAAAAACCTGCTCATAACCTATATTCACTGCTTTACCCTAAACTCTGCGGGAGTTATCCCCGAAACTTTCCTAAACACATTTTTCAAGAAAACTACTCAGGATGTCAATTGATTGATAGGTGTCTTGTTTTACGTTAGGCCTTTTTTATGAATAAGTTCATTTCCATAGGATACATTTATATGGCTCTTATCATTTGGTTTTATTTAATTGTTTTTCAAAGCAGTTTATCAATTAATGTTTCTACCCTTTTATGCACTCCTTCCGGTAGTGCTTGATGAGGCTCTTTGGAAATAAACCCGATAAATAGCGTGCCAACTGTTTCCGCGCCTATAATTTTTGCTGTCTTTTTAAGTTGTTTATGGGTTCCATACATTAAGCGCCCAATAATTCCAGGAGCTGCACATGAAGAAACTAGAATTGCTTTTTTCTTAGGCACCTTTTCTTTTCTAAATTTGGGAAAAAGAATAATAAGACATCCATAAAATAGAAAGCCGACTCAAAGCCTTCCCGGAAAGATTTTTATTAACGCGACGGGAAATTTATGTTTTTGACAAAACCAGACTGAAAGCCGGAAATTTTTCAGCAAAAAAACGACTTTTCCGGATTTTAGGCAACAGGAACCCTGCCCTGCCTATCCCGATGACTTGAAAATAGAAAAACAGAATGAAGCGATAAAAAAATGAACGTGATTGAGTTGGTGACTACCTGGGCAATGGCTGTTTATAAACATGCTTACCCGCAGACTGTCCTTTCAACCAGCATTGCCCCAGTTGGCGGGCAAACTGTTTGAGTTTGTCCATTGCACCCACTGCCCGGAAAAACCGTTGCTCGTAATGATTGATAGTGTCCAACCACGCCTGTTGTTCAATTCCCAACCTGACTAAAACAGGCGGGAGACTATCGGAAATCGCTTCGGCTTTGTCATCTCGTACCACCCGGCCGGTCCAATCTACTAGTTCCAGGTAATCCGGGAAAGAAAAGGCGATGCCTTCAGGTTGGTTTGTGTGTTCATCTCCGATGAAATCGAACAGCTTGACGGGTGCTTGAGCTGTTTGTGATTGATTCTGATCAGGTTCAGCGGTTGGAGTCTGATGCGCCTGTATCCGGGCCTGAATGGAGGTGTAGTCTGATGCTTCCGGAGTAGGGTTGATACCGGCCCGTATGGGATTAAGGTCTACATAACTCATACAGGTGAGCAAAGCCTGTTCATCCAGTAGAGCCTGACTTTTGTACCGTCCTTCCCAGAATCGTCCTGTGCAGTTATCTTCTTCATTGGCCTGTCGGGCAAGGGATTCGTTTAAACAGCGCATGAACCAGCCCAGATCCGTCAAACGACTACGCCACTCCTGTACAAGTTCAGCAACCAACTTCTTTTCTGCCGCACCCAGATGCTCACCTTTCCTCATTCGTTCAATTAACAGTGGTGCCTTGAATAACCGGGTCCAACGTTCAATCACGGCATCATCAGACCAGTCCAGAGCTTGGGGCTGATTGATGTGCAGAACTAAATGGTAATGATTACTCATCACCGCATAAGCACAGATATCGATAGAAAAAACATCGGCTAATTCAGCGAGTTTATCCACCACCCATTGTTTACGGTGCTCATAATTCTGGCCGGAAAACTCATCCTGACCACAAAGGAAGGCACGACGGACACAGCGCGAGATGCAGTGATAGTAAGGGGTTGAATCTAGGCAAACCTGATTTTTACGGGGCGTTGGCATCCGTGCCTCCTGCTTTTTCTTGTGAGGGATAGTGTGATTTGTAATCTAAAGAAGACCGGCCAGGATGTCAATTGATTGATGGGTGTCTTGTTTTGTGGGCCGTAACCAGCATTGGGGCAAGTCGGAGCTAATCGGCCAACTTGTTTTAAAAGTTTTCGGGAAACGCCCTGTGCGGAGCCGCATGCAGGGTGTTGTGGGGGCTGAGGGTTAGAT
>Ga0256839_1000909_pt1 | contig 37451 bp, 32 predicted proteins | sample 354166metaG_FD_185968 | JGI IMG/M metagenome (GOLD analysis project Ga0256839, IMG submission 185968) | Hydrothermal vent microbial communities from Mid Atlantic Ridge, Atlantic Ocean - 354-166 | ecosystem: Environmental > Aquatic > Marine > Hydrothermal vents | place: Atlantic Ocean: Mid...
GCAACCGAGCGATAGCATAGCCGTGGGCAGCCATGCTTCTGAGCAGTTTCACCACGCTGCGCGGCCCGTTCATAAACATGCCGGTAGCACTGCCGCGCATCAGTTCGGATTTGCCCATCTCCCGGTTCCAGTAGATGATGGCGACCTTCTTGTCTGCATTGGCCTTGGTCCGTAACCGGATCCAGGCGACGGCGCGCCCGACGAGGTGTTCGATCCGATCGGGGATCGGCACAAACGCCTCGGCGCTGCCCCCGCCGGACAGCGTTCCGGCGCCAACCTGAGGCTCGATCGCGCCGAGAAGCTCCTGGGAGACGATGTGGAAGGCCAGTTCGCTGGCGGCCAGCCCGACCACGCTATCCCTCCAGTCGTCGATCGATTGCTTGCGGAAGAAGATCGAGTGGACGTGGGGAACGCCGAGCTGGCGGCGGAACGCTACGCTCTCCCGACTGTGGCAGGTGTGCACGACGATCGCCGGAGCCAGCTCGCGGAGTGCCTGCTCGTAGCGCTCGTTCAAATCGACCACGGCCACCGCCAGGACTCCCCTCCGCTCGAACTCGCGAATAATCGCCTCGACCACTTTCGGCTGCTGCAGTGCGAGATGGGTGCTATGCACGGCCACAACGGCCCGCGGCGCCTTCTCCGTGTCCCGCCCCGTCCTTTTCGCCCATTCGAGAAACTCGGCGGGGGTTTCGAATAACCCCTCATGGTCCGGGTGATAGAGCCGCCCGCGCATGTCGCTGTCCAGCGGCGGCGGCACCTCGACCGAGCGGTTCAGGTACTGGGCGGACACGTACAGGAGGAACCTCCTCAGGTTTTCGCGCGGCGGACCGTAGTAGGCGGCCAACTGCGGATCGTGCTCGAGCAGTCCCTCCTTGACGAGCTCCGGCAGGTGCCGCTCGGCCAGTCCAGAGATCGAGATCACACGCAATTTGGGGTTTCGCTGCTTCGCTGCGCGGAGAAGCGTGATGTAGTGGTCCCGATCTTCGCGACGCACATGCTGCAGAAAAACGATGTCGAACTGAGCGAAATCGACCTGATCCTCCTCGATCAGGCGGTCCGTCACGTAGCGGAGATCAAGATCGAGCTCTCCGGCGAACTGCATGAGCACGTCGAAGACGCCCCCGTGGAGGCCCACGAACGCCAGACGAGCCTGTTCCTTTCCCCCACGTTGCTCGTGCTGACGCTCCGCCGAGGGCCCGGGCTGCGTGCTCAGCAGCGCCGACGCCACCAGCACCAGAACGCTTGCCCGCACCTCCCGCCGACTCGTCATCGCTGGACCTCCACGGGCGGCCAGCGTCCACGACGCCTTAGAACTTGGCGTTCAAAGGCTCACGGCCGCTTTTCGTCCCCAGCGCACGGTACACGGTCACGTCGATGCGATCGGTGATAAAGCGTGCGGAACCGTCGCAGAACAGCAACTGGGCTCCACCCGGATGCGCACTTCGCGCGGCAAAGTTGACGCACCCATTGTGGGGCGCCTTGCAGTCGAAGCGGGGATCATTGGGCACACGAGCCGTGCTGAACATGTTGTGCTGTGGGTGGCCACCCAGCCACACGGTAGCGCGGTCCGACGCGTTGGGCGGAAGGACCTGGCAGGAATCGATGTCCTGGGCATTTGCGCCCACGCCTCCTCCCCGACGAGCAAAGATGTAATTGTCCTGCAAGGTGTGGGGGTCCATGTCCCCCTTCAAAGTTTCCCCTACCGCGATTGTGTTCGACGTTCCATCCACGATTTCGGCCATGCGTGTCCAGGTATTGTGTCCGAACACACCGGTGCAGTTTTGCTCCCGGCACCAGCAGTTGATGCCCTGGTTACCAAGGTAGTTTGTGGGACCCCAAAGGGGGTTTACCCGCCCAACGGGATCGCTCGGACAGAGGAACACCGGGATCGTTGCCCTGCCTGCGGGTATGAACGCCGGGTTTTGACTGGCCGAGCGGCGAAGATCCACCTGGCTGAAGTTAATCCGGTTGTAGATCACCGACTGTTCCAGATAGGGCAGCAGATAGGTCATCCAACTGAACTGGTGGCGAAACGTGGGCCCGGTGGTCCCCGTCTCCATGTGCCCTGCGGGAAGCATCTTGTGCAGGTCGTGGTACGCGTGCAGGGCAACGCCGATCTGATGCAGGTTGTTCGAACACTGCGCACGGCGCGCCGCCTCACGGGCCGCCTGCACGGCGGGCAGGAGCAGGGCGATCAGGATGCCGATGATCGCGATCACGACGAGCAGTTCGACCAGCGTAAAGGCTACACGGCTTCGGTTCGCTAACTCCATAAATGCCTCCCAAAGTGCGGCTACTGCTCGGCAAGCCAGGCCTTCAGTTCCTCAGCGCACTTCTGGTCGCAGACTACGTACTCGATCCCGTCAACCGTGATCAGGTTCGCCTTGGTCACCGTCTCGATTCGTGCATTGCAATGTGCACACACAGCCGGTCGCCCTAGTGGGCTCGCGACCTTGGGAACGAGCTTCGGTGGACGCGAACCGCACCCGAAACTGACCAGCGCAATACAGGCCGCAACCAGAAACGAACAACACCAGCCACGCAGGACCATAGGCGTTCACACCCTTTGCGGCGGGGAACACAGCCAGAGCGAGACGGCCTAGAGCAAAGGTCGCGCCACAAGCAGACGAATCGCAACGATCATCCCGACAAGGGAATGCGCCAGCGGCCACGGGAACGGAGGCGCCAGACGCGTGGAGTGTCGGCGTTTTGCCCATACATTGGCGAACTTTTGGTCACAGCAGCGGTTGCCGCAAGAGGTGCCGCTCGCGGAACGCAGTCGCCCTTGCCTCTGTGGCTTTTCGCCGACAGCACCCCACCCGCCGTGGATCTGCAGCCGCTGGCGTTTTCACCAGACCTCGGTGCCGCCACGGCATCGGTGGGCAACGCCGCCGATCGAACCCGGTCTGAGCGGCCGTTGCGTGCTAGACTTGAACGATGCCGAGCCAATCGGTTCGGTCCATGTCCGGCACCGTCTGAAGGCAACAGGCGTCTACGGCTGGCTGTTCTTCCGAGCACCGCCGGTGGGTAAAGCGTTCATGTCGGTTGCGTGACTTGGGCGGGGGTACGATGAACACGTACGACTGGTCGATGGTGGCGCTGATCGTCGGCATTGCGATCTTCAGCGGCTGGCGGGGGTTTCTCTGGCAGGTTGCCAACCTGGGCTCGTTCGCCATAGGGGGGATCCTCGTGCTGCTCTACGGCTCAACCGCGGCGGACACGGTCCCGCTGGCGCCGCCACTGAACCGGATTATCGCAATCGTGGGCCTGTACGCCATTGGCGTCCTGTTCGTGTTCGTCGCGGCCGGCGTCGTCAGACGAACCATTCGCAGTCTCGGCCTGGAGGGGGCCGACCACCACCTCGGTTTCGTCTTCGGTGCACTCGAAGGCATGCTTGCCGCCTTTGCGCTGACCTACGTCCTGACAACGGTCGTTCCCACCACCGGAGCGCAGATCGCCACGAGCCGATCGGCCACCATTACCCGTCTGGTTGCCGCTCAGTTCGGCCCCCTCGTGCCACGTCACTATGTCACGGAAGTCCGGGAACTGATCGGACGAATGGCGCAAAAGCGTCACGAACAGTGGGCGGCGGAACAAACGGTGTCCCCTTTAACCGACCGAAGCGACGGGTTCAGGTGGTTGCCACGGGTCAAGGCGAGCCGACTCTGAGGGCCTGCCGCATACCGCCGCAGGTGAGGGTGGCGATCGCCAGTTCCTTCGCCCGGTCAGGCCAATCGGTGTGGCGAATGGCGTCGACCGTTTGATCGAGGGGGTACTCACGGCGCAACAGCTCAATACGTCCATCCTCGATCACAGCATAAGAGGCGCGTGGGTCGCCGTCTCTTGGCTGGCCCACACTGCCCGGGTTGAGAACGGCTCTCCCGTCCACTTCGAGCAGAAACGGGACGTGCGTGTGTCCTACGCACACGAGCTGCGCCGGAACCTGTTTCAGTCGGTCAGCCCACTGTCGTTCGTTTGCACCCAGATATTCGTCCAGCGGGTCGCGCGGTGTTGCGTGCACGAGATGAACGATCCGGTTGAAGCAGGTGACGTCCCGGGTTACCGGCAGCTTCATCAGAAAGCGGAGCTGATCGGCCGTCAACTGCTTCCACATCCACTCTCGGGTGACACGGGCAAGGTATCGGTAGCCTTCGTCACCGCGCCCGTTGACGAAGTGAGCGACAGCATGGTCGTGGTTGCCGCGGACGACAACGCGGCAGTTTTCGCGCACCCAATCGACGCACTCGCGCGCAAACGGTCCATAATCCACAATGTCGCCGACACACCAGCACTCGTCGAAGGATTCGTGCCGGACGATTGCCTCGAGCGCCGGCCAATTGGCATGGATGTCGGCGAGAATCAGAATCCGCATGGCCTTACCGCATCGCCGTAGACGCTGCCGGTGCCCCTCCTGCCTCCCAACCTGGCCATCGTTTTGATTTTACTCCAACCCACGCCCCGGCCTGCGATCCTCGCACCGCCGGAACATGGAACAACAGAAAGGGGCCGGTGACGACTCACCGCTTGAACTGGTCGACTCCACCTTCCTGGGACACACTGCATTCACCCCTGGCGGCAGCTCACTCCTCCCCCGCGGGTGCACCTGGAGAGTGTTTCGTAACCACCTGTTCAAAAGAAGCCAGCAGGTTTTCCACCCCCCGGCGGAAGGCGATGATGTCATTGCCGACCATGAACACTCTGCAGCCTCGTTCCCGCCAGTGGCGGGCGTAGTCCGGACTGCGAGCCACGATTCCCCACGGCTTTCCCGCCTCGTTGCACACCTGGGCGACGTATTCGATCGTATCAAAGCAGCGTGGGTGATCGAATTCACCGATCAACCCGAGGGACTGGGCCAGGTCGGAAGGCCCGACGAAGAAGAGGTCGATGCCGCGGATTTTGACCAGCTCCGGGAGGTTTTCGATCGCATCGATTGTTTCGATTTGGATCGCGACGGCCACCTCACGGTTCGCCTGCTCGGCGTAGTCGGCCAGAGGCTTCATGCCAAAGTGGCCGTCCGCGCCGCCGCCATTGATGCCCCGCTGCCCCTCCGGCCAGAACTTCGCCCACCGTACCACCTCGCGCGCATCCTGGACGGTCCGAATCTGGGCCGCCATGATTCCGCCGGCGCCTGCCTCGAGAGGCCGCATGATCGCGGCGTAGTGGACCGGCTCGACGCGGACGATCGAGTCCAACCCATGCGCGCGGCAGGCTAGGGCGAGGGTTTCGATCTCGCGCAGCGTAACTCCGGCATGTTCCTGGTCGATCCAGATGCCGTGGTACCCCCCAAGTAGGCCGAGGATTTGGACGATCTTGTGGTTCGCGAGCTGGCCCACCCCAAACAGTCGGATCACCTCTCCACTGGATAGCAGTTCCTTCAACCTCGCCACCACCACTCTCCTTTGTACCATCTGTCGGATCGTTAAACCAGGAACGACCGGGACATTACCCCGCCGCCACGTTTCTCAGGCATTCCCCACCCGTCTCCGGTCACCCCCCTACGCGAAACCGAGCCGATCGGGTCAGTCCCCCACCGGAGTCCGAACAAACGACACATGGGCCGTCCTTGAACAGTCCCACCCACAGTATACCCCTCGGCCTATGCGACCAGCTTGACGTCACGTTACGACGTTGATCGACCCGCACGCTCAGTGGACACCGATCTAGAATGCGGCAGCCCCGCGCACGAGGGAACCGTGCGAGCACACGTGGAGTCGGCCATGTTAGCACGAGCCCACACGTTTGCCCTGGTGGGTGTGGATGCGATACCCGTCGCCGTGGAAGTCGATTGCGCCACACGAGCAGAACCGGTGCTGGAGAACACCGCCAGCATCACCATCGTTGGGCTGCCGGAAGCAACCGTGCGGGAAAGCCGTCACCGCGTGTTCCGAGCGGTGGCAAACAGCGGGTTCGCCATCCCGCCCGCTTCCAGGTGGGTGGTCAATCTGGCTCCTGCCGAACTGCGCAAGCATGCCGGCTCCTTCGACCTGCCCATCGCTCTCGCGTTCCTTGCGTCGATCTGCCATGTCAAAGCCGAGGAGCTGGACCGATATGTCGTGACCGGAGAGCTTGCTCTGGACGGCACAACCCGGCCGGTACGTGGTGTGCTATCGATGGCTCTCGCGGCGGCGCGCCGCAACGTGAAAGGTTTCATCGTACCCCGAGCCAATGCCCACGAAGCGGCGCTGGTTGAAGAGCTCAACGTCTACCCGGTCTCGACACTGCGAGAAGCGGTCTCACTGATCAACGAAGAGATCCAGTTCGATCCGTTCGTCACCGACGACCCCTGGGGTTCCGGGGTGCCCGAGTATGACGTGGACTTTGCAGACGTGCGCGGGCAGGAGAACGCCAAACGTGCACTGCTCGTTTCCGCGGCTGGAGCCCACAACGTGCTCATGATCGGCCCCCCGGGGACCGGCAAGACCATGCTGGCTCGACGCCTTCCCACCATCCTGCCCGAAATGACCCCCCAGGAAGCCCTGGACACCTCCCGAATCTATTCCTGCTGCGGGTTGCTGAAGGGGGAACGGGTGCTCCTGCGAGAACGCCCCTTCCGCGCACCGCATCACACCGTCAGCTACGCCGGTCTCGTCGGTGGGGGCTGCAACCCCATCCCCGGGGAGATCAGCCTGGCCCATAACGGCGTGCTCTTCCTGGACGAACTGCCCGAGTTCAGCCGAAGAACTCTGGAAGTTCTCCGCCAGCCTCTCGAAGAAGGAGTTGTCACGATATCGCGTGCCCAAGCGGCGGTAACGTTTCCTTGCGACTTCATCCTGGTCGCAGCCATGAACCCCTGCCCGTGCGGGTATCGTGGCGATCCACGCCACCGGTGCGAATGCCCGCCGCGGGCGATCCAGCGGTACCGCACGCGGATCTCGGGCCCCCTGCTGGACCGGATCGACATCCACGTCGAGGTGCCCGCCGTACCGTTCGCGCAACTTGTGGAGATCCAGTCTGGTCCCAGCAGTGCTGAGATGCGCGAGCAGGTACGGCGCGCGCGAGCCATCCAGGCGAGGAGGTTTCAAAACCGGCATCCCCACGTGAACGGCCGGATGACATCCCAGCACCTCCGCCGCTACTGCACGCTGGATCGGGAATGCACGGAGCTCCTCCGCGACGCCATGCAAACCCTCGGACTTTCCGCCCGCGCGCACGACCGCATTCTGAGGGTGGCCCGGACCATCGCCGACCTGGACGGCTCCGACTCAATCCTCCCCGAACACCTGCACGAGGCCATCGGCTACCGTACGCTGGACCGCGCCTCAGCCCCCGAATTCGCGGCAATCTCCCCCCCAAACCGGTCCATGTAGGCGTCGTACCAGAGCTGGAACATGAGCAACGTCCACAACTGCTTGCGGAAGTTGGCCCGGCGCGCCCGATGCGCCCGAATCATCTCCCAAACCACCTCGGGCCGAAACAACCCCTGCCTCCTCAGCCGGGGTCCCGCCAACAGCTCAGCCACAAGCCCGGTCAACTCGCCACACAACCAGGCTGCTACCGGAATTCCGAACCCCTTCTTCTTCCGGTGCAACACCCGGTCGGGTACCCTGCCGCGTATGGCCAGTTTGAGCAGGTACTTGCCTGTTCCGCCGCGCAGTTTCCAGCTTCCCGGCAAAGCGTTCACAAACTCCACGATCGCCGGATCCAGGAACGGCGCACGCACTTCAAGCCCCGTAGCCATGCTGGCACGATCTGCCTTGGTCAGGATGTCCTCGGCCAGGTACGTCTCCTGATAGAACCACAACAGCCGATTCACCCAGTCGTCATCAGGGGGAAATTGGTCGCCTTCCATGGAGATCAGCTCCCGCTCGGGCAGATCGGCCTCCACCTCGTCCAGCACATCCCGTGTCAGCAGGCGGAGTCGGTCCAGGACGCGGAAGGAACCCAGCCACCACTGGTGGGTCAGGGCGACAGAGCGGTGCAGGCCACGGAAGAATTGCCGCACCACAAAATCAGGGCTGAAGTTGGCATGGCTGACCGGAAGGGGGGAAAGTAGTCCTTCCGTTGCGCGAACAGCCGCTTGCGGCAGGATCCGTAGCGATCGTGCCACGCTCTCGGCCTGAAAGGTCGGGTAGCCCGCCAGCAGTTCGTCCCCCCCGTCTCCGGCAAGGCATACCGTAACCTGCTCACGGGCAAATCGACTGAGCAGGTGAGTGGGCAGCACGGACGCGTCGCCGAACGGTTCGTCGAGGTAGCGGCCCAGAGAAGGCAACAGGTCGAGCAGGTCGCGAACGTCGAAGATGCGTTCGTGGTGCTGCGTGCCCAGATGGCGCGCCACCTCACGTGCCCAGGCCGATTCGTCGTAACTCGGATCCCGGAAGCCAATCGTGTACGTCTGAACCTCAGCCCCAGCCGCGCACATTCCTGCAACGACCGCCGCCGAATCGACCCCGCCACTCAAGAAGGCACCCAGCGGAACGTCGCTCATCAGCCGGGCCGCAACGGACCGGCACAAAAGCCGCCAAAGCTCCTCTGCTGCAGCGTGGGGCGTCGAAAACCTGGCACGCACCCGCCGCCGCTGCTCAACCGAAGGCCACGGATCCCAGTAGCGTTCCAGGCGAAGCCGGCCATCTTTCCAGATGAGGACATGCCCCCTAGGAAGCTTGAAAATACCCTCGTAGATGGTCCACGGTGCCGGAAGGTATTCGTACAGAAGATAGCGCACGAGCCCAGCTAGACTCAGGTTCCCGACCACCTCCGGGTGGCGGAGCAGGGCCTTCGGTTCCGACGCAAAGGCAAGTCCACTGGGAGTGCGACACCAGTACAGGGGCTTCTGCCCCATGCGATCCCTTGCGAGCAGGAGCTGCCTGTTCTCCGCGTCCCAAACGGCGAGGGCAAACATCCCGTTTAGCCTGGTCGGAAAGGACAGCCCGAACCGTTCGTAGAGATGGGGGAGCACTTCGGCATCACTACCGGACCGGAAGCGATGCCCGCATTTGGCCAGTTCATTGCGGAGCTCCCGGTGGTTATAGATTTCGCCGTTGCACACGGCGAGAATCTGACCGGTCTCGTCGCGCACCGGCTGACGCCCCCCTTTTGGGTCCACGATCGCAAGACGCCGCATTCCCAACGCACACGGGCCAGAAATGGCAATGCCTTCATCATCGGGCCCGCGAGGCACTAACGTGGCGGTCATCGCACGTACGATCGCTTCCTGGGCCGGAATCCCACCACCATTGACGTAACCGCAAATGCCGCACATATCGCTCCACAACACGAACTCATGTCTGCAAGCCGGTCGGAACCAGCATCCAGTCCCGAGCGTCACCCCCGGGCCCCGTAACCCTGCCGGCACCGTACGCACGGTCCCTCCCCACCGGCAGGATCCACCAGTTTGGCAGGCCAGCCCTGCAAGAAACGCCGTGGGAACCTCCCGGGCGGCCACTTATCAGTACGAAACGACATGCATCCGAGCCGACCGACGCAACGCACGCTCACTCCTTCTGGTCCCCCTCCCATTCCAAACGGGTGCCCAGCCGCTTACGCAACCGCAGCAGCGTGTTCTCCGTGACCTTCCCTTCGACGAACCGCAGAATGCCACGTGCCGTCACCGTCTGACCGGGTGGGCAGTCCGGGAAACGCGGGTCTGCATGAATGCACGGTACAAGGGGTTGATACCAGACCCGGTGGAGGGGGCGCCACGCGGTGACAATGTGCCGTGGGGGCATGCTCCGGGTGTCGGAGCAGACCGCGAACCCGTCCATGCGACTCTTGTTCTCGCCACCTTGCCGGCCAAACCCCGCCGCTTCGGCGAGCATGACACAAACCTGGGCCCGGAGCTGTCGCAGCGGACGGTGTGACCCGTTGCGAATCGAAATCTGCATCTGAACCGCGTCCCGCAACGGCCGCACCTGAACGCGAATCGCGAGCTCTTCGGGCAACTGCTGATCGAGCAGAAGACGACCATCCGGTTGGAGCTGCCAATCCGTCCTCGGTACGGTAAGACCAAGCCTGTCCCAACGGGTGGGGATGTGCGTATGTGCCAGATAAATCAGTTCACCCCCCGCCCAAACCGCCTCCGGAAGATCCACGACCACGTAGCCACCTTGCTCCCAGGGCGGGAAAACGCCAAGCTTCGTGTCCCGCCGGGGCCGTATTGCCCCCTCGAAGAAACCCGCCCTTGGGTGACGTCCGCCCGGATAGGGGAGCACCACCAGCCTGCGGTCGGTCGGTCCGCCGGAAAGTTCGTCCACGCCCAGCTCAGCAATGGCCGCCCTCACTTCCCCCTCGCTCATGCCGAGAGCAGCGCCAATTTCCACCGGGGTGAAGTGGTAGTAATGGACCGCCCAATGGAGCCAACGGCGGAGTTCTTCCTTCGAGCGGGGCGGTCGGGGGTCGTCCGGTACGAGCCGTCTGGTCCATTCGCCGCCCGCTTGCGCGAGCAGCAGCAGGACAAGGGCAAATTGCGACAGGTTCCTCATGGCCGCTCCACTCACGCCTCCTCCGCACGCACACCCGACAGTCCGCACCGAGCAGACCGCCGATGCCCACGGGAGCATTGCTGGAGCGAGGCAATTTGGCGCCGAGCCCCCTGCCCCATCGGCTACAAGATCAGTTGGACCGGGTCCCTTCCCAGGGGGCACGAATTGGGCGCGCTACACAGCTCCAACGAGCTGAGGCTCCGGCTGCCACGCAAACAAACTGCTTACCGATTCGTGCCGGTAAATCCGCTTGATCGCCTCACCGAGCAGGCTGGCTACGGAAAGCACGGTCATGTTCGGCAGGCGTTTTTCTGGCGGAACGGGAATCGTGTCGCACACCACGATCTGGTCGATTACCGGGTCGCTGAGCTTATCGATCGCCTGTCCGCATAGGACGGGGTGGGTGGCACATGCATACACCTTCCGTGCTCCGTGCTCGCGACACACCCTGGCGGCCCCCACGATCGAACAACCCGTCGAGATGATGTCGTCGATGAGCAGGGCAATCTTGCCGTCCAGGTTGCTGCCGATCAGATTGGCCTGCTCCGTACGGGTGGCACTGGCCCGTCGCTTATCGACGATCGCCAGCCCGTCCGCGAGCCGCTCCTGGTGGGGAATGCACCGCTTGATCGCGCCTTCATCCGGGGCGACGACCACGACTTCCTCGCGCGGCAACCCCAATCGCATAAAGTACGCGTCGATTACCGGCGCGGCGTACAGATGATCGACAGGGATGTCGAAGAACCCCTGAATCGCGTTGCTGTGCAGATCCACGGTCAACACCCGATTCGCCCCGGCCCGCTCGATGAGGTTGGCGACGAGCTTGGCCGTGATCGGCACGCGTCCGGCATCCTTCCGTTCCTGGCGGGCGAAACCGTAGTAGGGGATGACGGCGGTGATTCTTCCGGCCGAGGCGCGTTTGAAGCAGTCCAGCATCACGAGCAGCTCGACCAGGTTCTCCGAGACCGGGGGACACGTGGGCTGGATGATGAACACATCCCGTCCACGCACGTCCTCCTCAATCCGACAGAACACCTCTCCGTCCGGGAAGTTGGTGATGTTGATTCTTCCAAGCTCGATACCGAGGTACTCCGCGATCGCCTCTGCCAGAGCCGGGTTCGCACGGCCCGCGAACACACGCAGTTCGCCGTTCATAACTACCTCGCCTCCCGAAGAAGGTTGCCGTCTGCTCCCAATCTTAGAGGATCAGGACACGCGCTCGTAAGCGTACCGGGCGCAACGAACCGGACCAACCGGCCGATCCGGCAGTTGCGGAACAGCCCACAACAGGCTGCGTCACGGGAGGCCCCGGCCAAAGACGAGTCTCTGATGCTGAACTGGACATGAACCCGATTCCGTGATTCAATTCAGCGGTACACCTCGACCTTGTCCGGACGGCGACAGGGTTGACCGTTGGGTGATCCGGGCACTTTGCGCAACGACAGCCGGAACAAAGCGATGAACAGGACAGCAACCGACGACGCCGTTAATGGATCCCGTTTGCGCGCTGTGGTGTTGGCCGCAGGGCGTAGCAAACGGATGAAGACGGAGATCCCCAAGGTACTGCACGAGTTGTGCGGCCAGACGCTCCTGGACTACGTGCTCGGCGCGATTGCGGGTGTCGGCGTTGGCTGGCCGGAGATTTGCGTCGTCGTTGGTTTTGCCGCGGACCGCGTGCTCGAACACCTCGCCCGCTATCCCGGCATTCAAACGGCGGAACAGGCCGAGCAGCTCGGTACGGGACACGCGGTGAGCTGCGCGGTGGATTTCCTCCGCGGCCACGCCGGGCCGACACTCGTGCTCGCCGGGGACATGCCTCTGGTGACGTCGGCGAGCCTACGCCGGCTGTACGAAGCGTTTTGCTCGGAAGGAGCCGCGTGCGCGATTGGGACCGCGCGAGTGCCTGATCCAAGCGGGCTGGGACGCATCGTACGGGATGAAAGGGGGCATTTCGTGCGGATCGTGGAAGAGGTAGACGCCACACCGGCCGAGCAGCGGATCAACGAGATCAACACAAGCATCTACGTGTTCGACACGCCCGCCCTGATCGAATCGCTTCGGGAGCTGCGTCCGGACAACCGGCAGGCAGAGCTCTATCTGACCGATTGCCCCACGATCATGCAACGCCGCGGTCAGAAGGTCATCGCGGTAGACGCCTTCTCTGCAGACGAAGCCGCCGGTATCAACAGCAGGAAGGAGCTGGCGCGGGCTCATGCTCTCATGCAGGAGAGGATCCAACAGAGGCTGATGGATGAGGGGGTCACGATCCTGGACCCGCGGACCGTCTACATCGACTCGCGCGTCACGATCGGCCGCGACACCGTCGTACGCAGCCATGTCTACATCGACGGTCCCGCCACGATTGGGGAGCGATGTGAGATCGGCCCGTTTGCTTACATCGCGCCCGGAACGATCGTCGTCGATGGCACCACCATCAGGAACAACGTCGCCCCCCAGAACAACGTGCTCTCGACCGGATCGTAAGGTGGCCTCCCGGCCCCCTGGTCGACGGAATCCCGCGAGGGAGAATGTGAACGTCTCTGGACATACACGGTCCGTCCGCCGCGTGGGCTTCCGACCCTGCTGCTTCTACCCCGCGCGGATGGACGAACTGAGCGCTTGAAACTCACCGGCGATGGGGTCAATAAGTTCGAGCACGCCGGCTTCTGCAAGCTCGCGGCCGCTCAGATAGCGATTGCTGCAAACCCATTCGCGAACGGTTTTCTCGGCGATACCGAGCAATCGGGCCAGAAGACGGTCGCATTCGATTTCCAGCTTTTGGAAGTGCCGCGCCCACTCCATGGCCTCGACGCGCTCGATGTTCTCGCCGCTTTCCCACCGCACCGGGTGGAATTGGAAAACGCTGTACGGTGCAGCCAGTCTCCGCCGGCAAGCCGCCAGAACCATCAGGGCGGCCGAGGAGCAAGCACCGATCACAACGGCGGTAGCATCGAGCCGCTTGAGGAGAATCGTGGTCATGATCGCCAGGGCGGAGTACACCCGCCCGCCGCCGGAGTCGATGAAGAGGGTGCACGAAGCACCGTCATCGAGCTCGAGCAGCCGCTCGACCACCGCCGCCTCACATTCTTCCAGATCGCCGATGACGGCGATATGAGGTTCCCGTTTCGCTTTTGACGAACGGCTTGCCGTACGTTTGGTCGTCGTCCTTCGTCGAGCCATCTCTTCCCCGACTCCAGCGATCACCCTCTCAGTTTAACCCGTTGCGGCCGAGAACGCATGGCCTCACGAAACCATCCGATGCTCCATGGCACCTCCCCAAGACCGCCCCCTTGTGCCTGGGCCGTACGGTCACGAGAGCACGCAAGCCTAGAAGGTGGCCGCTTCCTCGTCCATGAAGATCTCCGCCGAAAACGGCACGTTTTCGAGGTGCGGCCGATCCAGGAGTTCCACCCGATACAAGCACGACTGGTACCACGGACGCTCCGGGACAGGATGGACCGGAAGCAGCGGCCACGCGCGCATCTCGCGATAGTACGGCCAATTGTGGTACTGGCCGAACTCGGCAACGATGTCCGTTACGACCGCCTCGCGCTCCAACAACCATCGCTGCACGTCGCGCCACTTCCGCAGTGACGCCTCGTGGCGGCTCAGACCGAAGACACCTGCCGCTCCTGCCCCGCGCAGCCCAAGCAGGCAGCGGGTCAGAAACGCAGTCAGCCCACCGAAGCTTTCGGACGGATCACACACGAAGGTGTCGAACTCGTGACAGAGCTCCTCAGGCAGCGGATCGCATACGTTGTACACCCGTGCTTCCACCGGCAGCCCGTATCGATCGGCAACCCGCCGGATGAAGCCAACAATCCGCTCGTCCACCTCCAGGACCAGAATCCGCCGCGGTGCTCGCGTCAAGCCGGCCGCCAGGCTGATCAGGTCGTCGTCCCCGATGATCAACACATCGCGCTCCTCCAGATCGCCCTTCCCGAGCAAAAACGCCACCCGGGCCAGAGACGCTTCCTCGACCAGGTAGGCTTGATCGTAGTCACGGATAGCCGACGGGCGATCGGCGGAGATCTTCAGGAACTCGTCGCGGACCTCCCCCAGCACCCCAATATCGACCCCTCTCCCGTGACAGGATGGGCAACGGACGCTGCGAACCGGTACGATGCCCGCACGCCGACAGAGCTGTTCCCCCATTTCGGTCAGGCGGAGCCGCTCTCCCTGGACCTCCACATAGTTGCGATCGATCAGCTCTCTCAGGACCGAACAGATCCCGAGAAGGGGCACAGTCGAACGTTGCGCAAGTTCCCAGATGTTGGTGGTGACCTGTAATGCTGCGAGCAGACGTTCAACGTCGCGGGCGGTCAGGAACACGCCGGCCTGTTGCGCCGCTCGCTGAGCGATTTCGACGATCAGCTCTGTACCCTCCCCCCACCGTGAGCCGGTAGAGGAGGGACGATAACCAGAAACCTCGGCACCTCCAGCGGTCATGCATCACCTCCCAACGGTTCGTGAAACGTTACAGAATGAGCCTGGCAGGACTTTGGAATATACTCACGCACCCTGCTTCAAGTCCACGGCACGGCTGCTACGATCGCTCGCCGGTATCCGTACAGCAAGCCCATCTGAGGGAAACGACGCCCGCTCGGAGAAGCTGGCAACCCGGCAAGAGCGGCCTGGCGAGCGCCCTTGCACCCCGCCCGGCTCCGATTCGGCAACAGACAAACCCGCCGCTCGGCCCACCTGCCCGGCTCCGTTCTGCACGCTCAAGCGCGCTGCTGACGTGCCCCCCTTCGAACTGGCTGAGGAATCGTTTCTCGGCCTACGAAAGGAGGTCCCCCGCGAAGGACACTCTCCATGTCACCGGCCACATCACCAGGAGTTCGATACCGCTGGTTGCGGTCCTTGGCCATCATGTAGCGGATGAGTTCGGTGAAGGTGTCCGTCAGCTTGGGATTGAGCACGTTGGGGGCTGGAGGCTCCTGCTCGAGGTGTGCCCGCAACTGTTCTGCCACGGTCTGCCCGCGAAACGGAGGGCTTCCTGTGGTCATGTGGTAGAGCGTCGCACCCAGGCTATAGATGTCACTGCGCACGTCCAGATCGGGAATTCCACGGATCTGTTCAGGCGAGACGTAGTAAGCCGTGCCCACGCTGCGCCCTTTCTCGCTTCGGATGGTCGCAATGTCGGACGTCATCCGTGCCAGCCCCAAATCGGCCAGTTTTACCACTCCGTCGCGACGAGCAATCAGGATGTTGGCAGGCTTGATGTCGCGATGGACCAGCCGACGCGCCCAGGCGTGCTCAAGAGCGCGTGCGATCTGGATCCCGATCCGCAACGCTTCGTCCTGGTCATAAATCTTGCCTTCGTCCAGCTTCTCCTGAACCGTGTAGCCGTCCACGTACTCCATCACGAAGAAGTACAAACCGTCCGCCTCGCCCACGTCGATGGCCTGAACGATGTTGCCCGAGGAGAGCTGCGCGGCCAGCCTGGCTTCCCGGTAGAACCGCTCGATGAACTCACGGTTTCTGGCGAACTTCGGGTGGAGGATCTTGATGGCCACGAACCGGTTCATGCTGAGCTGACGCGCCTTGAAAACGACCCCCATGCTTCCCTGTCCGATCTTCTCAATAAGCTGATAGCCCGGGATGCGATTGCCCTGCCGCGCGATGTGTTGGGCGATCCGTCGCGCCTGGTTACGCGTGAGCGCTTCCTGCTGCACCATCACCTGCAACAGGCTCACGTCCTCCCCCTTCGACCTCCGATCCCGCCAGATCTGAAGACAACGCTCAATCTCCTGATCGGTGGCGAACTCCTTTTGCAGGACAAAGCGGACAATCTCCTCGGGGGCGATGCGGCCGTTCGCCACGCCCTGTTGCTCCATACGCTGCTGTTCTTGTGACGACATGGTCAACCGAACCTTGAAGCTTCGTGCTCCCGTGATCGAACGCTGTCGCGCGCCTCTGCGGCCAAACGGAGGCCGGCGGGACGCAGAGCCGGTAACATCCCCACCCCGTGAGCACGATCGGCACGTCTATTCTAACCTGCTCTCCCAGCCACACAGGCCAGATCAGCCGGCCGCGGCCTCGGCCAATACGGCAAGCTGGTGCTTGGCGCGCTCCTGTTCCTTCTCCAGAAACGGACGCCCTTTCTTCACCATTATGTGGTCCCAGGGGAGCACCTCCGTGACCGGCCGTTCGCGGTGCACGAAGAAGTCCACGTCCACCCCCAAATCCTGGAACGCCTCCCACCAGATTTCGGGACGGAAATGCTCGGTCCAGGCGTCCAATCGCGCCCCCCGCTGCCAGGCGAGCTCAATTGCCGGCGCGATTCGGCGATCTCCGCGGGTCAAGATCCCCTCCAGTAGGCTCGTGTCGATGTCGTGTGTCTTGATCCGAACACACCGTAACCGAACTTTCCGTCTCAAGTACTGGTGTGCCCATTGCAGGTACTCGCGACGCGCCATCCCGTTCCACTGGTAGGGTGTGTGGGGTTTGGGCACGAAGTTCGACACCGACGCCGTCACCGTGGGATAACGGCCCCGCTCTTCTTTGCCAATCCGCGCCACCGTCTCGGCCATCTCCACGATTCCGTCCAGGTCAACGGGCCGCTCGCCCGGCAGCCCGCACATGAAGTAAAGCTTCACACGTTGCCACCCCTCCCGGAATGCCTGGCGACAACCTTCGTACAGGTTCTCGTTGCGGATCTTCTTGCGGATCTGTTCACGCATGTCGTCGCGGGCCACCTCAGGCGCCAGCGTCAGCCCCCCACGTTTCACCCCGCTCATCAACTTCGGCAGCGTCCGAAACTGATCGTTCACCCGCAAGCTCGGTACCGATACGTTCACCCCCAAAGGCGCGAAGACCTCGGCCATTCGCGTCACGAGCTGCTCAAAATACGGGTAGTCGCTCGAACTCAAGCTCAACAAGCCGATCTCGTTGATACCGGTGTTCTTGTACGCTTCCACCGCCGCCGCCACCAGCGACTCGACCGACCGAACCCGCAACGGCCGTTTGATCACCGTCGACTGACAGAACCGGCACTGCCATGGACACCCCCGCATGATCTCGAACGAAATCCGGTCGTGAGCCACATCGATATAGGGAACGATCGGGCGGGTGACCAGCGGGATGCTTTCCAGGTCGCTAACGACACACGGAGCGATGGCGCGGGGAATCCCTTCATAGCGCGGCGCCACCTCCCGAATCGTGCCGTCCGGGTTGTAGCAGACCTCATAAAGACTGGGCACGTACAGCCAGTCGAAACTCCTGGCCAGACGAACCAGCGCCTCTTCGCGCAGCCGCCGCTCCTCCGCCGTCGCCCGCCGCCGGCGATTCCAATCGCGCCAGGTTCCCCCCTCCGGACGGCTCGTGTCGCGACGGCGCGGCGGCAAGCCCAGCTCCTCACGAATCTCCAGCCACCGGTCGCACAACGCCGGCAGCGAAGGCTCTCCATCGCCGATCACAGCCACGTCCACGTACGGCGCAAGGGGCTCCGGATTCTGGGCACACGGCCCACCGACCACCACCAAAGGATCGTCAATCCCACGCTCCTCCGCATGCAGCGGTACCCCTCCCAGGTCCAGCATCGTCAAGACGTTGGAATAGCAGATCTCGTACTGGAGACTGAAGCCGAGGATATCGAAGTCGCGGAGAGGCGTGAACGTCTCCAGGCTGTACAAAGGAAGCCCATGTTCGCGCAGAAGCCGCTCGAAGTCAGGCATCGGCGTAAATGCCCGCTCGCATGCCCACTCTGAGCGACCGTTCATCAGCGCATACAGGATCTGCAGCCCGTGGTGGCTCATGCCCAGCTCATACAGGTCCGGAAACGCCAGGCATACCAACCCACGCACCTTCGTGTGATCCTTCACGATCGCGTTCAGCTCACCCCCCATGTACTGGGCGGGCTTCTGCACGCGAGGCAAAAGACGTGTCGTCACGTACTCAAACAACCAGTCACATCGCATGGTGAGTCGCTCCGGTTCCCCTCCCGGTCCGCTCTTCTCGCCAACTGCGCGCTCCCGTTTTCAATTATTCGGTGCCGTGAACAGCCCGATCCACCGGAACGCCTTGCCGTCACGGTCTCGGCCTTGCCCCAAGCCACCGCTTACTGCACCCGTGCACGCGCAACCGCCCACTCGACCGTCCTTGACAGCACACCCAGCTTTTCGACAATCTCGCCTGTGGCTTAACCGAGCCGGAGACACGAAAACGTCACCATAGCGGCGGCGAACGCTAGATGCGCCACCCCATACACAGGTCCGCACAAACAACTTGCTCAGGCGGATCGGAGAATCTCTGCCTGCAGCCCGCGGTACGCGCCGTCTCCGGCTTTGCAACGCCCCTGTCGAAAGCAGCCGCTTCGCAGGACCATGAGCAGCTCAGGTTGTCCCGCAGCATGCCGTGCCACCATACGAGCTAGGGTACGGCTTCCAGACCCCGTGCTCTTTGCTTGCCCCCTGGCCCTGTACGCCATCGGCCTCGACGCCCTCCGCACCACCACCAAAGCCGTGGCCGGTGTACCGCTGGTATACCGCCAACTCGCCTGGGGTGTCGTAGCGGCCACCACCGGCGCTGTAGCAGCCGCCATCCCACCTTCGTGGTACCGGCGTACCGCCGTTGTGGGCTGGTGCGTCACCGTAATCCTGTTGCTCGCCGTACTCACGCAGCCGCCGACCAACGGAGCCCGCTCCTGGTTTCGACTTGGTCCGCTGAGCTTGCAGCCGGCCGAGCTGGCCAAGTTAACGGCCACCCTCGCCACTGCCGCCATCCTGGCTCACCGGAGGAAAACGCTTAAGCATTGGCTCGGAGCCGCCGCTTTCTGCCTAATTCCGGCCGGGTTGATCGTCGCCCAGCCGGACATAGGCAACGCGTCCCTCTTCATTCCCATCTGGATCGCGGCCGTCCTCGCCAGTCGTCCACGACGCTCTGTTGCCCTGGCCCACTTGCTCGTCGTCGCCGTCTGCGCCGCACTGCTGTTGCCCACGCTGACCGCCGAACAACGCGCGCGCCTCGCTTCTTTCCTCCACCAATCCGACTACGCCACGCGGCCGGACGCCGAGGGCTACCAACTTCACCAGGCAAAGCGAGCGATCATGCTGGCAGGTCTGTGGGGTTCTGCCCAGGCGAGAGAAACCCATATCCCGATGGCATATAACGACTTCATCTTCAGCCTCACCATGGCCCACCGAGGACTACTCGGCGGCACCGCCATACTGGTCCTGTACGCTCTGCTCATCGGACGCCTCACATGGCTCGCGGAGAGTTGCTCCCACCGATTCGCCGCGCTCTATCTGGTTGGCACCGCAGCGTGGCTGGGTGCGCAAGCAACGGCTAACCTCGCCATGACCGTGGGACTTGCCCCCATCACCGGCATAACCCTCCCATTCGTCAGCTACGGCGGAAGTAGCCTCGTCGTCAGTTGCACCGCCCTGACCATCGCCTGGCGACTCAAGCCCCGGGCGCGACCACCCGCGTTTGCCTTCGACTAAGCCCTGCGCACCCGTCCCCCGACCGACCGACTGCGACGCACACCGCAGGAGAACGTCCGGCGGACCGGCAACGTGAAGGAAGAGCTGTCCGGAAGGAATGGACCGCTCAAACCACAATCACGGGTAGCCGCGGAGCGGGCGGGGCGCCTAGGCCCTGATCTGGGAGACCTCTCCCGAATACGGCAATCCGACGGTCTCCTGGGCTATAGACGAGTCGGTAACTTTCACATCGCCGCGGGTTGTTCTTGCCTTGCGTCCCCTGGTTGCGGGTCTGTAACGGGTCAAAGCTCGGGCCAGCTCCGTGGCCACCTCGTCCCGTAACTGTGCCGGTTCGAGCACCTCAGCATTTGAACCAAACGACATCACCCAGCTCTTTACCTCGGTGGTGTCTGACAAGGTCATTTCCAGGATGACCCCGCCCGCCGGTGTCCAGTCCAGCTTTTGAGTGGAATGCCAGCACGATTCGGCCACGTACCTCGCCACCGAGGGGGCAAAGCGGATCCTGACACGCACGGGTTTACCGCTCGCGTTGAAGACCCCGAACGCGCCGCGCAAGTGTTCTTCCACGTCAAAGTCACTGGGGATATCCGCGATAGAACTCAACAGTACCGCATCGAGGACGCGGTTGAGCTTAAAGTGTCGCACGTCGCGGTGTTGCTCGCTGTAAGCCACCAGGTAGAGCGAATGGCGATGGACAACCAGGGCGTAGGGGTGGAGCATGTAGGTGCGTGGGCCGCTTCGCTGCAACGATTGGTAGGTCACCCGCAGGATTCGCCGTTGCTCCAAAGCCTGCACAATCCGCTCTAGAACCAGTGCCCACCGCTCCCCATCGGCCGGAGCCCCGAAGCCCGTGGCGTAGATTGCGTGGACCGTTCTGCGGATGTAACGCTGCGTCGAGTCGGGCAAACCGTTCAACCATTCGTCCGCGAGTTGCCGCAGCGTCTTGTACCAGACTGTGCCGGCGTAAGGAACGAGCAATTGCACCGCCACCCAGATCGCCAGCGCCTCGGTGGGAGCAAGCCCAACTCTGGTTGCACCGGCCAGCTCGACCGAATAGCGTTTTCGGCCATGCGATTCCCGCTTCTCGCGCAACTTAATGCCCGCCTCGCGCAACACGTCGAGATCGCGCCGAATCGTCTTCTGTGCCACCCCCATATGAGCCGCCAGCTCCTCTACCGTGTAACCTTCGCCCTGCCAGAGGAGGAATAGCAGGCGCCACTGGCGACGCATCGCACGAGTGCACCGACGATCGGCGGCAGTCCCGGCTGTCACCTGCTCGACACTCCGCTCTGCTGAGACCCAACCAGCAAGCCCTAACTATCACCTAGCATACCGTGCCCACTCGCCCTGCGAAACCCCCATTCGATAGGGACGGGGCCGCATAGGCCGGAACCAGGGGCCCGCGGAGCGGTGCCCGTCGGCCGAAATCGCCCGCGTCGTAAGCGATTCTAAGGCCAGAAAAGTGGCAACGAACCCGTTCCGCTTAGGCCACCACCGAGCGGAAGCGGTTACAGGCCGGCTCCCCGTAGGCGCCATCTCGCTGCTCCCGCAATTCACCTGTCCGCCCGCGTCGCAGCCGCTCGACGAATCGGTGTCCCCCTCCAGGATGCAGCCTGTCTCAGCCGTTCCGGGGAGCAGCGGGGCTTCGCCCCTGACTGCAGCTCCAGCTACGCAAGGAGTTGTTCCTCAGCGATTGTCCCCCCCTCTTTGAACCGCACGTAACTCCGGTAGCCCACGTCGTAAGCAAGCCGAGCCGCTTGTTCGAGGCCGAAGCCCACGTCCTCCGGGCAATGGGAATCATCGGCAAAGGTCACGCGAACGCCCGCTTCGTAAGCCAACTGCAGAACCCAGCGGTCGGGATACAGAGTTCTGCACGGCTTCTTCAAGCCGCGAGTGTTGATCTCCAGCACCACACCGTGCTTCCTCATGGCAGTCAGCACGCGGCCTACCGCTTCTTCAGTGCGTTTCGTGCGCGGGAATTCCCCCCAATGCATCTTGACCAGATCGAAATGGGCCAGAATGCGAACCAAATCCCACTGCAGAAGCTCAAGCACATGGTCGAGGTAGACCAGGCAGAGCTCCTCGTAGCTCCCAGCTCGGCGTTCGGCTTCCTGGGCTGACTCTTCATCGGCGTCGATGCAGATGTCTTCCGCGTCCAGTCGCACATAGTGGACCGAGCCAACCACGTAGTCCAGGTCCAGCCGGGCCAACTGCCCGACGACCCAGTTCCGCCCCCCTCGGAGGTAATCGATCTCCAGCGCTGCAAGCACATCCAGGACACCTCTGTAGATGGCGCGCACATCGGCGATGTCCTCCAGGTAGTCGCGATACCAGGATCGGTCCTGGACGCAGTGGGGCGCGATGTGTTCCCATCGATAAACGCGGTGCGACGGCTCGGGCAAGTGCTCCGCGAACCCAAAGGCAACAAGCCCGGCCGCTTCGGCCGCAGCCGCGTAATCGGCGATCGTACCGCGTCCGTCTCCGTACGAGGAATGGCCCCCGTGGAAGCTAGCCAGCCCCATGCCTGCTACCAACGCTCACCGTCCCTCCAAGCGTGCCGTGCCGGGCGCAAACTCCAGTCGCTTTCGCGCCGCCCAAATGCAGACCCCAAGCAACACCTGCAAGGCAACCAACAATGCCAGGCTCACGACCAGCGCCGGGCTCAGCCGATACAGCGTTGTCAGGGCCGTGACGACAAGAGCCTCCCGCACGAAGAAAAACGGCCCAACCTTCCGGCCGAACCAGCGCAGGACGGCTTCCGCCCGCGAACATAGCTGGGCCGAAAACGTTCGTAAGACGAGGAACGGTCGAACACCGTACAGCATCGGTTGCCACCGCAATCGTGTCGCTAACGTCTCTGTCTCGCTTCACATACCTCCGCGGGCCAACGCTCGATCGGGGGGTTCACCGAGCCGTGAACCAGTCGAGGAAAACGGACGCGCAACTGATCCACCCATCGAGCAAGACCGACAGCAGGTTCGTCTTGGTCCAGACCGATCACGGCCAGGTACACGTCGGGGTCGATGTTCAGGTTCCGCCACTGGATCATATGGAACGGGTTACTGCCGAGCACACTCTGTAACGCTTCCGTCTCGGTGATACTATCGGTGACCCCGGGGAAGCTGAGGTAGTTAATCGAGACAAACAGGCCAAGCTCGCGCCCGACTCTGATGGACTCGAGCACCTCGTCCAGGCCGTAGTTCCTGGGCCGATAGTATGCCTCGTACCAGGGCCGGTGAAACGCGTTTACGCTGATCCGCACGGAATCGAGCCCGGCCTGACAGAGCTTTTCGAGGCCGGTCGGGTCGCTACCGTTCGTGTTCAGGTGGATCGTGCCCCGTTCGGTCCGCCGGCGGATCTCGCGGATCGCCTCGGCGAGCAAATCGGCATGCAGCAACGGTTCCCCTTCGCAGCCTTGCCCAAAGCTAACCATCGCACCAGGCGCATTCTCGAGATGGGGCACGGCGATCTCGATGATCTCCTCTACGGTTGGGACGAACTGGAGACGATCCTGAGGTGGACTGACCGCCGAATCGGGCTGGCTCGATATGCACCCGACGCACGCTGCGTTGCATGCTGGGCTCACCGGGATCGGCATCTCCCAACGCCCGTAGAAAAAGTTCATCGCATTCGCGCAGCCATAGCGCAACGCGCAGTTCTCGGCCAGATGCTCCACCAGGCGATTACCGGGAAACCTCTTGCGAAACCGCTTCACATAGCGCCGTAGGATGTGGGGGTGAAACATGGCCGCATCATGTTTCGGATCCCTTTCCACTTCAACCGCCGCCACGTGGAACTGCCCCCGGAACCAGCAGACGGCCCCGTAACTCAACAGTGGCAAACAGGGCGCCTCATCCAGCCGCCGGAACGCGGCCAGCTTCGTCACAAGGTACCGGGGTGGAACGAAAGCCGCTACAGCGCAGCACCCCTCCAGTTCGGATCGGTCCACAGGTTCTCCCTCCCCCACACACGGCGCCCGGCCGGGTAACGTGTAGAACTGCGTGCCGTGCGGCGCGGCAATCAACTCCTCCGGCTGAAGCGGAGCAATCCTGTACCCACTGCGGCCTGCCGCGCGGCAGCCAGGAACATCGAAAACGTCCCCCTCCTGGCCTGCGACTACCAGGGTGGGCTCGGGCGCCTCGCTTACATCGGGTTCGGTTTCGATGTACGGTCGCTTACGAACCGCCTCACTCACTGGCTTCTCCCGCGCCCTGCTTACCGCCCACCTGCTCGGCTTCGTAAGCAGCGGTCACCGACGTGGTCATTCCCCCCCGGGGTCGAAACAGGCCGATCACCTTGCAACGACGCGGCTGGCAACTCGCCACGATGTCGTCCAGAATCTGATTCACCGCCGTCTCGTAAAAAATCCCCCGGTTTCGGTACGACTGCAAGTAGTACTTCAACGACTTCAGCTCAATGCACTCCTTCGCCGGTACGTAGATGATGCGAATCTCGCCGAAATCCGGCTGGCCCGTGCGCGGACAAACGGCCGTGTACTCGGGGCACCGGATTTCGATCTCATACTCCCGGTCGGGGTACGCGTTGGCGAACGTCTCGATCGGCCCTGCCATCGCTTGCTCCTCCGCGGACGCGGCGTCACTGCTCCCCAATCAGTCCCGTCTGGTACTTGATCCAGTGCATCACGCTACTCCGGAACACACTACGCCAATGATATGGGCCTCCTGATCGATGCACGAAACCAGCCCGGAGTTCCCGGGGGCGAGCACGACCGATATGGACGTGACCCCAAAGAAACCCGACCGGCTCTGGGAAAAGCCACTCAGATAGCAGCGAGCGCGTCGGTAACCCGGCAGCAGCCCTCCGCTACAGGTACGCACAGCCAGACCAGTCCACCGCCGGCCGCTGCCGTCGGCCCAGCAACTTGCGGACAAGTTCCGTTAAGATAGCGATAGGCATCCGCGATTGAGGCTACGCCATTCGGGAGAGATCGCCATGGGGGAAGCAGAGGTCAGGGAATACCGTCGCTTCATCGAACTCTTGCCGCTGACCCTAGCGATTGCAGGCCTTTCGCCGGCCGATCCCGGTCGCTCCTTTACCGAAGACCAGCTCGAGGCTCGGGCAATGGTGATCAAACGCTCGTACAAGAAAGCCCGGGAGATCGTTCGCGACATCGTGGCTGCTGCGCAACAGAAGTCCTGACGTGACCTGCACATCGCTCAACTCTCGCGCCTGTGGTGCCCGCGACCGGCAGGAGAAACGGGAACGAAACCCAACGGGCCGGGCACGGTATGGGGAGGAGGTAGCACCTTTGGGGCGTGCAGCCTTGTACGCTGACTTCACCGAAAAAGAACTGATCGATCGCAGTGTGCGTGGCGACCGCGCAGCTCAGGAGGAGCTGGTGCGGCGTCTGGAGCCTTTGGTGCGCAGCACGTGTCGCCGCTATCTCGGCGGCGGGCCTGACGTCGATGACGCCGCCCAAGAGGTGTTCCTCCGCGTTTTCCGCAACTTGTACCGATGGGACGGGCGGCGGCCCGTCTATAGCTGGGTGGCGGCGATCGCGATCAACCTCTGCCGTACGCTGCTTCTGGAGCGAGGCCGGCGCGGCCCGGTGCTCGAAACGAACGGCGACACAGCGGTCAGTGCTGCCCCCGTGGAAGTCGACGAGGAACTCGCCGACGCCCTACGCGCCGCACTCGCGGAGCTGCGGCCGGAGTACCGCCGCGTGCTCGAGCTCTTCCACCTGGAAGGACTGCCTTACGAAACGATCGCCGAGATGCTGGACCGACCGGTGGGCACCATTAAAACCTGGTTGCACCGCGCACGAGCAACGGTCGCCAGGTCGCTGGTCGCAGCAGGTTGGGATCCAACAACCGTCGGATCATCCCTGGTTCCGTTGGAAACGTTGAGCCACCGGGATGACTGACACAACACCGTACAGCACTCGAAGTGCGCTGGGGACCACACTGCTATGCGTTGCGAAGATTTCGAGCTAAGACTGAACCAACTCCTTGATCTGGGTGACCAGATCGAGGACCTGTCCTGGGATCCGGAGCTCCACAGGCATAGCGTCACCTGCCCGAGCTGCCGGTCGTTACACCGGGGCTACTGCCTCCTGCAGGCAGGGTTCGCCATGCTCGCAGCCGAACAGTGGAGCTCCGGCAGAGACGCACGCGAGCCCGAAAAACGGGTCGAGCAGTCATTGACCACCGACGCTTCCACGCCTGGATCCTCGACGCCTCGTGTCGCGATCTGGTCGGCGCGTACGCTCGCCTTTGTCTGCTCCGTGGGCATTGTCGTCGCCTTCACCTGCTTGCTGCTTGTTCGGGCACGGTTGCTGCCCCTTCCACACGGCGTGGGGAAACTTCTGGACGTGGCCACCCGGCGGCTCGAGAGACCGCAACCGATCAAGCCGCCCCGGCCGCTGCCCGAAGAGACCGTGCCCGGCGAGGCGGCGATACGCTCGCTCGTCTCGCGAGTGCCCTCCATAGCAAGCGACGTGCTCCAACGCGCCGTACCCGTGGATGAGGCCACCGGCGAGCCCCTGTGGCGAATGGTCTCCTATCTGCTCGATCCCCAGCCCCTCGATGACGCCCTCCCGGAGGGGGTCCTGCCAACGATGTGGTCCGAAGAAGAGCAAGAAGACGCGGCTTCAACGAGTCAGAACGGGCTTTGGACCGGCTCCGAAGGTAGCAGCTCCTAGCCCCCTTGCCCCACACAGCCGGCTGTGCCCGGAACACGTGTACCAGAGGCCCAGCAGGTGACACCGGCATCCGGCCGCCCCATCGGGGCCGTTGCCGTTCGCCAGCCCGTCCTCACACACCGAGCGAGGCGCGAACAACCAAGCTTGCGGCCGAATCCGACGCTGTTTCTGGCAACTCCTACCCCCGCAGAGCTCTCTTCCGTGGAAGCCGGAACACAGGTAATGTGTCAAGGCAACGGTTCCCTACTTCTGCTGCTTCTTTAGCGCACCGCGTAAGGGATGGGATCTCTTACACCTACCGCCTCGAAACCGGCCTTGCGAAGCAGGCAGCTATCGCACTGGCCGCATGCCAGGCCCTCCGGCGTCGGATCGTAGCAGCTCCAGGTAAGCGATAGGTCGACGCCCAGCTCAAGTGCCCGGCGGACGATGTCCTCTTTGCTGAGTGTCAGCATCGGCGCCCGGATGCGAAACCGGCCCCGGCCCTCCACGGCCGCCCGCGTGGCCAGATTCGCCAGATACTCGAACGCGCGGAGATACTCGGGGCGGCAATCAGGATAACCGCTGTAATCGATACAGTTGGCTCCGATGAAAATGTCAAACGCCTCGATCACTTCGGCATACGCCAGTGCATGGGCGAGAAAGATCGTGTTCCGCGCCGGAACATAGGTGGGGGGGATCCCGTGCCCAATCTCCTCGAGCCCGCGCCCCTTGGGCACGTCAGCATCGGTGGTGAGCGCCGATCCCCCGAACTGGGCGATGTCGAGCTTGACGATACGGTGTTCCCGCACTCCCAGCGACTCGGCTACACGACGCGCCGCCTCCAGCTCTTTACGATGCCGCTGGCCGTACTCGAAGCTCAGTGCGTAGCACTCATACCCTTCGTGGACGGCCACGGCCAGGGTCGTACTACTGTCCAGGCCGCCGCTCAGTAGGACGACGGCTTTTCGTCGATCTCTTGCAGACTCCATCGACGCCACATCCACTGCGGAAAAGTTGCGGGGTTCGACAAAATGTGATGGAGGGTTGGGGTGACCTGAATTGTACCGCTGCCCGAGCTCCGTCTCTCTCCGCTGCCGCGGCAAACGCGCCGCGTCCTGTCCCTGACGTTGAGGCGAACGGAACCTGGCCGCCAGCAGGCTCGCTGCCACGAAATCTGCTGCGCGAATGGTTGTGACCGGCCCCCATGTGCTTCGAAATTCTGCGCAGAGCGCCGGGCTCCTGCTGAACTTCGCGGACAGGTAGGATCGCCCAGTCGCCCGGCCGATCGCAAGGCGGCGGCATGGACCGCCGCGCGATCCGTTTGCCACTGCTTTGGCAAACGTTGGCCGTCTGGTAAGATTCAGGCACCGCCGGATTCCCCATATGGGAGACGCCGTTTGCCATGGCTCACGATCACACGGAGACGGCCGGGATCACGCCCGAGGAGTTCCGGGAGCGACAGGAGCGTGTGCGGGCTCTCTGCCGTGAGCAGGGCTGGGACGCGCTGGTCGCGTTTGGACGGGCCTTCTACGATCGCCCGGGCGACGTCGCCTATCTCACCAATCACTTTCCCCCCTTCCCCACGACCCCCTTCTACGGACGACACCGCGCGTTCGGCTATTCGGCGGTCGTGATCCCGACCGATGGCCCTGTGATCCTGTGCAATGACGGTCCCTATCGGCAGGATCTCGTTGTGGCGGACCGCGTGGTTCAGACCGGCAATCTGGGGCAAACGATCGCCCAGGAACTCGCCGCAGTGACCACGCCTCGCAAGCTGGGGGTTGCCGGTCTGGACGTGGCGCCTGCAGCGCTGATTTGGGAGTTTCAGGCGCACCTGCGGGACGTCGAGATAGCGGACGCAAGCAGCCACCTCTGGCGATGGCGGATGGCGAAGTCGCCGGCCGAACAGATCTTGTTGCGTACGGCTGCCCGGATTGCAGACGCCGGCCTGTCGGCCGCGATTGCGGCTTCAGAACCGGAAGTGCCGGAGACCCATATCTGCGCGGTGGGCACCGCGACAGCGCTTCGAGCGGGCGCGGATTTCGTGCGTTATTTGCGTGTGCACACCGGGCCGTGGAGTGAAGTGGGATCGCGCTGGCCACAGGCAACACGACGCGTCGTCGAGGAAGGAGACATCGTCTATCTCGACATCATCGGTGCCTTCCGCGGCTACCAGTTCGATGTGCTGCGTACAACGGTTGCCGGCACCGCAACGAAGGAGGTGACCGCTCTTCTGGAAGCCACTCTCAATGCGCTCATGGCCGCGCTGGAAGCGGTCAAACCTGGTGCCGTGGCTGCAGACCTGTACCGAGCGATGAAGCGGTCAGCGGTTCGCGACGGCTTCGGCGACCACCTGGGGCCATTTGCAGGGCATGGCATCGGGCTGGACACCGTCGAACCACCGTTTATCACGGCAGAGGACGAAACGGTCCTGTGCGAAGGGATGGTACTGTGCATTGAGCCGAAGCTCGTGCTGCCAGGTGTGGGGGGCGCCAGCATCGAGTACGAAGTGATCGTCACATCGGCCGGGCCGGAAGTGATCACGGAACTGCCCGGCCGCCAGTGGTAAAATGCCCTACCGTCGAACCACGAAAGCCCTGGGGCACGACAGACTGCAGGTCCGCTGCGTTGCACCAGCCGATCATACCGTTCCCCAGGCGTACCCGCCACCATTCGCCCAGCCGTTGGTCGGCGTGGATCACGATTCCGGCCGGCAACGGGCCGCTTTCTAACCCGTCGTAGGAGACACCGGGACCGACGCGCAGGACTGTCGGCCTTAACACGACGAACCGAGCCGTGCGCTCCAAGGATGCAAACGCCAACATGTACAGTACGGCCACGGCCAGCGACACAGCGATTACCCCGAGGCCCCAACGCCGCACCAGCCGCCCCGCCCCCCCGATTCCGATGTAGAGCAGCCCCCATCCGATGAGCCACGGGGTCAGCCAGAGCAATTCCAGCTCTCGCAAGCTGAACACTTCGAGAACCGCGTCTGCCAGCCGATCGATGCGGCCGCGGTGGAGCTGAACGAAGCCCGCCGGAGCGGACTGTTCGAGCTGTTGTCGGGCTGCCGCCAGATTACGGAGTAGCCCCCGGTCACGGGGGATATAGAACCGGGCAGTCTCGTAAGCGGCGATCGCCTTGGGTAGTTCCCCGGCGTAGAGGTAGCAATTGCCCAGGTTGAAGAAGAGGTAGCCGTTCTCCCACCCTTCCGCCGCGACCGCTTCGTACTCGGCCGCCGCCAACCGGTAGAGTTGTCGGCGCTGATCGAGTTCGCCGGACAGCGCGGCCGCCTTTCGCACAATCGCCGCCGCCGACTCCAGTCGCGACCGAGCGGAGGGCAAGGTGAGCGTGGTCATCAGGGGCACCAGGGGGGCAACGAGGAGCAGAACAGCCCTACCGCCTGCAATACCCCCTCTTTCGGACCGAGACCTCGTCAGCGCGGTGGCGAGTCGCTCGACCACGCGCGCCCACCGCTGCGGTGCCCCTGGGGGCAGTTCCGCCCGGCCAAAGCGGACCGCTTCACACTCCCGAAGCACCTGCGCCACCTCGCGGAACAGTTCCGGCTGATCAGTCTGCGCCATCCACGACTGCATCTCGTCTGCCATGACCTCACCGGGGGCGGCGTCGACCGCTACAGCTAATAACCGCCCCACGGCGTCCCGCACGCGCGCAGCGGCCTGCTCCGGCGAGAACGTGTCCAAGTCGCGCACCAGACGACGCGCCGCGCGAACAGCACGCCGCCTGGCGCGCGATTGGGGATCGAGCAGCGTGCGGCACAGCATGGCCCTGCCGGCCACCCCAAGCACCAACAGCACGCCAGGAGCAAGGAACAACACGATCAGATCACTCACACGCCGAATCAGCGGCCCGTGCTGGCTAAGCAAATCGTCCACCGGCCGGTTCCGCGCCAACGTGTTGCCTGCGGTATCAGCCCCCCCGGATCCGGCCGAGTCAGACTCATCGCGCGGAGCGATGGAAACCATCTGCACAGGCTCTACATGGATGGGAATCGCCCTGGTCGCCACCGTTTGGTACGCCGCAATCGACGGGTCGAAGTAACTCCACAGGATGGGTGGAATCCGATCGGTGTCCGGAGACCTGGGGCGGATGCGGAATACGAAGAACCGCTTGGCCCCCTCTGTGCCGCTATCAACGGGCTCCTCGTAGACGCGGAACTTTTCCCATCCGGGGGAGTGTCCCAGCCGAGGCGGTCCGAACCGCGTCAGGTCCCCGTCCCCCTCGACTACCACGCGCAGGCTAATCGGTTCCCCGACCCGAACATCGGTCGGATCCGCGGTCGCCTGGATCTTGAACCGGCCTACAGCCCCCGTGAACGTAGGGGGGCGACCGACGGACGGAAGCGGCTCGATCCTAAATACCAGCTTGTTCGACTGGACGAGCACCGGTTCGCTGAGGAGCTGAATTCGGCGACCGGCCACGGGCTCCGCACGCCGGCATATCTCACCGGTCAGATGGACCGAAAGCGGCGTTGTGGTCCCGACACGCACCGCGCGATAAGGCAGCGACAGGCGGTAGCGGTAGACCCGCCCCCCTCCAGGTAGCTCGAGCAGAGTGCGATCGAACCGCACCGGACGCTGAAATTGTTCCACGTCCACAAAACCAGGATGCAGAGCACTGAACAGGTCCTCCTGGAACAGGTCGTTGATCAGGAAACCGACTCCGTCCGACGCGACGCGGTCGCGCAGGTAGTCCTCAAGATCAACCGTCAGTTCAAGCCATCGCGTACCACGAATCCACGGGACCAGCAGTCGCGGTGGACTTTCTGGGAGGATCGGGTGCACCGACAGCCACTCGTCGCCCAGTTTCAGGGCGGGCAAGAGCACGTCGATATGGACGCGCACAACCTGGCCCTCGAACAGGCTGGTATCGTCCGCCTGAAGTTCCACCCGTACATCGGGCTCCGTACCGGCAAAAGCGCCGGCCATCAGGAGCGTCCAGCTTATGGCAATCAGCCAGATTCTCACGGTCCGACCCGTGCGTCTGTCGCAAACGTTGGTCGCCTCACGCCGTTATCCGCTGCTATCAAGCGCCGTCGCTCACCAATCCTTCTCGGCGCGGGGCACATACACTCGAAACCGGCGTTGGAGCCGCGCGCGGTCCCGCTCCAATAGTCTCTGCATCTCGGCCCGCAGGCGATGCAACGCATCGCTCGGTTGATCAGATTGCTCACGGCGCCCCTGCGGGAACGTCGGAGCAGGCTGGCCCTCGAGTTCTTCAAGCCGTTCCCCCTGCCGTCGGTTCTCCTCTTCCGACCTCTGCCCATCCGGCTGGGGCCGCTCGGTGCGCGGCGAGCTGTGCTGCCGCAGGTTGGGCTGTTCCGACCGTTCTTGCTCCTGTCCCTGCTGCCGGTTCTCGTCCCCCTGTTGCCGCTGCCCCCCTGATTCGTCTTCGCGTCGCTGCTGCCCTCCCGAACGGTCCCGACGCTCGTCCCCATCGCGCCGTTTGGCACGCTCCTCCTGCTCCTGCCCGGCTGCGCTCTGGCGGGGCTGTTCGCGCAGTTTGGCCAGCAAGCGACGAGTCATTTCCAGGTTCCAGCGGATCCGCCGCTCGAACTCGCTCACCGTCGCCGGCCGCTCCCGAACTCCGTCTAACACGTCCTTCAGCGCGCTCTCCGTCTGCTCGGGGGCAGCCCTAAGCTGAGCGAGGGCGTCGCTCAACAGAGCGTCGGCGCGCTCGAGCAGACCGACCGCGCTCGACCGTTCACCCGCCACCAGTGCCTCCTCTGCTTGCCGGAAGGTTGCCGTGCCCGCCGAGTAATTGATCAACGGATGGACGGCCAAGGGAGCGTACCTGCGCGCGTCAAGGAAACGATGGGCGGCTTCCCCCCAGAGGCGGTGCTCTGCAAGGAGGGCCCCCACCTCATAAAGGGACAGCCACCAGGTCGGGTCCTCGTTCACGGCAAGCTGCAGTAAAGTCCGGGCTTGCTCGTGGTTGCCGCTGCGGTACGCGTCCAGAGCACGCCGCAGGAACCGTTTGGCCTCCGCGCGATCGCGCCGGCGCGGCACATCCTGTCCCGACGGCCCGGCCCCCAACCCCGTGAGCAAAACCAGACTGCCAAGCGCAACCGCGACAACCGCCAGCCCGCGTGCCGGACTCCGCCAGCCATGCCCAGGCGATCCTGGGAAACCCATCATCGTCTCTGCAACAAGCAGAAGCAGTGCCGGCGCCAGGAACCAGACGAACCGTTCGGTGGGCTTCTGGTGCAATTCCTCGGCGCGACGTTTCTTCGGCCGCTGCCAGACCGCAACCTCAAAGAACTGGGCCGCATCCAGCGGCGCCGTACGAGCTGCTACAAACACCCCGCCTGTGGCTTGCGAAATCCGCCTCAACGGTTCCCCATTGGCCACCGTCCGCACAATCTCGCCGTGGTAACGGAGGTACCGCTTCGTTCCCCTGCTTGTCTGTACCGGGATTTCGGCCCCGCGTCGGTCATCCCCACGAAGGATTGCGTGAACGACAACCCCCTTGCGTTTCAGCTCCTTAACAACGCCGGCAAGGTCGCTGCCGAAGTCATCCCCGTCGCTGACCAGGATAATGTCGCGGTAGCTCTCGGTTCTGGCGTCAAACAGCTCCAGCGCCTTCCGCAGGCCCGATTCAATGTAGCTGCCCCCGCGGGCCGCCATCGACGGATCCAGTCGCTCAATCTGCCGCCGCACATAACCGAACGATTCCGTAAGCGGCGAGAGCTTCCTGCCATCGCCGGCAAACGCTACCAGCCCAATCCGACACCCCCCTCGCTCCTGGGCCGCATCCACCACGTCCAGAAGATCGGTTCGGGACCGTTCCAACCGACTGGGCGATACATCCTCGGCCAACATGCTTCGCGACACATCCACCACCAGGACAACATCTCGGCCCGATCGTACGACCACGCCCACTTCGTACCCCCAGCGCGGAAGGGCGGTGGCGAAAAGGAGCAGTGCGACACCGCCGGCCGCCAACAGCGCACGGCCAACTACGAAGCTGCGCACGGGCCAGTCCCCGGCGGCCCGCCAGAACTTCTGAGCAGCTCTGTGGCTCAGATACGTGCCGAGCCAGACGCCGATCAAGGCCACCGCAGCCCCGACCGGAGCCAGCCAAACCAGCAAAGGATGCCCAAAGTCAATAGACCACATGGTTGCGCCAACGCTCTCTTTGCCAGGCCAGTCAGTCTCCGCCGCTCTGCGGCCAGCCCCGTCTCTCCCCGCACCCTGCTACTCAACGAACCGGAGCACCCAGCATACGCCAGCCGGTGCAGCGCATGACCAGCTCGAGCGCGAGAAGACCGACCGCCAACCATCCGATCCACGGAAACAACTCGTAGTAGTCCCGATACACCACCGGCGCCAGGGGGGATGGCTCGAGCCGGTCCAACTCCTCCCAGATCGCTTCCAGGCGATCCATCTCGTCCGCAACCCAGAATTTACCCCCGGTCACGGTAGCAATTTCGCGCAGGAGTCGCCGATCCATCGGCTTGGCCTCCGGCGTGTGGATGACGCCTGTATCCGGGTCCCGGTACCAGAACCGACCGTGCCAGACGCCGGTACCGATCGTGTAGATCCGCACGCCCAGTCTGGCCGCCAAGCGAGCGGCCTGCTCAGGCTCGATCGGAGGAGGAGCATCCGCAACGGGGGCAGGCTCATTGACCCCGTCGGTCAAGAGAACGATCACCTTCGACCGCGCATCGGTGCCGTCGAGCAGATCGAGGGCTGCGACGATGGCGTCACCGATGTTCGTTCCCTGCTCCTGCACCGGCGCCGGCCGTAGCTTCTGTAACTCCTCCAACACCACTCCGTGGCTCAACGTAGGCGGACACCGCACGTCCGGAAAGTTGGCGAACGAAACGACGCCAATCTGATCGGCAGTCCGACCGCTAAACCGTCCGATCCCCCGCACGAACCGTTCCGCCACCCGTTTGACCGCCTCGAGCCTGGACAACTCCTCCCCGGCTACCCGAAACTCACGCACAACCATACTCAGGCTCGTGTCCACGGTCAGGACCAGCGCGATCCCCTTCGGATAGATGCGCGTTTCCCTGTCAGGCAACCGAGGCCGGGCGAGGCCGACAACCAGCAGAGCCAATGCCAGCCAGCGCGCGGTCACCGGTAGAGTCCACACAAGGGCAGCCCGGCCTCCGAAGCCGGGACGCCCTGCCCCTTGAGCCAGCGGCACGCTGAGAAGCCGTGCCCTGGCTGCGCGCACTTGCAACACCCACCCCAGTGCCACGAAGAGCAACGCGATCAGCCAGACCGGATGTGCAAACTCAACCATCGCCTGCGTTCGCCGTTTACGGTAAGCATCCTCGCCTAAGTGTAAGAGTTCCCGAGTAGTTCAGCGACCACATGGCTTCTCTAGCGGTGCGGCACGTGTGCCGTTCCTCCAAGTCGGCGGCCAATGGCGTCCGCCGCACGCATCTGCCGCTCCAGGTAGAGCTCCTGAGCAGCCTCGACCGCGGTGCGAATCACCTGTTCCGCCGTGCTGCGATCGATGGAGAAGTTTCGGTCATACTTGAGCCGCTGAAGCACGGGCAGAACCAATCCCAACCGCTTCGCAACACCGGGCGGCAGCTCTGCGGCGCTCCGAAGATACCCCAAGAACTCTTCCTCCGTGACGGCAGACTCTATGCCAAGCTCCCCCCTGACCCAACCCACAACGCAGTTCAGCGCAGCGATCGTGGCCTCTGACCGCACTGCTTCGTCGCCAAGTCGACTCCAGGCGTCGAGAAACTCGCGGTGGCGAGCGTCGAACTGGAACTCGGCCACGCGAGGCCGGAGCATACGACGACGGACCAACCAGAAGACCAGGCATCCCCCCACCAGCAGCATCCCGGCGAGAATCGCTGCCGCGTATCCCCACATTGGGGGCCGAACGACAAGCAAGCCCACGGGGGGTTCCGCAGCCGCCGTCGTGACCTCCTTAGGAACCAGCGTCCTCACCTGGAACTGCAGTTCTGGCACATACAGCGTCTCGATCGGCTCCGTGCTGGAAGGGTCGCGGAGGTAGACCTGGGCCGGGCCAACCCGCACCGTGCCGCGGTCCAGTGGCACGAGCTTGAGGACGAGACAGTGCTCCACGGCGCCTTCGGCCGTCAGCTTGCGGACAATCCGCGTGTTTCGCACGCGGACCGGCCCGGAGTACATCACCTGGTCGGGAAACTCGGGAAAGCCGGCCGCTCTGGCGACCGTCACGCACAGGAAGAACGAAATTTCGTCGGAAAGCAGAGGCGCAGCCGGTTTAAGCTCGCACCGTACCTCAACGCCATCCGACTCGTTGGCCCACAACACCGCCGTCCGGGTCGATCCACCAGGAGGCGGCGTGTTAACGGGCGCCGGATCGGTGCGCACCGCCAACAACAGCAGAAGAAGAGACGCTCTGCACAGGTATGAAAGCACAACGGACATTGGCCCCCCGCGTCAACCATGTGCCAACCGCTTCTCCCGACCCCGGAAGAACCGGAGCAAGGCATGCACAGGCTGGGTATCGGTACTCAATTCGATCAGATCCACGTTGCAGGCGCGACAAAGCTGGCGCAGACGCTCCATCTGGGCACGCCGCTGTTGTTCCATACGCTCGCGATCCGCCCGGCGATGCGTGTTCAGAACGAGAGTATGCCCTGTTTCCGGATCCCGAATGGGCAGGATCCCGATGTTCCTCGGCACACGCAGCTCCCGTTCGTCAAACACACAAATCGCCACCAGATCGTGGTGTTTCGCGACAATCTTGAAGTCCCGGTCGTAGCCGCTGGAACAGAAGTCGCTGATCAGGAACACGATCGCCTGGCGTCTCGCCAGCCGACGAACGCGGCGGAGGGCAGCCGCCAGATTCGTACCGCGCCCTGTAGGTCGGTACCACATCAGGTCGCGAAGGAGCCGGAGCACATGCGGCATGCCCTTGCGAGGGGGAACAATCCGCTCCACGTCCGACGCGAACGTAATCAGACCTACCTTGTCCTGATTCAACACGGCACTTAGACCGATAAGCGCGGCCACCTCCAGCGATCGTTCCCACTTCGTGTGACCGCCCGTACCGAACCCTTCACTGGCCGAGATATCCACCACCAGCAGCAACGTGCGCTCCCGCTCCTCGCGATACCGCTTCACGTAAGGTAGTCCCAAACGGGCGGTTACGTTCCAGTCAATGAAACGGACGTCGTCGCCGGGCAGGTACTCGCGCACTTCTTCGAACTGCAGACCGCTGCCCCGGAATACGCTGGCGTACTGGCCGGCCAGCAGGTCGCGCACCTGCCTCTTGCTTCGCACCTCCAGGCGTCTCACCTGGCGGAGCAGCTCACTGGGTAACGCAGCCGACTCTGCCTCAACCACCTCCTCTGAAGCGGCCGACCTCAGTCGTTGTAACCAACTCCACATCGTCGCAGCACTCGCTCGGCCCCCTCATTGGGGGAACCTGTTGGGAACGACAGGTGTCCTCGACCTCCTATGGAACCGGAACCTGACGCAGGATAGTGCGCACCACATCGTCGGAGGTCAGCTCCTCCGCCTCCGCCTCGTACGTCAAAAGCACGCGGTGGCGGAGGACGTCCGGTGCGATCTGCTTGACATCGTAGGGGGTCACGTAATCGCGCTGTTGCAGCACGGCGTAGACCCGGCTGGCCAGCGCCAGATAAATTGTCGCACGCGGGCTCGCCCCATAGCGGATCAGGTGGCGCACGTTGATGCCGTAGTCCTGCGGCCTCCTTGTGGCCTGGACAATATCGAGAATGTACCGCTTCACCCGATCATCCACGTAGATCCGGTCGATCGCGGTTCGCCCACGGAGCACATCCTCGACTGAGCAGACGGCCTCGACTCGGAGGTCGGGTTGCGTCCTGCCCATCCGGTCCAAAATGACCGCCTCCTGGTCGGGAGTTGGATAGTCCACAAGAACTTTGAGCATAAAGCGGTCCAGTTCCGCCTCGGGCAGGGGGTACGTTCCCTCCTGTTCGAT
>Ga0256839_1000910_pt1:5000-37446 | contig 37446 bp, 37 predicted proteins | sample 354166metaG_FD_185968 | JGI IMG/M metagenome (GOLD analysis project Ga0256839, IMG submission 185968) | Hydrothermal vent microbial communities from Mid Atlantic Ridge, Atlantic Ocean - 354-166 | ecosystem: Environmental > Aquatic > Marine > Hydrothermal vents | place: Atlantic Ocean...
GGCGTGATCGGCAGCCCGCATCGCCTGATCAAGTTCTGCGCGTGCTTTATCAAGTTCTTCCTTGATGTCGCGCGCACCGGCCATCTTATCACGTTCGGCCTGCCAGCGTGCGGTCATCTCGGTTGATTGTTCCTGCAAGCCCGACAGCTCTTTCAACAGGGTCACCAGACGATCCGCCGAGGCGTCGTCTTTTTCCTGCTTCAATGCCTCCGCCTCGATCTGCTTTTGCAATATCTCTCGGTCAAGCGCGTCGAGTTCTTCAGGTTTGCTGTCAGCTTCCATCCGCAAACGGCTGGCGGCTTCGTCCATCAAATCAATCGCCTTATCCGGCAAGAAACGATCGGTGATATAGCGATCCGACAAAGTCGCCGCTGCCACCAACGCGCGGTCCGAAATCCGGATGCCGTGGTGCAACTCGTACTTTTCTTTAATGCCGCGCAGAATCGAAATCGTATCCTCGACTGTTGGTTCTTCGACCATCACAGGCTGAAAACGCCGCGCAAGGGCTGCGTCTTTCTCGACATGCTTGCGATACTCATCAAGCGTGGTCGCGCCAACGCAGTGTAATTCACCCCGCGCCAAGGCAGGTTTCAGCAGGTTCGAAGCATCCATCGCCCCGTCAGACTTACCAGCCCCGACAAGCGTGTGCATTTCGTCGATAAACAAGATGATCTCGCCGTTCGCGTGGGTCACCTCGTTCAGAACGGCTTTCAACCGTTCCTCAAACTCCCCACGATACTTCGCGCCAGCAATCAACGCGCCCATATCCAGCGACATTAACTTCTTGTTAGCAATTGAATCCGGCACGTCACCGTTAACAATTCGTAAAGCCAAGCCTTCGGCAATCGCCGTTTTACCAACGCCGGGTTCACCGATCAAAACGGGGTTATTCTTGGTGCGCCGCGCAAGCACCTGCATCGTGCGGCGAATTTCTTCGTCACGCCCTATGATGGGGTCAATCTTGCCCTCCCGCGCAGCTTCGGTCAGATCACGGGCGTATTTCTTCAACGCCTCGTAACTGTCCTCCGCACTCGCGGAATCAGCAGTGCGGCCTTGGCGAATATCGTTGATCGCCTCGTTCAAAGCCTGCGCCGTTACCTTGGCCGCTTTCAATGCCTTTTCGGCCTCGGATTTGGTAACCGCCAACGCGGTCAACAAACGTTCCACGGTCACGAAACTATCGCCAGCCTTGTCAGCCAGCTTTTCGGCTTCGGCCAAAACCTTGCTGGTTTGCCCGTCCATGTATAGCTGATCGCCCGAAACTTTCGGCAACTTGGCAACTGCGGCATCAACCTCCGCAATGGCAACATTAGGCGCGCCGCCTGCGCGTTTAATCAAATTCGCTGCAAGCCCTTGGTCGTCATCCAACAACGCCTTCAACAAATGTTCAGGCATAAACCGCTGGTGTTCTTCACGTTGTGCAATTGTCTGAGCGGCCTGTACAAAACCACGGCTACGCTCGGTAAACTTTTCAAAGTTCATCGTACTCTCCTATTTTGGCGTGCATACATTCGACGCCCAGATGGCACGTCAAGTATGACCCTTCGCTTAATAAGTAGGGGCGCGAGTTGGGCCTTGCAAGGACTCGCGTTTTACGAATACGCACATTTCTGCTAGGGTACAAAAAACAGGAGGATCACGCCATGCGTACCCTAGCCGACATCCGCGCCAACACCCCAAAATCCGAGGTATTCCGTGGCCAAGTCCAGCACGCCATGATTGCGGCCCTGCTTACAATCGGTACATGCAGCCTGCTGAAAGATAACGGGGGCAGTTTTATCGGCGTATCCACCATGACATGGGCCTACATCACCATCGCCATCGGACTGGTCCATCAAAGCATCGTCGCAGTCGTGTTTCGCCTGCAACTTCATTTTGACATCATGGTACGGATATTTGGCGACAATGCGCTGAAAGTCTGGGCCGCAATATTCTTACCCTTCCTTGGGGCACGCCCTTTGCTTTTGATCATCGTAGGCATCTCCGATTACGGCTCGCTTGGCGGTGATCGAACGATGCAGCTCGTTTCCGGAGCACTGCTAATGGTCCTGGTCGCATGGACAATGCATTCGGTGTTAAAATATTTCACAATCAACCGCGCGCTTGGCGGCGATCATTTCTACGACAAATACCTAAACATGCCGATGGTTAACGAAGGCGCGTTCAAATACTCCGGCAACGCCATGTACACCTTCGTCTTCACCGGCATGTGGGGCATTGGTCTGTTGCTTGGGTCATGGAACGCGCTGGTTCTCGCGCTGTTTTACCACGCCTATATTTGGGTGCATATGTATTGCACCGAAGACCCGGACATGCGAATTCTTTACAAATCGTAAAGGAGCCAGCCCATGCAAGCCGATGACCGCCTGATAGTCGCCCTAGATGTCCCCAATGCACTGCAAGGTTTACGCCTTGTTGAAAAACTGGGGGACGAGGTTTCGTTTTATAAAATCGGCCTCGGAATGCTGACGGGCGGCGGTATGGCTTTGGCAAACGAGTTAACAGAAATGGGCAAGCGCGTATTCCTTGACATGAAACTGTTCGACATCGGGCAAACGGTGGAAAATGCGGTGGTCGGGTTGGCGCAGTTCGATCTGGATTTTCTGACCGTCCACGGCGACCCGAATGTGGTCCGCGCCGCTGTTGTCGGGCGTGGCGACACGGGCCTTAAAATCCTCGCCGTCACCATACTTACATCCCTTGATCGCAGTGACCTCGATCTAGCCATGATCCGCGACGGCGACATCCAGTCCATCGTCGTGGAGCGCGCCCGCCAAGCGTTTATCGCAGGGGCTGACGGTGTTATTGCCAGCCCACAAGAGGCCGCAATGATCCGCGCCCTTCCCGAAGCTGCTGGAAAACTGATCGTAACCCCCGGTGTGCGCCCTGCGGGTACCAATACCGATGATCAAAAACGCGTGGCCTCGCCAGCGATTGCAATCAACGATGGCGCCGACCATATTGTCGTTGGCCGCCCCGTTTGGCGTGCGGAAGATCCGGTTTCCGCGGTGCGAATGATCAAAGCAGAGCTTGCCGCGATTTAGCGGCGCACCCACCACTCCGCCAGTGCTAGGTTGGGAACCCAACATAACCACGCAACCCAAACTGATGTTTGAGCGCAGGTCATTTCGCCAAAGATCATGAATGCTGGCAAATATAAAGGCCGACCTCGAGCTTCTGCAATCTGGTGGTCCCGAGACCTTATCGATCAGAAAACTTGCCGCCAAAGCCGGGGGCCGCAGTGCCCGCCGAAATCTCCAAGCCCCCTGACGATCCGCGCGAACGGATGCTGGCCGCTGGGCACGGCTAACGCTGCACAGCAGACGCGATAGTATTAATACAGACCAAGCCTTTGAAACTTGGCGCCTAATTCTGCTACCCTTGGAATTTGTCAGCTAACTGGCGGAAAATATGTTCAAGGAAGGCTGCGTAATAGTCTCTTTAAGCGGCAGACGGCATCGGCGAATCCGCCATCAATTCTTCGATGAAATACCCAAGCAGCTGCGTTCTGCTAACCACACCTGCCTTTTTATAGACTGCATTCATCTGCGCCTTAACGGTGCCTTCGCTCGTCTCGCGCAAGCCCGCGATTTCAGCGTTCGACATACCCTTTATCGCGAAATACGCCACATCTTTTTCAGATGGAGTCAAAGCCCAGTTTTTGAAGTGTTCCTCCAGAAGCTTGTTGAACTCCCCGGAAACAACGCGCAACTGGCCTTCAACCTTGCGGTTGCGCGCCATTATTTCCGCAACCAGAAACACACCTAAACCAAGCCCAAGCACAAGACCGACGTTGGCCGAAATCTCGACCAATTCATGCAGCTGCCACGTGAAAAGTGGTGCCCCTTTACCGATCACCTCAATCGAAAACTCCGTGATAAAGAATGCGGCGCATATGGCCTGAACTAATACGACAGCCCAAAGCACTATAACTTTCGATCTTTTGGTCAATTGTCTTCTCCGATAAATTTAACGCAACCTACGCCGTCACCACACAAATGCCAACAAAAAGAGAGGCTGGCATTTGCCAACCTCTCCACTTTAATTCGGCGAGTATTGGACGCGCTTACGCATCGTCGCTTTCATTATCAGATCCGGATTCGTTATCGTTTCCGTTGTCTTCGTTATCATCATCGGCTTCATTATCATCATCAACTTCGTTGTCGTCACCATTTTCCATGTCATCGCCGGCAACATCATCGTCGTAACCCTGTACTGCAACCTGATCAATTTGATCGCGAAGAACTTCGTTGTTTGCGCTGATAACCAGCTCGCGTTGTGTGCCGTCTGCGGATAGTGCTTCGATTTTGTAGCGGCCAAGCAATGTGCGCTGTACGTCAACAATAACAAAGCCTTGAGCTTCAAGTTGTGTAGTAACTGTCTGAACAACTGCGTTATCTGCAAATAGTGCAGGATCGGCTGCCAGTGCTGCGCCAGTGGAAAGAACGAATGCGGCAAGAGCGGCGGGTACAAAAGATGTAGTTTTCATAATATTAATCTCCGGTTAGGTCGCAACGTTGTGCTGCGAATAAGCTGAAGATGCAGGTTCCGCACAAAAGATGATATTGACCAGAGGGTGTAAATGGCGCCGATAAACTGTTGGAATAGGAATGCATTCTTTGCCGTTTTCTCTACCTAAAGGCCCATAAACACCATCTAAACCAAAGTTTAGGCCCGAATTTCAGGGTTTTTCACGGCTCAAGGGCAATTTAAGGCCCTGCAGCCGTCTCGCGAACCGAAATACAGCGAATCTTACGCGATAAATTTAACTTGCAAACAATCCGTCAAAATCGGCAAACCCTTTTACTTCGATTGGGTTTCCGCAGGGGTCGTGGAAAAACATCGTCCATTGCTCTCCGGGCTCACCCTCAAAACGCACTGATGGCGACAAAAGGAAATCAGTCTCGGCTGTTTCCAGTTTCGCTGCCAACACTTTCCAATCTTTCAGCGGCAAAACCACCCCTAGATGTGGCATTGGAACTTTGTTTCCACCGACCAGACCTGTTCGCGCCGTCGCGAAAGGCTCGCCAATATGCAGTGATATTTGATGACCAAAAAAATTGTAATCCACCCAAGTATCTGTGCTGCGCCCCTCAGCACAGCCAAGAAGGTCGCCATAAAACGTCCGCGCGTCGTTTAAGTCGCGGACATTATACGCAAGATGGAAAACCGAGCGCATCAAAGTTCAACACCAAGCGTTTTTGCGACCGTAAAAATATCCTTGTCGCCGCGGCCACTCAGGTTCACGATCATAATGTGATCTTCCGGCAAATCCGGCGCAATTTTTGCAACATGGGCCAGCGCGTGCGAGGATTCTAGCGCGGGAATTATCCCTTCCGTAGAGCATAACAGCTGGAACGCATCCAGCGCCTCAGTGTCCGTCACCGATACATATTCCACACGCCCAAGATCATGTAACCAGGAATGCTCAGGCCCGATACCGGGGTAATCGAGACCGGCCGAAATCGAGTGGCCCTCCAGAATTTGCCCATCGTCATCTTGCAACAAATACGTGCGGTTGCCGTGCAAAACACCCGGACGACCACCAGCCAGACTAGCTGCATGCTCCATCCGTTCGTCAACACCGTGGCCACCAGCCTCGACACCAATAATTCTTACATCCTTGTCGTCAAGAAACGGATAGAAAAGCCCTATCGCATTCGATCCGCCACCGATGCACGCCACCAGCGAATCCGGCAACCGGCCTTCGTGCTCCATAATCTGCACACGCGCTTCCTTGCCGATGATCGTCTGAAAATCGCGCACCATTGCTGGATACGGATGCGGACCAGCCACAGTTCCGATGCAATAAAACGTGTCATGCACATTGGTAACCCAGTCGCGCATGGCTTCGTTCATCGCGTCCTTCAACGTGCCACGACCAGCTGTTACGGGAATGACTTCGGCGCCCAAAAGCTTCATGCGGAAGACGTTGGGGGACTGGCGCTCAACATCCATCGCCCCCATAAACACCACGCATTTCAGGCCGAACTTCGCACAAACCGTCGCCGTGGCAACGCCGTGCTGTCCTGCGCCCGTTTCCGCGATAATCCGCGTCTTGCCCATACGCCGCGCCAGCAAAATCTGACCCAACACATTGTTGATTTTATGCGCGCCCGTGTGGTTCAACTCGTCCCGCTTTAGATAAACCTTCGCGCCGCCCAAATGTTTGGTCAGGCCTTCCGCAAAGTATAACGGGCTTGGCCGCCCGACATAATGCTTCCACAAATCATCCATCTCAGCCCAGAAGGAATCATCGGTTTTCGCGTTCTCGTATTCAGCCTCAAGATCAAGGATCAGCGGCATCAGGGTTTCCGCCACGAAGCGCCCGCCATAATTTCCAAAACGCCCCTGTTCGTCAGGGCCGGTTTTGTAAGAGTTCACTGAATCCGAGGCCATTATACCGCTCCTTTAGCAGCCTTAACAAAGGCCGCGATCTTGTCCAAATCCTTCACCCCCGGCGCGTTTTCCACGCCCGAAGACACATCCACCATCGTCGCACCCGTCAAACGCATGGCCGCGGCCACGTTATCCGGCGTCAAACCACCCGCCAACATCCACGGCGTGGGCCAATCCAGATCCGCGATAAGACGCCAATCGAACGCCAGCCCGTTTCCACCCGGTAGCGGGCCACCTTTAGGCTGTTTAGCATCGACAAGCAACTGATCGGCAACCGTTGAATATTCCACAAGCTGCGGCAGATCACTAGCATCCGCCACCCCGATCGCCTTCATCACCGGCAAGCCAAAACGATCCTTGATATACGCCACCCGTTTAGGGGATTCTGAACCGTGCAATTGCAACATATCAATCGGAACTTCGCCCAACATCTTCGCTAATTCCGCATCGCCTGCGTTCACAGTTAGCGCAACTTTGGTCACACCGTCAGGCACAGTCGCGGCCAATTCAGCCGCCTGTCGATACGTCAAATGTCGTGGGGATTTCGGGAAAAATACAAACCCGAGGTACGAGGCACCAGCATCCACCGCCGCCGCCACACTCTCAGGTGTTTTTAGCCCGCAAATTTTAACCTGCATCAGTTTAGAAGCGCGAGGACATCATCCTCTTCCGCACCCGTCTGCTTTTTCAAGGCGTCCACCTCGCGTGCCAAAACATCGACCTCGCGTTTACGAACGGCAGCTTCGCGGCGTTGTTTATGCTCGCGGAAATATTCCAATATGTACCCAACCAACAAGCCAGCAAGCATCGACAGCATAATCACGACAAACATCGGTAACTGGATTGATACTGGGAAAATGCTGGAAAGTTGTTCTGGCAAAACTGCCAGCGTAACAATTTCACGGTTGGCAAGCGCCAGCATAACCAGCACCACCATCAACACAGCATAAAAGCTGTAGCGAAGATATCGCATAAGAATTCCTTTAGGCGTTATCTGCCGTTTAGACGATCACGCAGACGTTTGCCGGTTTTGAAGAACGGAACGAATTTCTCGTCCACTGAAACCGATTCACCTGTGCGCGGATTGCGCCCCATACGGGCATCGCGTTTCTTCACCGAAAATGCGCCGAAGCCGCGAAGCTCTACCCGATTGCCGGATGCCATCGCCTCGATTATCTCGTCAAATATCGTGCCAACGATGCGTTCAACATCGCGTTGGTACAGATGCGGATTTTCATCAGCAATTTTCTGGACAAGTTCAGATTTTATCATTTTGTTTATCCCTCTCCCGAAGTATTTCGCCCCACCAACTGAAACATTCAAGCGTACTGATTACGATTACCGATTATTTCTATCATACTGGCAGGATTTATCTTTTTTGGAAAGTCAGCCAGCGCAGTTTGCGACCAGATATCGCGCCTAACGGCGGAAATATGCCCAACTACCAAGCATAAGATCGCAACATTACAATCAAAACTGGCAGCTTCCCTAACGGAACCTCGCCGATTACCGCTCTATGATTCGCACAAAACTGCCTCCAACACGCAATGGAGCGACGCCATTTCTGACGCCGCTCCACTTAAATTCAAACCTTGATAACGAGTGATTACTCGTCGCCGCCTTTCAGCGCTGCGCCAAGAATATCGCCGAGCGATGCACCGGAGTCGGAAGAACCATACTGTTCGACGGCTTCTTTCTCTTCTGCAATCTCGCGGGCTTTGATCGAAAGACCAAGACGGCGGTTTGCACGGTCGATGTTGGTCACACGCGCATCGATTTTGTCACCAACCGAGAAACGCTCTGGGCGCTGTTCAGCACGGTCACGCGACAGATCGGAGCGACGGATGAAGGCTTTCATGCCATCATGTTCAACTTCGATGCCACCGTCTTCGATCGAGGTAACTTCAACCGTAACAACTGCGCCACGTTTGATGCCATCAGTCGCGCCAACGAACGGGTCACCGTCCAGCGCTTTGATCGAAAGCGAGATGCGCTCTTTGTCGATATCAACGTCAGTAACAACGGCCTTAACCACGTCACCTTTGTTGTAATCCTGAATTGCATCGTCGCCGGAACGATCCCAATCGAGATCGGACAAGTGAACCATACCGTCGATGTCGCCGTCGAGACCAACAAACAGACCGAATTCGGTGATGTTTTTAATCTCGCCTTCGACTTCAGTACCGGCTGGGAACTTGGCTGCGAAGTTATCCCAAGGGTTACCCTGAGTTTGTTTCAAGCCAAGCGATACACGACGGCGCGAGCTGTCGATTTCCAGAACCATAACTTCAACTTCTTGCGAAGTGGAAACGATTTTGCCTGGGTGTACATTCTTCTTGGTCCAAGACATTTCGGAAACGTGAACCAAACCTTCAACGCCAGCTTCAAGCTCCACAAACGCACCGTAATCAGTGATGTTTGTAACGCGGCCCATGTGAACGGATTCAAGTGGGTAACGCGCTTCGACATCACCCCATGGATCGTCCTGCAACTGCTTCATGCCAAGGCTGATACGCTGCGTTTCTTTGTTGATTTTAACAACCTGAACTTTAACTGTTCCACCAATTTCCAGAATTTCGGATGGGTGGTTAACACGACGCCAAGCCATGTCGGTAACGTGCAGCAGGCCGTCAACACCGCCAAGATCAACGAATGCGCCGTAATCAGTGATGTTTTTAACAACACCCTCAACAACGTCACCTTCAGCCAATTTAGCGATAATTTCGGAACGCTGTTCAGCGCGAGATTCTTCAAGGATTGCGCGGCGCGAAACAACGATGTTGCCACGACGACGGTCCATTTTCAAAATCTGGAACGGCTGCGCGATGTGCATCAATGCAGTCGCGTCACGAACAGGGCGAACGTCAACCTGCGAACCCGGCAAGAACGCAACAGCGCCGCCAAGGTCAACAGTAAAGCCGCCTTTAACACGACCGAAGATTGCACCTTCGACCTGCTCTTCGTTTTCAGCAGCTTTTTCCAGACGGTCCCAAGCTTCTTCGCGACGGGCTTTTTCACGGCTAAGGATAGCCTCGCCACGTGCGTTTTCTACGCGGTCAAGGAATACCTCTACAGTGTCGCCAACGGCGATTTCTGCGGGCTGACCTGGCATAGCGAATTCTTTAAGATCAATACGGCCTTCCATTTTATAGCCGATATCGATGATGGCCTGACCTGCTTCAATAGCAATTACAGTACCTTTAACTACGGAACCCTCATCGGGGGTTTCCAGCTCGAAGCTCTCGTTCAAAAGGGCTTCAAAATCTTCCATGGATACGGAAGCTGACATATGATGTCTCCTAACAGTGTTTTTTTACGGGCCGTGCGGTTGGTTCCGCCGGTCTTTGGGTGAATGGGTCTGAGGCTGTGGTGTCGTGCGATCCAACAGGCCGGAAATATCCCGCCCAGTTCGAATCGTTTGTGTAGTAGCGCCAAAGCCTCGGCAACGGCTGCGTCTATACTCCGCACGCCCCTATTTCGCAAGGGTTGAAACACAGGAGATTAGGTGGCGTGCTTGAGGACCAGATATTTACGATTGCGGAAAACTATCGCAAAGAGGGCAAGTAAAGGGCCATATTTGTTTGATACAGTTAAAATCAGAGTTTCGCCGGCGTTTATGGTAATTTCAATGGCCGGTGAACAGCACCAGTCGATATGTGCTGAAACCGTGTACTCCCCAGCATCAACAGGAATTTCGAGATGGCTATTGGCAGATATTTTTCCGCAGGTTTTGCCGTCAACGCGGATAGTATAGGCTCGCATCCGGTCTACGTATCCACCTTTGCGCGTAATAATGATACTTTGCGCGGGCATAGGGTTATGTGCCATCATAAACAGACCTCACGAGGGTCAACGCTTGTTTAATCGCTTCGGCGATATCCATATCCGACGTATCCAACACCAACGCATCGTCCGCTGGTTTCATCGGTGCAATATCGCGTGCCGCATCCCGATCATCCCGCGCTCGAAGGTCGTTAAGCACCTGCGCGACCGTCAATTCCGGTTTAGCTTGAACCAGCTCTTTATGCCGACGTTCCGCCCTGATTTCATCGCTGGCTGTAACGTATATTTTCACCTCAGCCTCAGGGCAAATCACCGTGCCGATGTCGCGCCCGTCCAGTACCGCACCACCATCACGCCGCGCATAGGTTTTCTGGAATTCCAGCAGCGCCGCCCGTACCTCGGGGATCGCCGCTACTTTGCTCGCCGCCTGCCCCGCCATTGCGGTTCGCAGATCACCCCGATCCAGATCGGTTTGCGAAAGACTGCCCGCAAGTTGCGCCGCAATGACCGGATCAATCACCCCGCGCCCAACCTCCAACGCCTTCACGCCAACGGCACGATAAAGCGAACCGGTATCTAGATACGCAAACCCAAACTTAGCCGCAACCGCACGGCTAATCGTGCCTTTACCCGCCGCCGCAGGGCCGTCTATGGCAACTGTAAATTTCATATTCTACCCTAATTTATATGAGGTTTAACAAATCCCCAAACCCCCAAATAATCGTTCCCAACATTGCAATTGCTAAAGCATTCCACGAGAAAAACCTGTCAATTTTTCCACTATCCATATTTGTGATCAATAAATGGAGTTTAACAAAATCCCTTCCAAGTGCAGAGCCAGCAATATTTATTTCTTCTCTCTGAACTACACTAAGCGTACTAACCCCTGAGTTTACCCGAATGGATTCTTCCATTATGGATTTGCCAATTCTACCAAGGCTTATCTCCATTTTTTCTAATCCCAATTTGATCTTTTTTTCAAAGTTTCCAAAATATGTCGTAAGTGAAATAATTACGATAATGCTGCCCATCCTAGAAAAGTTTTCCCAATCATTTGTAGCTAAAGCCCACCATACTCCAATGGCTAGGCAAAAGATAACCGGCAGCCAAGTTATAATTGCCGCGAATGCTGGACTAGCTATAAACGACACAATGTTAATCAACATACTTGCAATTTTATATTTTTTTTCAATCTTACTTCGCAAAATTTAGCGACCTTCTTCTCTGATCAAATATCATCGGTTATCCTTCCTGAAACTCGCCCCTAACCGCTCCATCAGCGGCAAGAAATCGGGGAAGCTGGTCTCAATTGCGCCCGCATCATCAATCCCGACAGGTTTTTCAGCGGCCATGCCCAGACACATAAAGCTCATCGCGATACGGTGGTCCAGATGCGTTTTGCACATCGCGCCCCCCGGGATTTCGCCCATCCCGTGAACGATCAACGTGTCCTCGTCTTCCTCGATCCTAACCCCGTTCGCTTCCAAGCCTCGCGCCATCGCGTCGATCCGGTCGCTTTCCTTGACGCGAAGTTCCTTGATCCCGCGCATGACGGTAACGCCCTCGGCGGTCGCGGCCAGCACGGCCAATATCGGGTATTCATCAATCATGCTCGCAGCGCGTTCCGGCGGCACTTCGATGCCTTTGAGCGGTCCATGTTTGACGCGCAAATCGGCCACAGGCTCCCCCCCCTCAATCCGTTCGTTTTCAAACGCAATGTCTGCGCCCATCTCGACCAGCGTGGTGAACAATCCGTTGCGCGTCGGGTTCTGGCCGATATTAGGCACCAGCACCTCGGACCCCTCAACCAGTAACGCCGCCACGACCGGAAATGCCGCCGAAGATGGATCGCGCGGCACCACAATCGTTTGCCCCGTCAATTCCGGCTGACCTTTAAGCGTAATCACGCGCCCCTCATCCGTCACCTCTGTGGTGATTTCAGCCCCGAAACCCGCAAGCATCCGTTCCGTGTGATCCCGCGTCGCTTCTTTCTCGATCACAACCGTTTCACCGGGCGCGTTCAATCCCGCCAATAACACCGCCGATTTCACCTGCGCGGAGGGCATTGGCGTGTGATAAACCACCGGCACCGGATCGCTGGCCCCTACAAGCGTCAACGGCAATCGCCCACCGCTGCGCCCATGGCTTTGCGCCCCAAACAACGCCAAAGGATCCGTAATTCGCCCCATCGGACGCGACCGCAAACTCGCATCCCCCGTGAAGGTCACCGTAATCGGCGTGGTCGCCATTGCGCCCATAATCAGCCGCACACCCGTGCCCGCGTTGCCACAATCAATCACGCGGTCCGGTTCTGCAAAACCGCCAACGCCGACACCGTCGATCGTCCACTCGCCATCACCCAGCCGTTCAACCGTTGCGCCAAACGCCTGCATGGCCTTGGCGGTATCCAGAACATCCTCACCCTCCAACAGACCTGTCACATGGGTTCGCCCAACGCTCAACGCGCCCAATATCATGGAGCGGTGCGAGATAGACTTATCGCCCGGCACATGCGCCACCCCCTTTAAGGGACCGCATTTACGCGAAGTCATCGGGCAGAGGCTAGCAGACATTTATTTCAACCTTTTATGCAAAACTGTCGTCTAGGATATAACCAAACCAGCGCGGGTGGTCTATAAGCGATAAATCTGTTTTTGAAGGAACGAAAAAATGACCGTACATATTGGCGCAAAACCTGGCGATATCGCCGAAACCGTTCTACTCCCCGGCGACCCTTACCGCGCAAAGTGGGCGGCCGAGGCGTTCCTGAACGATGTCGTTTGCGTCAACGAAGTGCGCGGGATGCTGGGCTTCACCGGCACGTGGAAGGGCAACCGTGTGACGATCCACGGAACCGGCATGGGTATGCCATCGCTGTCGATCTATGTGAACGAGCTGATACAAGATTACGGTGCGAAAACCTTGATCCGGATCGGGTCCTGCGGGGCGATGCAATCGGATATCGCCGTGCGCGACGTAATTATCGCGATGGCCACAACCACGATGACCAGCATGAACGACCCAGTTTTCCGCGGGGCCAAATTTGCCCCCTGCGCCGACTGGTCCTTACTTAAAGCCGCAGTCACCGCCGCCGAAAAGCGCGATACCCCCGTGCATGTCGGCAACATATTCTCGTCTGATGTGTTTTATTCCGAACACCCCGAATTAGACGCGCAACTAGAACGCCACAACGTCCTAGCCGTGGAAATGGAGGCTGCCGAGCTTTACACCCTAGCCGCCCGCCACAACGCCCGCGCTTTAGCAATTCTAACGGTCAGCGATCACCTTAAAACACACGAGGCGTTACCCTCCGATCAACGCGAACGCAGCTTCGGGGATATGGTCGAAATCGCGCTGGAGGCGGCGTTTAGTTAAACGCGCCGCTCCACCATCAGGGTTTTGATTTCGGCAATCGCCTTTGCCGGGTTCAACCCCTTCGGGCAAGTGTTCGTGCAATTCATAATCGTGTGGCAACGATAAAGTTTGAACGGGTCTTCCAACTCATCCAACCGCTCGCCCGTGGCTTCGTCACGTGAATCAATGATCCAGCGATAGGCGTGCAACAACGCGGCTGGCCCTAGGTACTTGTCACCATTCCACCAATAGCTTGGGCAAGACGTGGAACAGCTCGCGCACATCACACATTCATACAACCCGTCGAGCTTCTTGCGATCTTCAATCGATTGCCGCCACTCTTTCGCGGGGCGATTGGTTTTAGTTTCCAACCACGGCATAATGCTGGCGTGCTGCGCATAAAAATGTGTCAGATCAGGGATCAAATCCCGAACGACTGGCAAATGCGGCAGCGGATAGATTTTTACATCGCCCTTCACATCCGCCATGCCATGCAAACAGGCCAGCGTGTTGATCCCGTCGATATTCATCGCACAAGACCCGCAAATCCCTTCGCGGCAAGACCGCCGGAACGTCAGCGTTGGGTCAATATCCGTCTTGATCTTGATCAGCGCGTCCAAAATCATCGGCCCGCAATCGTCGAGGTCAATATAATAGGTGTCCACCCGTGGATTATCGCCGGAATCAGGGTCAAAGCGATAAATCTTGAACGCGCGCACATTCGCGCCCTGCGGCTTAGGCCAGGTTTTCCCGATAGTCATGCGGGAATTTTTCGGAAGGGTGAACTCAACCATTTAGTATTCCTTAGTCTTTGCTAGTTGCAAATCTGCGATCTGCCGTCACTTATCCCCGAGCGATGCAATCAATGTACCGCCGTTCTGGATAAAGGACGCCGCGCGGTCGCGTTGTTCTTGGGATAGCGTTTCCCAAATGTTCATCTCGTCTGGTGTTAGATTCAGGCTATAGGCTTGTGCGTTTGCCTCGATTGATTCTTCAGTTACGCGCTCGCATGCCGCCGTAAGAAACAGGGCCGCGCCGATTGTGATCAATGTTATGCGTTTCATAATTACACTCCTGAAATTTGCCCGTTTTGGGATAATTCGTTCATACAAGTTTCATACACAACTTCGGGGTCATCCCCGCGCAAAAATGAATCGCTAACCGAGATCGAGAAACTGGCATTCGTACCGCCAGTTCCAACACCAATCCCGACTGTACCCTGAGGGCCAGCCGCGGCGTCCGCTTTGTCCTGACAATACGCCACCGCTTCAGGGAAGGTCATTTGCGGCAGTGTACACGCCGATAAAACCAAGCCGGAAATTACTGCGATGGTGCCAAAACGAAACATGATATCCTCCTAGTATACGCGAGCTTTGGGGGCGATTCTTGCCAAATCAATCCCGCCGTCAGCCTGCGCGGTTAACGGTTCTTTATGAACGTCCCTATAAGAAAGCGTAACTGCACCCGTCTCGTCAACCTTCGCGAGCGTATGCTTGCGCCAGTTTGCATCATCCCGATCAGGGTAATCTTCATGTGCGTGTGCCCCGCGCGACTCCTTGCGGGCCTCGGCGGATACGATGGTTGCAAGGGCATTTGGCATCAAATTGGTCAGCTCCAATGTCTCCATCAGGTCGCTATTCCACACCATAGAACGATCCGTGACCTTCAAGTCACCCATTTTGCCCGCAATCGCCGACATCTTTTCAACACCATCAGACAACGACTGGTTCGAGCGAAACACCGCCGCATCCGTTTGCATCGTTTTTTGCATATCCAACCGCATCTCCGCCGTTGAAATAGCACCATCTGCATGACGCAACCCATCAAAGCGTTCCATCGCACGGTCCAGCGAATCGGTATTCAACGTCGGGTTTGGTGTATTGGGGTCAACAACCTCGCCCGCCTTAATCGCAGCTGCACGGCCAAACACCACCAGATCGATCAAGGAATTTGAACCAAGGCGGTTCGCCCCGTGAACTGATGCACAGCTCGCTTCGCCCACAGCCATAAGGCCGGGAAGTATACGGTCGTGATCGTCCGCCGTCGGGTCTAGAACCTGTCCCATATAGTTGGTCGGAATACCGCCCATATTATAGTGAACTGTCGGAAGAACCGGAATCGGTTCCTTCGTCAAATCAACGCCTGCGAAAATCTTCGCGCTTTCGGAAATACCCGGAAGGCGCTCGGCCAGAACCTCTGGCGGCAAATGGTCCAGATGCAAATACACATGGTCCTTATTCGGCCCAACGCCGCGCCCTTCGCGAATTTCAATGGTCGAGCACCGCGAAACCACATCGCGCGATGCCAAATCCTTATAGGTCGGCGCATAACGTTCCATATACCGTTCACCCTCGGAGTTGGTCAGATAGCCGCCTTCACCGCGCGCACCCTCCGTAATCAACATACCCGCACCGTAAATGCCTGTGGGGTGGAACTGTACGAACTCCATATCCTGCAACGCCTTGCCTTGGCGCGCCAACATGCCGTTACCGTCGCCGGTACAGGTATGCGCGGAAGTACAGCTAAAGAACGCGCGGCCATAACCGCCCGTCGCCAACACTGTCATCTTGGCGTTGAAGCGGTGCAACGTGCCATCATCCAGCTTCCATGCAAGGATACCCTGACACTGGCCATCGTCCGACATGATCAGATCAATCGCGAAGTATTCGATGTAGAATTCCGCGTTATGCTTCAAGGACTGGCCGTAAAGCGTGTGCAACATGGCGTGACCAGTACGGTCCGCCGCCGCACAGGTTCGCTGCACGGGGGGGCCTTCGCCAAATTCGGTGGTGTGACCGCCAAATGGCCGCTGGTAAATCTTGCCTTCCTCTGTGCGGGAAAACGGAACGCCATAATGCTCCAGCTCATAAACCGCTTTGGGGGCTTCGCGAACCAGATATTCCATCGCGTCCATGTCACCCAACCAGTCGGAACCCTTAACCGTGTCATACATATGCCACTGCCAGTTATCCGGCCCCATGTTCGACAGCGATGCCGCAATGCCGCCCTGCGCCGCAACCGTGTGGGAACGTGTCGGGAAAACCTTGGTCACACAGGCTGTTTTCAGCCCCTGCTCCGCCATGCCCAATGTCGCTCGAAGACCCGCGCCACCAGCGCCGACAACAACAACGTCATAATTATGATCAATATATTCGTAAGCAGCCATGATGGCCTCCGCGTATTTTTAAAGGGCGATTTTGGCGATGGCGAAAACGCCCGTCAAACCGAACAACCAACAGAAAAGAGTATTGGCGACAAGCAGCGCCGTGCGCCTACCGTGGCCGCGAACGTAATCCTCAATCACCACCTGAAGCCCAAGGCGGAGATGTGTGAAAACCGTAAAAATAAACAAGATCGCCACAATGGCATTAACAGGATGAGCATACGCCTCAATAACACGATCGTATCCCCCGCCGAGGTTATAACCGAATGGCAGCACAAACAGCAGCGTAAGAGGCACCAGCGCAATCGCCGTGACTCGCTGGGAAATAAAATGGCCCGTTCCATCCTTGGCGGACCCAAGGCCTGTGACCCGTTTTCTGTCGGTAAGATAGCTCATGTTCTTCCCCTAAATCACAATCAATGTCAGGATGGTTAGCACAACCGAAGCCACGAAAACCGCATAGCCGGTCTTGCGCGCCGTTTCCATTTCCAGACCCTGCTCCACATCCCAGAACAGATGCCGGATGCCATTACAAAGATGATAGCTAAGCGCCCAAAGGGAGCCGATCAGGATCAGCGCGCCAAACCAGCTTGTCAGCACCGCATCGGCAACGGCGAAATACTCCGGCCCGGTCGAAGCGGCCAGAAACCACCACACAATCAGCACTGCGGCCAACGTCATCCCGACACCGGTAATCCGGTGCATGATCGACGTGATCATGGTGATTTGCGGGCGGTAAATTGAAAGATGCGGTGAAAGCGGGCGATTGCCCCGGTTTACATCGGCCATGTCTTCCCCTTTTCAAACGGCTGCGTCAGCCAGCGTATGCCAAAGCATACTGCATATGGAATTCTAACGCGACGTTAATATGTGCATAATAATTTGCCCACCCCGTCCGGCGCGTTTTTCCCGCGATCCTTCGCAGATATTGATTTTTGTGATCACTATAATAATTTGCGTGATCACATAATGGAATCAATCATGCACGTAGGAGCGCGACAACTCGTTGCACATCGTGATTTTCCCCTCGCCGGGTGAATAAAACGCGTTCTCTTCATTGCAGTTCTCAATTGCGATCGTGATCTCGAAATCAGGGGCAAAACGCTTGTTCAAGCGAGCCACTTCTGCGCGAATGACGTTGTGCGCTGCCAGCACATAGGAATTGCCCAGCGTATCCACATTTTCATCCAGAATAATCCAGTCCGCCCCAGCCTGCGTGCGTTTTATATCATCCAGTACCGCACCCCAAGACGCTTCGGCCAGCTCGCGCTCTTCCTCGCAACTATCCGCACGGTCCTCCGGCAAGCCATTTTCTTCGGCGAAATCATCGCGCAGGTCCACGTCACCACCGTAGTAAAGGCAAATGAGATTATAATACCGTTGCAAGTCCAGCGAGTGGACACCCCAGACCGGCAAATCCCAACCTTTCTTTTCAGCATTTTCGGCGTCCCGCACATACTGATCCGCGCTCGCCCATGTCAGTTGCTCGGCCTGCTCGGCATCAAAAAACAAATCCGTGATCACAACGACAAATGTATCGGCGGCATCTTCCTCACGACCGAAAACCGGCAAATCCAGCCCGTCGATCAGCGCGTGTGCCAGTTCGTGATACATCGTGGCCAACACATTCGCCTCGACATAGGACATTATCGTGCGATCTAAATCTTCAGGCGAAACCTCGATTTTATCGCCGCCTTTGGACTCCTTCTTCGTCCCTGCCGCTGTCGCTGTCGCGCCCATCAGGCCAACAAGTAACAGTATAATAAATTTATTCATAACGAATCCCTGTTTTAATGTCAGCAAGGAACCAGACACCAATAGTCCAAGTCAAGCAGTACATCAGGCGCATACTTGCCATCCGCACCGCGCAACGGAAATTCTGCGGATGCCCCCGTGGTCGCCACCATCCGCATTCGCAACGCCCCGATGCTGTCGCCTATTCTGGCTTTATCCAACACCTCGGACCAGACACGAATTGTGTCGCCGGCAAAACAAGGGTTCGCATGTGCGCCCGCATTAATCCCGACAATCATCTGCGCGTTGGCCAAGCCGTTAAACGACAGTGCTCGTGCCATGGAAATCACATGACCACCATAAATCAACCGCTTGCCATCAGGCCTGTTAGTCGCATCAAAATGCACCTTGGCAGTGTTCTGCCAAAGTCTTGTCGCCAACATATGTTCGGCTTCTTCAATGGTGACACCATCCACATGGTCGATCTTCTCGCCGACCTCGTAATCACCCCAGCGATGTGGCTCCCCAGCCAGATCAAAGTCATAGTTGCTAAAATCCAACCCCACAGGGACCACCAGATCCTCCACGCTCAACCCAGCTTTCAAATCAGGGATCACCGTTTCAGGCGCAGGCGCGTTAACATCCCGTTTACGAACCATCACCCAGCGCACATATTCCAGCACCGCATCGCCACGCTGATTGCGCCCTGTTGAGCGCACCCAAACAACCCCGGTTTTCCCGTTGGAGTTCTGCTTAACCCCGATCACCTCCGACGTCGTCGTCAGCGTATCACCCGCATAAACCGGCAGTAAAAACCGCCCTTCGGCATAGCCAAGATTGGCGACCGCGTTCAAGGATACATCCGGCACAGACTTGCCAAAAACGATATGAAACGCCGCCAAATCCTCGATCGGGCTTTGCGGCAGGCCACAGGCACGGGCAAATTCATCTGATGAATAAAGCGCGAACCGTGTGGGATAAAGGGAGGTATAAACCGCCCGCTCCCCACCCGAAATGGTTCGCGGCACGGCATGGGTCAGAACCTGCCCAACGGCATAATCCTCGAAGAAATTACCGGCACTGGTCTTGGACATTTACACTTTGCCCAACTTCATATCAGCGGAATATTCCCCGTCGTAATCCTTAACCACGGCCTGCGCGCACCGCATAACCCCGCGCCCTGCATCAAAAGACATCGTCGGGCTGCCTTCAAGCTGCCAGCCTTTCGACAACGCCTCCGTAACCTTATGGCAGAAAGCCGAGGTGTCATCCTCGGTCAACAAACGATAAACTAGCATCTTATCCTCCGAAAGGTGATGGTCCTACAAAACTGTGAATGCCTGCGATCACGCCAAAGACGACTAACGAAATCACAACGGTTTTTATGTCGGCCTTGATCGGGCCTGCTTCGGGGCGTTCCCACGCGCCTTCGCGCATGTTGATCACCAGCATATTAAGCACAGCCCAAATGCCTAACCCGCCAAACAACACGACAGATCGTAAATCGCCGTTCACCAGCAAATGCGCGCCGGCCCAAACGATCACGCCCGCCAGCATCGGGTGGCGCAGCAACGTCGGGGATATGCCCTTACCATTGCCCGCACCCAACAAGAATATCGCAACAAGCATCAATAGATTGTTAATGCCCTTCATCCAACTAGGCAGCTCGTAAAGCACCTGCACATCCACGGCCTTATACCCGAAAACCATCATCACGATGGACGCCAGAAGGATCAACGCAAAAATTCCCTTTGACGGACCCATACCGATTTTCACACCGATCGCGGCCCGTGCCTCCGGCATCACTCGTTTGAATAGATGAGCAGCCGTCCAGATCAAAATACCTGCAATTAGAAGTGTCATGGAATTCCCCTTTGTTTAGTTTTCCGTAACACTAGCGATTGCTGCCGCCTTGCCCAGCAATTTTTGTGCGGTTTCTACATGCAAGTTCTCGACGATCTTGCCATTCACTACCGCAATCCCTTCGCCTTTGGCCTTTGCCGCGTTAAACGCATCAACATATGTCTGCGCCAAGGCCATATCCTCGGCACTTGGCGCGAACACCTCGTTCGTCACGGCCAGTTGCGCGGGATGGATCAGCGTTTTGCCATCAAACCCCATATCGCGCCCTTGCTGACACGAGGCACGCAACCCGTCATCATCCTTGAACGCATTGTAAACCCCGTCCACACAGATCAGCCCATAAGCCCGCGCCGCCAGAAGGCACAGCGACAAAGACGTCATCACCGGCGCGCGGTCCGGCGTGTGGGCCGCGAACAGCTCCTTTACCAGATCGTTCGTGCCCATCACGAAGGCCTCCAACATCGGAGTCGCATCTGCAATTTCCTGCGCGTTCAAAATGCCCTGCGGCGTCTCCATCATCGCCCAAATGCGCGTTTTATCCGACACCCCAAAAGCCTTCATCAGCTTTTCAACCTGCTTCAAATCATCCGCTGTGCTGACCTTCGGGATCAAAATCGCATCCGACCCCGCAGCACAAGCCGCGGCCAGATCATCCATCCCCCACGCCGAATCCAACCCGTTTACCCGAATAACAACAGACCGTCGCCCATATCCGCCAGCCTTCACGGCCTCGCAAACCAGATCCCGCGCCATTGGCTTTTCATCAGGGCTAACCGCGTCTTCTAGATCAAAGATCAGCGCATCCACATCCAGCGTTCGCGCCTTTTCCAACGCCCGAACCTTCGAGCCGGGCATATATAATACAGAGCGGAACAGGGTATTTCGGTCAGTCATGGCAATTCCTCGTGTTGCGGCGCACAAAAACTGCCCCAATTTATCCCGCAACGCAAGGTAGGACATTACACAAAGGCGGGTTTCGCACCTTCACGCTTGCGGAATCGGAAATTTAGGCGTAGGTCATTCCTCGATTTCGACCCTTAAAGGAGACTTGCAAAATGGCAAGAGCGAAGATCGCACTTATCGGTGCTGGCCAAATCGGCGGCACATTAGCCCACATCGCAGCGACAAAAGAACTCGGCGACATTATCATGTTTGATATCGCCGAAGGTATTCCACAAGGCAAAGCACTGGACATCGCCGAGAGCGCTCCAGTAAGCGGCTTTGACGTGGATATGTCCGGCGCAAACGACTATTCCGCCATCGCTGGCGTGGATGTTTGCATCGTGACAGCCGGCGTTGCCCGCAAACCCGGCATGAGCCGTGATGACCTGCTCGGCATCAACCTCAAAGTCATGAAATCCGTTGGTGAAGGTATTAAGGAACACGCGCCAGACGCTTTCGTAATCTGCATTACCAACCCGCTAGACGCGATGGTTTGGGCGCTGCGCGAATTCTCTGGCCTGCCACATAACAAAGTTGTCGGCATGGCGGGCATCCTCGATTCCGCCCGCTTCCGTCACTTCTTGGCTGACGAATTCAAAGTCTCCGTAAAAGACGTAACCGCTTTCGTACTTGGCGGCCACGGCGACACGATGGTTCCCCTCACACGTTATTCCACCGTTGCTGGCATTCCGTTGCCGGACCTCGTGGAAATGGGTTGGACCACACAAGACAAACTGGACGCCATCGTTCAGCGCACCCGTGATGGTGGCGCAGAAATCGTTGGCCTGCTGAAAACCGGTTCCGCGTTCTACGCCCCTGCCGCTTCCGCAATCCAGATGGCCGAAGCCTTCCTCAAAGACCAAAAACGCGTGCTGCCCTGTGCTACATACGTTGACGGCGCTTATGGGCTAGACGGCCTTTATGTCGGCGCTCCAACCGTTATTGGTGCAGGCGGTGTTGAACGCGTCGTTGAGATCAAGCTCAACAAAGCCGAACAAGCCATGTTCGACAAATCCGTCGAAGCAGTAAACGGTCTGGTTGCAGCTTGTAAGGGGATTGACCCTTCGCTGAACTAAACTGAGAACTTGCAAAATTTTGAATGACGCATCAAGCTAATTGGTGCGTCATTTTTGTCGGAGGTTCTTTTATGCGCTTTTCTTTAATCCTTTCCCTTTTTCTATTAGCCACATTTTCTACGGCACAAGCGAATTCACTGATTGGCAAAAGTAGCCTTAGCGAAACCGAAGCACAGCTTACGGCGATGCCCGACAAGACCCCCGATGATCAATTTGCGCTTGGTGCCGTTCGTTTCCTGCGCGGTATTGAAAAAACCCTACAACTCCGCTGGCAGCACAATATGGTGATGGAGAGCATAGACCTCCCGGTGCTACGCCTACCCGTGCCACCCAATGCTAAGTCCAAACCATTCAACCCGGCACTCATTACCGACCTTTTCCGCGAATTGCTGACAGATATGGACGCAAGCCGCGTCGCACTGGATGCCATTGACGGAGCCGAGGTAGCGTTAGACTTGGACCTAAAGACAATGTGGTTTGACATTAATATGAACGGCATCCGCGACACCGGTGAAAGCATTCTCGAAGTCGGCGCTGTTACGTTGATGGACGGTGCTATTTCCGGCGGTGCTGAAAACACCCCGTCGATGAAAGTGCGCTTTGACACCGCCGACGTCGCATGGCTGACGGCCTATACCCATATGATTTCTGCGGCAGGTGAAATGGTCGTCGCCTTTGATCCGACCGAAGCAATCGCATCAGTGATGGATGCCAATGTCGCGATGAAGGAACTACTGGGGAACACTCCGAAACGTTTTGGCTTCGACATGCAGTTTGGTGGCTGGGTAGATCAGTTTGCGATGGCTTACGGCGCGTTGAACCAACAACCCGACGCCACCCACACGCGCGCAGCGCACGCTCATTTGTTAAGTATGATCGCAGAGAATAAAACCTTCTGGGCAGGGATAGAAACGGAAACCGACAATTTCAACGAGTGGATACCTAACCGGAACCAGACCGCAGCCCTTGGCTTTGAACTTGATCCTGACACCGGCACTGTGTGGCAAGAAATACTAGCCGACGCCGAAGCCCTACTTAACGGCGAGCTGCTGATAAACTATTGGCGTATCTCGCCCGTTGGCGGTGTAAACGTACAGAAACTGTTCATGGATCCACCACCCGTAGATATCGTCACTTGGGTGCAAGGCGCTGGCCTGTTACCTTATTTGGAGCGCGGCCCCGTTATTACAGCCGCCAATCTACGCAGATTCGAAGAACTTACCGCGGGCAACCCGCTTCTGTTCTCGTTCTTATTCAACTAACCGTCATTATGTGATCACACCTTTTCTTCATGTGATCACATAGCCTCTTCAACCTTACATTTTCCCATGATCGGGCGTTAAACCCCTTTTCCTTATGACGAATCCTGCCATACATTTATTCAGAGCCGAAGCAATGATTTCTTCATACCTTTGGACATTAATGCCATGGACCATAGAACAGGGACCGGTTGAATGAACATTCACGAATACCAAGCAAAACAATTGCTGAAAGAATACGGAGCGCCCGTTTCAGATGGCCGCCCGGTTCTGAAAGCCGAAGACGCAAAAACCGCCGCTGGCGAACTTGATGGCCCGATTTGGGTTGTTAAGGCACAGATTCACGCAGGTGGCCGCGGCAAGGGGTCGTTCAACGAACCCGAAGCTGGCGAAGCTGGCGGTGTGCGCCTAACCAAATCCGTTTCCGAAGCCGCCGAAGAAGCCCAAAAAATGTTGGGCCGCACATTGGTAACCCACCAAACGGGTCCGGCTGGCAAGCAGGTTAACCGCGTATACATCGAAGACGGCGCGGCGATTGACAAAGAACTCTACCTCGCGCTTCTGGTTGATCGCGTATCTTCTCGCGTGTCGTTCGTCGCCTCTACTGAGGGCGGCATGGACATCGAAGAAGTCGCTGCCAACACGCCTGAAAAAATCATCAGCTTCTCGGTTGATCCGGCTTCTGGCCTATCCGCATTCCACGGTCGCCGCGTCGCGTTCACGCTGGGGCTTGAGGGTAAACAGATCAAACAATGCGTTCAGCTGATCAGCAACCTCTACCGCATGTTCGTTGAAAAAGACATGGAGATGTTGGAGATTAACCCCCTGATCGTCACCAACGACGGCGACCTGAAATGCCTTGATGCGAAGATGAGCTTCGATTCAAACGCGCTCTACCGTCACGCCGATATCGTCGCCCTTCGCGATGAAACCGAAGAAGACGCCAAAGAACTGGAAGCCTCCAAATACGACCTCAACTACATCACTTTGGATGGCGAGATTGGCTGTATGGTTAACGGCGCAGGCTTGGCGATGGCAACTATGGACATCATCAAACTTTACGGCTCCGAACCTGCGAATTTCCTCGACGTTGGTGGCGGCGCTACCAAGGAAAAGGTGACCGAGGCATTCAAAATCATCACCTCTGACCCCAACGTCAAAGGCATCCTCGTGAACATCTTCGGCGGCATCATGCGCTGCGATGTTATCGCCGAGGGTGTGGTCGCTGCGGTGCAAGAAGTCGGCCTGAAGGTTCCGCTGGTCGTGCGCCTAGAGGGTACGAACGTCGAAAAAGGTAAAGAGATCATTAACAACTCCGGCCTCGGGGTTATTGCTGCGGATGATCTGGGCGATGCTGCCAAGAAAATCGTAGCCGCTGTGAAGGGAGCCTGATCCATGGCTGTTCTAGTAAACGAAAACACCAAGGTTATCTGTCAGGGTCTTACCGGCTCGCAAGGTACCTTCCACTCCGAACAGGCGATTGCTTATGGCACGCAAATGGTCGGCGGCGTGACACCCGGTAAAGGTGGCCAAACCCACATCGGTTTGCCGATCTTCAACACGGTACACGAGGCGCGTCATGTGACTGGCGCGAATGCGACGGCAATTTATGTGCCGCCACCGTTCGCTGCTGACGCAATTCTAGAGGCGATCGACGCCGAACTTGAACTGATCGTTTGCATCACCGAAGGCATTCCCGTGCTGGATATGATGCGTGTGAAACGCGCGCTTGAGGGTTCCAAATCCACCTTGATCGGGCCTAACTGCCCAGGCGTTATCACACCGGATGCGTGCAAAATCGGCATTATGCCGGGTCACATCCACAAACGTGGCTCCGTGGGCGTGGTTTCGCGCTCCGGCACGCTAACGTATGAGGCCGTGAAGCAAACAACCGACGCTGGCTTGGGTCAATCGACCTGTATCGGCATCGGCGGCGACCCGATCAAAGGCATGGAACACATCGACGCGCTGGAATTGCTTCTGGCCGACGATGAAACACAATCCATCATCATGATCGGCGAAATCGGTGGTTCCGCCGAAGAAGAAGCCGCGCAGTTTTTCAAGGACGAGGCTAAACGTGGCCGCACCAAACCCATCGCCGGTTTCATCGCCGGTCTAACGGCCCCTCCGGGTCGTCGTATGGGCCACGCTGGCGCGATTGTTGCAGGCGGCGTAGGTGGTGCTGAAGACAAAATCGAGGCCATGAAATCAGCCGGTTTCGTAGTTGCCGACAGCCCCGCAGGACTTGGCGAAGCTGTATTGAAAGCTATCGGTTAATAATAACTTGGGCGTCTATCAGGGCGCCCAAGCTTTTCAAAGGTCCACAACGGGCCACCACATATAAGGAGCGGGTTTTTTCCGTCTCGGCCAATGACAGAGCAATCCTCTAACGACCAATTTCACAGCGAATCCTTCTTGCAAGGGCACAACGCCGAATACATTGAACAACTGCAAGCGCGGTTTGCCAATGATCCCAATTCGGTAGATGAAAGCTGGCAGCAGTTTTTCCGCGCCCTTGGCGAAGAACCAAGCGTCGCCCGCGCCGAAGCTGCCGGGCCAAGCTGGGCTCGCGCCGATTGGCCCCCCGTTCCGCACGACGATCTGACCGCCGCACTCGATGGCCAGTGGGCCGAACCCGAAGTGGTTGGCGACAAGATCAAAGCCAAGGCAACCGAAGTTGGCGCCACGATTTCCGAAGAACAAGTCAGGCAGGCCGTCCTCGATTCCATCCGCGCGTTGATGTTGATCCGCGCCTACCGTATTCGCGGGCATCTGGCCGCGGACCTCGATCCGCTTCGCCTGACCCCACTGCCAGTAATGCCGGAACTGGAACCTGCGACTTACGGTTTTACCGAAGCCGATATGGACCGCCCGATTTTCCTTGATAACGTGCTGGGGCTTGAACACGGCTCCATGCGCGAAATCGTGGCCATAGTTAAGCGTACTTACTGTGGCACATTTGCGCTGCAATACATGCACATCTCCAACGCCGCCGAGGCCGGTTGGCTGAAAGAACGGATCGAGGGTTTCGGCAAAGAAATCGCCTTCACCAAGGCAGGCCGTAAAGCCATCCTCAACAAACTGGTGGAGGCCGAAGGCTTCGAGAAATACCTCCACGTCAAATACATGGGCACCAAACGGTTCGGTCTGGACGGCGGCGAAAGCCTGATTCCAGCCCTTGAGCAAATCGTTAAACGCGGTGGCCAGCTTGGCGTTAAAGAAATCGTAATCGGCATGCCACACCGTGGCCGCTTGTCGGTTCTGGCGAATTTTATGGGCAAACCGTACCGCGCGATTTTTCACGAATTTCAGGGCGGCAGCTATAAACCAGACACGGTTGAAGGTTCGGGCGACGTGAAATATCACCTCGGTGCCTCGTCAGATCGTGAATTTGACGGCAACTCCGTTCACCTTTCCCTGACCGCCAATCCCAGCCACCTAGAGGCCGTTAACCCCGTTGTCCTTGGCAAGGTTCGCGCCAAACAATCGCAACTTCGCGACGAGAATCGCGAAATGGTTCTGCCGCTGCTTTTGCACGGCGATGCGGCGTTTGCAGGCCAAGGTATTATCGCCGAAGGTTTCGGCCTGTCGGGCCTGAAGGGGCATCGCACTGGTGGCACCATCCATATCGTTGTGAACAACCAGATCGGTTTCACAACCTCGCCGCATAACTCGCGCTCCAGCCCGTACCCAACGGACATCGCGATGATGGTCGAAGCACCGATTTTCCACGTCAACGGCGATGATCCCGAAGCCGTGGTTCACGCCGCCAAAGTTGCCACAGAATTCCGTCAGAAGTTCCATAAAGACGTGGTTCTCGACATCTTCTGTTATCGTCGTTTCGGCCATAACGAGGGCGACGAGCCCATGTTTACGCAGCCGCAAATGTACCGCGCGATCAAAAAACAGAAAACAACGCTGCAACTATACACTGACCGCCTTATCGCCGATGGCCTAATCCCCGAAGGCGAGATTGAAGATGTCAAAACCGCGTTTCAGGCTCACCTGAATGAAGAATTCGAGATCGGCAAAAACTACAACCCCAACAAAGCCGACTGGCTTGACGGGCGCTGGTCGCATCTCGATCGCAAACAAGATCAATACGAGCGAGGCAAAACTCCCGTCACCAAGGGCCGCCTGAAAGAGGTTGGCGATGCACTTACCCGCCTTCCAGAAGGCTATCACCCGCATAAAACCGTTGTGCGGATACTGGACGCCAAGAAGGAAACCCTAAAAACCGGCAAAGGCATCGATTGGGCAACAGCCGAGGCTTTGGCCTTCGGAACCCTGATGCTTGAAGGCTACCCTGTGCGCTTATCCGGTCAGGATTGCACACGTGGTACATTCAGCCACCGCCACTCCGGTATCATCGACCAAGAAACCGAAGAACGCTACCTGCCGCTGAACCACATCAAAGAAGGTCAAGCCAGCTACGAAGTCATCGACTCCATGCTATCCGAATATGCAGTGCTTGGTTACGAATACGGCTACACGCTAGCCGAACCAAACGCACTAACCCTTTGGGAAGCCCAGTTCGGCGATTTCGCCAACGGCGCGCAAATCATGATCGACCAGTTCATCAGTTCAGGCGAACGTAAATGGCTGCGCATGTCCGGTTTGGTCATGCTTCTGCCGCATGGATACGAGGGGCAAGGGCCGGAGCATTCCTCCGCCCGGCTTGAGCGCTTCTTGCAGCTTTCCGCCGAAGACAACTGGATCGTCGCCAACTGCACGACACCGGCGAACTACTTCCACATCCTGCGTCGCCAGCTGCACCGCACATTCCGCAAGCCGCTGATCATCATGACACCGAAGTCCCTGCTTCGCCACAAAGGCGCAGTTTCGACGCTGGAAGAAATGCAGACCGGCTCCAGCTTCCACCGTGTGTTGTGGGATAGCGCCCAATCCGGACAATCGGATACGGTCCTGAAAGCCGACGACAAAATCAAACGCGTGGTGATGTGTTCGGGCAAAGTCTACTACGACTTGCTGGCCGAACGCGACGCGCGTGGCATTGACGATATCTACCTGATGCGCCTCGAACAGTTCTATCCGTTCCCGGCCATGTCACTGACAAAAGAAATGCAGAGGTTTACCAACGCCGATGTCATCTGGTGTCAGGAAGAACCAAAAAACCAAGGCGGCTGGACCTTCGTTGAACCCAATATTGAATGGGTTTTAGGGCGGATCGATGCCAAATCCAAACGCCCGGTTTATGTCGGCCGCGCAGCTTCGGCATCTGTGGCGACAGGCCTAGGATCATCTCATAAAGCACAACAAGCAGCGCTCGTTAACGACGCGCTAACACTGTAAAGGAATTGAACCAATGACGGAAATTCGCGTTCCAACTCTGGGTGAAAGCGTCACCGAAGCCACCGTGGCAACATGGTTCAAGAAGCCCGGCGATGCCGTGGCTGTCGATGAAATGCTCTGCGAGCTGGAAACCGACAAAGTAACGGTCGAGGTTCCCTCGCCTGTTGCCGGTGTCATGTCCGAAATCGTTGCCGCCGAAGGCGACACCGTCGGCGTTGACGCTCTTCTCGCCAACATCGAAGAAGGTGCAACCGCTGCGGCCGCTCCTGCGGCAACCAAAGAGGCCGCACCGCGATCCGCTGCTGCTCCTGCCCCAACCGCTGCCAAAGACGTCGAAGATGCCCCATCCGCCAAGAAGTTAATGGCCGAAAAAGGCTTAACGCCCGATCAGGTAACAGGCACTGGCCGCGATGGTCGTGTCATGAAAGAAGACGTGCAAAACGCTGCCGCAGCCCCCGCACCAGCACCCGCCGCCCCGCGCGCACCCGTTGCCGCCGATGACAGCGCCCGCGAAGAACGTGTGAAAATGACACGCCTGCGCCAAACTATCGCGCGCCGCCTGAAGGAATCCCAAAACACCGCCGCCATGCTAACCACCTATAACGAGGTGGACATGTCAGCGGTCATGGATTTGCGCAAAGAATACAAAGACCTGTTTCTCAAGAAACACGGCGTGAAACTTGGCTTCATGTCCTTCTTCACCAAGGCCTGTTGCCACGCGTTGAAAGAAGTGCCGGAAGTTAACGCCGAAATCGACGGCACCGATGTGGTTTATAAAAACTTCGTTCACATGGGTGTAGCCGCTGGCACGCCAACCGGCCTCGTTGTGCCGGTTGTGCGCGACGCTGACCAAATGTCCTTCGCCGCAATTGAAAAGAAAATCGGCGAACTTGGTGCGCGCGCTCGTGACGGCAAACTTTCCATGGCCGAGATGCAGGGCGGCACATTCACCATCTCTAACGGTGGCGTTTACGGCTCGTTAATGTCTTCGCCCATCCTGAACCCGCCGCAGTCCGGTATCTTGGGCATGCACAAAATTCAGGATCGCCCCGTGGTAGTTAACGGCGAAATCGTCATCCGCCCGATGATGTACCTCGCCCTTTCTTACGACCACCGCGTTGTCGATGGCAAAGGCGCGGTAACGTTCCTCGTGCGCGTTAAAGAAGCGCTCGAAGATCCGCGCCGCCTGTTGATGGATTTGTAAACCACAAGGCGCGCCGTCCATGCTCATATTCGACCACATTGCCATTGGTTGCGCGACCCTTGAACAAGGGGCCGCGTATGTGGCTGACAAAACCGGTTTGACCATTCCCATGGGCGGCGAACACCCGTTAATGGGAACGCATAACCTGTTAATGTCGCTGGGCGTAGATACGTTTTTCGAGGTTATCTCGATTAACCCAACCGCCCCGAAGCCCGCGCAAAACCGTTGGTTTGGCTTGGATGATCCTGCCGTTCAGAAATCCCTGTCCAGTCGTGCCAAACCGCATTCATGGATTCTCAACTCCGACAATCTAGAGGCAGACTTGGCGACCGCCAAATCCCTCGGCATTGATCTAGGCACACCGCGCACGCAAACGCGCGGCGATCTAACATGGCGCTTCGCCGTTCGCGACGATGGGGCAATCCCGCTAGACGGCGCAGCACCGATGATAATGGAATGGCCAGCCAACATGCAGGCCCATCCAGCGTCTGGAATGACGGATATGGGGGCACGGATTAAATCCATCGTTCTCGATACAACATACGCGCAAGAAGTTAATAAATTGCTAAACACGCTCGGTAACGGCAACATGCCGATCGAGATACACGATTCACCCGATACCAAACTGACCGTAACACTAACCTTGCAAAATGGGCGTGAAGCGGTTTTAGATTAACGATATGTAAAGGAATTCGCCGGATTTAACGAAATTGTGCATACGTGTTGTGCACGCGTTGTGTACGGGTTGTGTACACGAAATTCCGGCCGTTTTTGCCAAAGGAGACACCCATGTCCAACTACGATGTCATCATAATTGGCGGAGGCCCCGGCGGCTACGTCTGTGCTATCCGCTGCGCCCAGCTTGGCCTGAAAACAGCCTGCGTTGAAGGGCGCGGCGCGCTCGGCGGAACTTGTCTGAATGTCGGATGTATCCCGTCAAAAGCCCTGCTGCATGCATCACATTCCTTGCACGAAGCCCAGACAAACTTCACCAAAATGGGCTTGATGGGCAAAAGCCCGTCGGTCGATATGGGCAAAATGATGGACTACAAACAGGGCGTGATTGACGGCAACACTGCCGGAATCGAGTTCCTGTTCAAGAAGAACAAAGTCGACTACATCCAAGGCTGGGGCAAGATCACCGGCAAGGGCGAAGTGACCGTCGGTGACGATGTCCACACCACAAAAAACATAGTAATCGCAACAGGTTCCGAGCCATCCGCCCTTCCCGGTGTTACGGTAGACGAGAAGATCGTGGTAACTTCAACAGGCGCATTAAGCCTGCCGAAAGTTCCCAAAAAACTGGTTGTCATTGGCGCAGGCGTGATCGGGCTTGAGCTAGGCTCCGTCTATTCCCGCCTTGGTTCCGAAGTGACAGTTGTCGAATTCCTCGATCAGGTCACCCCCGGTATGGATGGCGAAATTTGCAAAACCTTCCAACGCAGCTTGAAAAAACAAGGTCTGAAGTTCGTGATGGGCGCCGCGGTTCAAACGGTTGAGACCACCAAAACCAAGGCGAAAGTCACCTATAAACTGCGTAAAAACGACACCGAAGCAACCATAGACGCAGACGTCGTTCTAGTCGCCACAGGCCGCAAACCCTACACTGATGGCTTGGGCCTAGCAGAAATCGGCGTCGAGATGACAGATCGCGGACAAGTGCAAACCAACGTCCATTTGCAGACAAATGTTGAAGGCGTCTATGCAATCGGCGACGTGGTCGTTGGCCCGATGCTGGCCCACAAGGCCGAAGACGAAGGCATGGCCGTGGCCGAAACCATCGCTGGTCAAGCGGGTCATGTGAATTACGACGTCATTCCGGGCGTGATTTACACAAGCCCCGAAATCGCCTCCGTCGGGAAAACCGAGGAGCAGTTGAAAGAAGAAGGCCGCGCTTACAAAGTCGGGAAATTCAGCTTCATGGGTAACGCCCGCGCCAAGGCGAATTTCGCAGGTGAAGGTTTTGTGAAAATTCTGGCTGATGCCACAACAGATCGCATCTTGGGATGCCACTTGATGGGGCCTGCCGCTGGTGAACTCATCCACGAAATCTGCATTGCTATGGAATTCGGTGCGTCTGCCGAAGACATCGCCCGCACATGCCACGCACACCCCACTTATTCCGAAGCGGTCCGCGAGGCGGCCTTGGCCTGTGGCGACGGCGCAATTCACGCCTGATAGGGTAATCCCCCCATTTTTAAAGGGGTCCGCTTGTAGAATTACGCGGCCATTTTCAGTTTCCTGGCGGGTGTGATCCCGCCGATGCCCATGTTGGGGCGGTCGTTGTTGTATGTCCAGAGCCATTCAGTGGCCTGTCTCTGTGCCTCCCGCCGACCGGCAGGGAATGCTTGCATTC
>Ga0256839_1000911_pt1 | contig 37444 bp, 41 predicted proteins | sample 354166metaG_FD_185968 | JGI IMG/M metagenome (GOLD analysis project Ga0256839, IMG submission 185968) | Hydrothermal vent microbial communities from Mid Atlantic Ridge, Atlantic Ocean - 354-166 | ecosystem: Environmental > Aquatic > Marine > Hydrothermal vents | place: Atlantic Ocean: Mid...
CTGTGCAAAACTGGAATCTGACCTTGTCACAACTGGCGATACATTTTGACGGAAGACTGGGGAAACATATCGCTCTGTGAAATCACCTGACACAGAGTTTTGAACACCCTCGTCATTCGGCCAAGCCACTGCATGTTGCAAATCTGCAACACTCCGGAAGGCCTGTCGTGACGGGCTTCACGCAGATGTGCGGGGCCTTTGCAGGCGGTTGTTGTTTTTTTGTAAAAAAGTGTTGCAAAAAATCCAGCGGGGTGTATTCTTCGGCTCAGCGTTCGAAAGACGCGACACTAGTGAAAGTAAATATATTTATTTTTCGACACAACAAACGAGGGTAACTCAAATGAAAAAGACTACCGCAATCCTGGCTTCAGCCGTTGCATTGGTCATGGCTGGCTCCGCCATCGCCGAGACTACCGTTTACGGCCGCGCCCGCATGGGACTGATTGTCTCTTCCGACAATGACAACGCTGTTGGCCTGATCAACGATTCTTCCCGTTTCGGCTTCAAGGGTTCCGAGGATCTCGGCAACGGCATGTCCACCATCTACAAGTTCGAGTTGGGCTACAATGCTGACAACGCTTCTCAGGCTTCAGGCGTTTCCACTCGCATTGGCATGGTGGGCCTGAAAGGCGATTTCGGTACCACTGCAATTGGTAACATGTGGGTACCGACCTACAACCTGGTTCGTGGCAACATCGATCCCTTCAACCACTTCGGCCTGGATCAGGGTTATGGCTTCCGCGGCCGCGCTGGTGATGCTCTGGCCTACGCCAACAGCTTTGGTGATGTGAAATTCCAAGCCGCGATCGTATCCGTTGACAGCGGAACCGAAAGTGATCTGATGGACGGTTACAGTGTTGCCGTCAGCTTCCCGGCGGGTCCAGTGTCTATCGGTATTGGTGTAGACAGTGATACCGACAACAGTGCAACTGCTCTGACCGTTGGCTACAAAGGCGATGGCTTTGGTGTTACTTTTGGCTATGAAGACGCTGAAGATCTGGGTGGCGACAAGGTTACCACTCTGGTTGGCACCATGGGTGTTGGCGCCAAGGGCAAGGCTCTGCTGCGCTGGTCCTCTATGGATAACGCCGATGTTGATGGCGTCACTCTGGGTTACCACCACGCTCTGAGCAAGCGCACCAAGGTTTACGTCGAGAACAGCTCCGGCGACCTGCGCACCGATGCTACCATTATCGGTCTGCGTCACGACTTCTGATCGGTACTCCCGATACGAAGTTCAGGAGGGCGCCTTCGGGCGCCCTTTTTCATTTCTGCACGAAACCCTGTACCACTGATCCAGTATGGCCCAATACTTCGAAATCCATCCCGACAATCCGCAGAAACGGCTGATCCAGCAGGCGGTGCAGATCATCGACCGGGGTGGCCTGATCATCTACCCGACCGATTCCAGCTATGCGCTGGGCTGTCACATCGGGGACAAGCGGGCGATGGAACGCATCCAGCGCCTGCGCAAGGTGGACAGCAAGCACCATTTCACCCTGGTCTGCAGCGACCTTTCCGAGATCGGTACCTATGCCAAGGTGGACAATTCCGCCTACCGCCTGATGAAGGCCCTGACGCCCGGACCCTATACCTTTCTGTTGCCGGCCACCTCCGAGGTGCCGCGAAGGCTGATGAACCCGAAACGCAAGACCATTGGTGTCCGTGTGCCGGATCACCGCATCACCCATGCGCTGCTCGAGGAGCTGGGCCAGCCGATCATGAGCAGCACCCTGATCGAGCCGGGTGCCGACTTGCCGCTGGACGATCCGGAAGAAATCCGCGAGAAATACCAGAAACAGGTGGATCTGATCATCGACGGCGGCCACTGTGGTCATGAGCCGACCACGGTCATCAGCCTGATCGACGGCACCCCCGAAATCGTGCGCAAGGGCAAGGGAGATATTGCCTTTCTGGAAGACTAGAGCCGCTCAGTCCATCCTGGTCGTGTCCGCTCCAGAGACGGCCGATATCAATGGATTCCCCCCGTTGGCCCCGTATAATAGACGGCCGTTTCATCATTCAGGGTCCATCGTTGAACACATCCGTCAGTCAGAATTCCCGCGTGCTGTCCGGCATGCGGCCCACCGGCCTGTTGCATCTGGGTCATTACCACGGCGTCCTCAAGAACTGGATCGAGCTCCAGCACAGCTACGAGTGCTTTTTCTTCGTGGCCGACTGGCATGCGCTGACCACCCATTACGAAAACCCGGCCATCATTGCGCAGAGCAGCATCGATCTGGTCATCGACTGGCTGGCGGCCGGCGTCAACCCCGGATCGTCCACGCTGTTCATCCAGTCGCGGGTACCGGAGCATGCCGAGTTGTACACGCTGCTGGGCATGATCACGCCGCTGGGATGGCTTGAACGGGTGCCCAGCTACAAGGACCAGCAGGACAAGTTGAAGGACCGTGATCTCTCCACCATCGGTTTTCTCGGCTACCCTCTGTTGCAAAGCGCCGATATCCTGATCTACAAGGCCGGTCATGTGCCGGTGGGCGAGGATCAGGTGGCCCATGTGGAACTGACCCGCGAGATCGCCCGCCGCTTCAATCACCTCTACGGCAAGGAGCCGGATTTCGAGGAAAAGGCGCGCGCGGCAATCCGCAAGATGGGCAAGAAGAACGCGAAGATCTACAACGACCTGCTCAAGCGCTACCAGGAACAGGGCGAGGCGGAGGCGCTGGAGATCGGTTATGCCCTGCTCGATGCCCAGCAGAACATCAGCCTCGGCGACAAGGAGCGCCTGCGCGGCTATCTGGAGGGCGGCGGCCGCATCATTCTGCCCGAGCCGCAGGCCCTGCTCACCCGCGCCTCGAAAATGCCGGGCCTGGACGGCCAGAAGATGTCCAAGTCCTACAACAACACCATCGCCCTGCGCGAACCGCCGGATTCCGTGGAAAAGAAGATCCGCACCATGCCCACCGATCCGGCGCGGGTGCGCCGCAACGACCCGGGCGATCCGCAGAAATGCCCGGTCTGGCAGCTGCATGAAGTCTACTCCTCCGACGACATCCGCCAGCAGGTGATCGAAGGCTGCACCACGGCCAGCATCGGCTGCCTCGAATGCAAGCAGTACATCATCGACGCGGTGATCGAGGAGCTCAAGCCCATACAGCAGCGCGCGCGTGAATACATGGACGATCTTGCCGGGGTGGAAAACATCATCAACGAAGGCTGCGAAGCGGCCCGTGATGTGGCCCGTGATACGATGGAGGAGGTGCGCAAGGCGATGGGCCTGACGCTGCGATGAGCGATCTGTTCCAGCAGGCTGCCAACCAGTCGGAGATGCCCTTCGCGCTGGTCGAGGGCGAACCGCTGACCGTCATCCCGCAGGACCTCTACATCCCGCCGGACGCGCTGCTGGTGTTCCTCGAAGCCTTCGAGGGGCCGCTGGATCTGCTGCTCTATCTGATCAAGCGCCAGAACCTGGATATTCTCGACATTCCGGTGGCGGTCATCACCCGCCAGTACATGGAATACATCCACATGATGCAGGAACTGGAGCTGGAACTGGCCGCCGAATACCTGGTGATGGCGGCGATGCTGGCCGAGATCAAGTCACGCATGCTGCTGCCGCGCCCGGTGGGCGAGGACGACGAAGACGACCCGCGCGCCGAGCTGATTCGCCGCCTGCAGGAATACGAACAGTTCAAGCAGGCCACCGAGGATCTGGATGCCCTGCCGCGCATGGAGCGCGACATCTTTCCGCCGCAGGCGGAACTGCCGCCGCTGGAGGTCGAGATCCCTCAGCCCGAGGTGTCGATCCGTGATCTGCTGCTGGCCTTTCGCGATGTGGTCAACCGCGCCGAGCAGTTCGCCAGCCACCATATCGAACTGGAACCGCTGTCGGTGCGCGAACGCATGTCGCTGGTGCTGCAACAACTCAAGCGGGACGGCTATACTGAGTTTCAGGCCTTCTTCAAGCCGGAAGAAGGCCGCATGGGCGTGGTGGTCAGTTTTCTGGCGATACTCGAACTGGTCAAGGAGTCGATGATCGAGCTGATGCAGAATGAACCCTATGCGCCCATCTATGTGAAACCCAAAGCCGCCTGAACCATGGACAGTGACCGCCTCAAATCCCTGATCGAAGCGCTGATCGGCGCCGCCGACCGGCCGCTCAGCGTAAACCAGTTGTTCGATCTGTTCGCCGGCGATCTGGAGCAGCCGGGCAAGGACGACATCCGCAAGGCGCTGCAGGAGCTGGTGGCAGAAACCGCTGATCGCGGCATGCAGATCAAGCAGGTGGCCAGCGGATTCCGCTTGCAGGTCAACCCCGAGCATGCCGCGCATGTCACCCGCCTGTTCCAGCAGAAGCCGCCCCGTTACTCCCGTGCATTGCTCGAAACCCTGGCACTGATCGCTTATCGCCAGCCGATCACCCGCGGCGAAATCGAGGCGATACGCGGCGTCAGTGTCAGCTCCAACATCATCAAGACCCTGCAGGAACGCGAATGGGTGCGCACCCTCGGACACAAGGATGTACCGGGCAAACCGAGCCTCTACGGCACCACCGCGCAGTTTCTCGATTACTTCAACCTCAAGTCCCTCAATGAGTTGCCCACCCTGTCCGAGATCAAGGACCTGGACCGCTTCCATCCCGAGCTGGCCTTCAGCGATGACCGGCCGCCCGAGGATCCTGCGCCGGCCGACGACGCTCGCGCCGAGGAAGCACTGGATGCACCGGACCGGCGGGAGGCATCCGGGCAGGCGGTGGATACCGCCGGCGAGGAACCGGCATGAGCCGTCGTCATCTGCGCAGTCTGTTGATGCTGTTGCTGGCGACCGTGTTGCTGACTGCCTGCAGCCCGCGTGGCAAGGAGCTCAAGCGCTGGCTGCATGAAGATACCGGAGCCTACAGCGCGGCCTTCTCCGACGACGGCAGGTACCTGCTCACTGGCTCCATCGGCGGTTACGGCCGGGTCTGGGATCTGGAAAACAACAAGGTGCTCTACAGTGTGCAGCATGAGGACAGCAGCGAAGGCGGCATCATCGGTGCCGATTTTTCCGCCGACGGCCGCGTTCTGGTAGTGATCGAGCCGGACTTCGTCTCCCGCTGGCGGGTATCCGACGGCAAGCTGCTTGGCTTCTGGAAATGGCCCGACCTGCGCGCGGTGGCGGTCTCCGCCAATGGCCGTTATGCCCTGCTCGGCATGAAACAGAACCAGTCGATCTACTTCGACATGCAGGCCGGCAAGATGGTCTATGCCTTCCCACACCGCGAAAAGGTCAACAGCGTGGCCCTGTCGAAGGATGGACGCTTTGCCCTCACCGGTTCCGACGACTGGCATGCCAGCCTGTGGAATCTGTCCACCGGCGAGCATGTCTGGTCGAAGAACATGGGTTACAAGGTGGCTCAGGTGGCGCTTTCCGATGACGGTGAATTCGCCATGGCCAATGCCTACATCGGCCCGGCGCGGATCTTCGCCACCGACGGCGAAGGCAGCACGGTCAGCGAACTGGCGGTGCCGGTGCGTGGCGTCACCTTCACCTCGGTGGATTTCTCCGATGATGGCCGGTTGCTGGCCACCGGACGCGCATCGCGCGGCATCGATGTCTGGGATGTACGCAGCGGCAAGAGCCGGAAATTCTGGGTACCGCCGTCGAAGCAGTACTTCCAGCCCGATGCGGCAACCATCATCGCCATCAACATCAATCCCGGCAACAGGACCCTGCTCAGTGAAAGCTCGACCGGCATCGGTCAGCTGTGGTCGCTGGACTGATGGCCCGGCTCGAAATCAAGCGCCCGATGGAACGCATCCAGAAGGTGCTGGCGCGCGAGGGCATCGCCTCGCGGCGGCAGATCGACCAATACCTGGAAGAAGGCCGCATTCAGGTCAATGGCCGAGTGGCCAAACCCGGCGAGCGCATCAGCGGACAGGAACGCATCAGCCTCGACGGCAAGCCGCTGCGGATCGCCCGTCACCGTCCAAGGCCCAAATTGCTGATGTACCACAAGCCGGTGGGCGAAGTGAGCACCCGCGAAGATCCGGAAGGCCGCCCCACCGTCTACCGCAACCTGCCTGGCCTGCAACACGGCCGCTGGATCGGCATCGGCCGTCTCGACATCAACACATCGGGTTTGCTGCTGTTCACCACCGACGGTGAGCTGGCCAACCGGTTGATGCACCCGTCCTTCGAACTGGAACGGGAATACGCCGTACGCGTACGCGGCGATGTGACGCCGGAAAAACTGGAGCGCCTGAAGACAGGCATCGAGCTGGAGGACGGCCCGGCCCGTTTCGAGCAGATCGTCGATGTCGGCGGCGAGGGCAGCAACCACTGGTACCATGTCATTCTGCGCGAAGGCCGTAACCGCGAGGTGCGCCGCCTGTGGGAAGCGGTGGATACCGAGGTCAGCCGCCTGGTGCGGGTGCGTTACCACTGTTTTCAGCTGCCCAAGTGGCTGAAACCCGGCAAGTGGCGCTTTTTCGAGGACGAAACCGTCAAGCGGCTGTACCAGGATCTGGGCCTCGACTACCCTCAGAAGGAAGGTGTGCGTGGTGGGCGCGATAGCGGTCGCAAGCGCAAGTCCTCCCGGCGCCGCCGCTGAAGCGATGGACCTTCAGGCCCTCTACCAAACACTGCTGAGCCATTATGGCGAGCAGTCCTGGTGGCCGGCGGACGGTCCCTTCGAAGTCACCGTCGGTGCCATCCTCACCCAGAACACGGCCTGGAGCAATGTCGAAAAGGCGCTCGACAGCCTTCGCGCCGCCGATGCCCTGAACCCCGAAGCTCTGTCCACGATGGATACCGACCGGCTGGCGGCACTGATCCGGAGCTCCGGCTACTACAACCAGAAGGCGCGTCGCCTGTCCGGCTTTGCCCGCTGGTACCGGGAGCAGGGTGGCCATGAAGTCCTGCGCCAGCGCCCCACGGAGACATTGAGGGCTCAATTGCTGGCACTGCACGGCATCGGCCCGGAAACCGCCGACGACATGCTGCTCTATGCCTTCGATCACCCGGTGTTCGTCATCGACAGCTATACCCGCCGCCTGTTGCAACGGCTGCGCCTGATCGCGGGCGACGAGCCCTATGACCGGCTGCAGGCCGGCTTCCATCAGGCCCTGGCCCCTGAGGTAGCGACCTACCGCCAATACCATGCGTTGATCGTCGAACACGCCAAGACACACTGCCGCAAGCGACCGTCCTGCGCCCAGTGCCCGTTGTCGGACAGCTGTGCGGAGGCTTCGGCATGACTCGACGCAGGCAAGGTGCGCAACCCGTAGGCAGCCTGTTTGCCGACCTCTTGCCCGAGGATTTCACGCGCCAGCGGGTACTGATCGAGCAGTACCAACAGTTCTTCAATCAGCTGGAGTCTGATCCGGTGCTGTCTGCGGTGCGGGTACTGCATGTGGGCGAGCCGGTGCTGTCGCTGGCGGTGCCCAGCCCGGCCCAGGGGGGCTGGCTGCGCCAGCACCGGCGGGAGCTGGAGCAGGCCCTGAGCGAGCAGTTCGGGAAACACCACGAGCTGAATGTCCGGGTCGACCCCGCAATGATGACACCGGCAAAACCGGCCCCGCGCATGACAGCGGCGCAGCCGGTCAGTGAGCAGACCGTTGAGCGAATCGAACGCAGCGCCCGATCACTGGGCGACGATGCGCTGGGGCAGGCCATGCGCCGGCTGGCCGAAAGCCTGAAAAAACACTGCCGACGAGACGATTGATTCAGCCCTGGCGACTGGCGTTGTAGGCGTGCTGATAGAGGTTGTTGAAGATGATCTTGGCCGCCGCCAGCGCCGGGATGGCGAGGATGACTCCGATGGCGCCAAACAGATTGCCGAAGATGAGGATGCCGACGATGACCGGCACCGGATGCAGATCAACGGCGTTGGCAATCACCGACGGAATGACGATCACATTGTCCACGACCTGCGCCATCACCACCACGCCGATGGCGTAGTAGATCAGCTGCGGATCAAAGGGCGTCATCGCCGCCGCCACCAGTACCGCCAGCACCATCGAGATCAGCGGGCCGATGTAGGGAATCAGGTTGAGCAGGCCGGTCAGCGCGCCCAGCAGCAGCGGAATGTCCAGCCCCACGATCCAGTAGCCGATGCTGGCCACCACCGCCATGATCGCCGACTGTTTCATCACCCCGCGGGTATAGGCCTCCAGTTGCCGGGTAACGCGGTGGTAGATCAGCCAGCCCAGTTCGAAGCGGTGGTTGGGCAGCCAGCCTAGCAGCCGGTTGCGCAGCGACTTGTAGTCGCGAAGGATGAAATAGGTCAGCAGGGGCACCAGGATCATGCTCAGGGTGATGCCCGCCACCGAGGCCGACAGGGTGGCCAGCAAGGCATTGCCCAGCGAGGTCGATTGCGACAGCAGATTGACCAGGATGTCCGACAGGTTCAGGTCGATGCCCAGCTGCGCGCCGAGGCGCTCCACATAGACGGTAAGAAAGGCCTCGAACTGGCTGAACAGGGCGGGCAGCTTGCTTTTCAACAGTGCCACCTGCTGAAACAGGGGCGGCAAGGCGAAGCCGATTGCCAGCATGCTTGCCGTCAGCATCAGTACCAGCAGCAGGGCGATCGCCAGCGAGCGGTTCATGCCGCGGCGCACCAATGTGTTCATCACCGGTTCCAGCAGTGCGTAGAGGGTGAAGGAAATGATGATCGGCAGCATCACCGAAGACAGCAGGTAAAAGCTGCCCAGTGTGATTGCGATCAGCCAGAAGAACAGCTTGAAGGTCTGCAGGTAGGCATTGTCGCCGCTGCCGCTCATTCCGGGCAATGCCTCGCCAGCAACAGGTTGGCTTCATGCAGGCGCCGCGCCAGCACCGATGCCAGGTTCATCAGGAAGCGGTTGCCGAGGCGGGGCGCCACCTCGATCCACTCCTCCAGATCCTGCTTGAGGAAGAACACCAGTCGGGTTTCCTCCCGGCAGCGTGCGGTGGCGGTGCGCTGGTCGTTCTCAGCCAGCGCGATCTCGCCAAAGAAATCACCACGCTCAAGCAACGCCAGACGCCGGGTATCTGCCAGTATCTCCACCTGACCTTCAAAGACCAGTATGGCGCCGGCGGCCTGGTCGCCTTCGCGGAACACCACCTCGCCCTCGCCGAAGCGGCGCAGGTGCATGTTGCCCGCCAGTTCGCGCACTTCCCGTTCCGGAATACCGGCAAACAGCGGCGTGGCCTGCCACAGCTCGGCGATTTGCGCCTGGTTGTCACGGGGCGTGCGGAAGATGTTGGTCCAGATGGTGTCAGGCATGGGCGCTTCCCGGCATAGGATGCGGCGCAGGATAGCAGAGCGCGTTCCGCATGGGAACGCGCTCGGTACAGGCTTTCGAGGGTAACGGACGGGGTACACAGGAAGGTGCAACCACCGTGTTAGAGAATATGGCTCCCCGGGCCGGGCTCGAACCAGCGACCCACGGATTAACAGTCCGTTGCTCTACCAACTGAGCTACCGGGGAATTGAGAAGCGCGCATTCTAATGGAAGGCTTCCGGCTCGGCAATAGCCGGGCCGACTATTTTTTCGAAAAGTCCGGCCGGTTATTTTTCACCGAAAATCGACTCGATACGGTCCAGTGCCTGCTCCAGGTTCTCCATCGATGTGGCGAAGGACAAACGCAGATGACCCGGTGCGCCGAAGGCCGATCCGGGCACCAGCGCGACGCCGCCCTGGTCGAGCAGCAGATTGGCCGTGGCCACATCATCGTCCAGATCGTCACGGGCGTCGATGAAGCCCTGGATCGACGGGAAACTGTAGAAGGTGCCGTCCGAGGGCGTGACCTGCATGTACGGGATGGCGTTGAGCCGTTCGACCACATAGTCGTGACGCTGATGGAAGGCCTCGAGCATGGTGGCGATGCAGCCCTGGTCGCCATTGAGCGCGGCCACGGCTGCCGCCTGGGAAATGGAGGCGGGATTGGAAGTGCTCTGCGACTGGATTTTCTTCATCGCCTTGATGATGTCGGCAGGGCCGGCGGCGTAGCCGATGCGCCAGCCGGTCATCGAATAGGCTTTGGACACACCGTTGAGCACCATGCAGCGGTCGCGCAGTTGCGGACAGGCATTGAGGATGTTGCTGAAGCCTTCGTCCGTCCACAGGATATGTTCGTACATGTCATCGGTCACCACCAGCACCTGCGGATGGCGCAGCAGGATTTCACCCAGAGCTTCCAGTTCCGCCTTGCGGTAGGCGACGCCGGTGGGATTCGACGGACTGTTGAGCACCAGCATGCGGGTGTTCGGCGTGATCGCCTGTTCCAGTTGTTCGGGGCGGAGCTTGAACTGCTGGTCGATGCCGGCGGCAACGATCACCGGCTTGCCGCCGGCCAGCAGCACCATGTCCGGGTAGGAGACCCAGTAGGGGGCCGGAATGATGACTTCATCACCGGGGTTGATCACCGCCTGGCACAGGTTGTAGAAGCTCTGCTTGCCGCCGCAGGAGACCAGGATCTCTTCCAGCGCATAGTCGAAGCCGTTGTCGCGGTTGAACTTGTCGATGATCGCCTGTTTCAGCTCCACCGTGCCGTCCACCGCGGTGTATTTGGTCTGCCCGGCGCGGATGGCCTCGATGGCCGCCTGCTTGATGTGTTCGGGCGTGTCGAAATCCGGCTCACCGGCGCCGAGGCCGATGACATCCCGCCCGGCGGCGCGCAGCTGGTTGGCCAGCGCGGTGACGGCCAGGGTGGGGGAGGGCTTGATGGCTTGAACGCGGTCGGAGAGTCGGGTCATGTCGGTTACTCGAAGGCGGAAAACTGTGCTCAAGGATACCGGCTGAAGCGGGGCTGTAAAGGGGTTAGAATAGCCGGTCTGACTTTATATGCCGATGAGCCCTGCTTCATGTCCAAAGCCTTCGATCTGCACACCGAATATGCGCCCGCCGGCGACCAGCCCGAGGCCATAGCCCGGCTGGTGGAAGGTATTGGCGACGGGCTCTCGCACCAGACCCTGCTCGGGGTGACCGGCTCCGGCAAGACCTTCACCGTGGCCAATGTGATCCAGCAGACCCAGCGACCGGCGATCATCATGGCCCACAACAAGACGCTGGCGGCCCAGCTCTACGGTGAGATGAAGGAATTCTTTCCGCGCAATTCGGTGCAGTATTTCGTCTCCTACTACGATTACTACCAGCCGGAGGCCTATGTGCCGGCCTCCGACACCTTCATCGAAAAGGATGCCTCGATCAACGACCACATCGAGCAGATGCGGCTGTCGGCCACCAAGTCCCTGTTCGAGCGTCGCGACACCATCATTGTGGCCTCGGTATCGGCCATCTACGGCCTCGGCGACCCGGAATCCTACCTGAAGATGCTGCTGCACCTGGTGGTCGGTGACCCGGTGGACCAGCGCAGCATCCTGCGGCGGCTGGCGGAGCTGCAGTACACGCGCAACGATGTGGAGCTCAAAAGGGGCTGCTACCGGGTGCGCGGCGATGTGATCGAGATCCACCCGGCCGACTCCGAGCGCGAGGCGATCCGCGTTGAACTGTTCGACGACGAAGTGGAGCAGCTGACCCACTTCGACCCGCTCACCGGCGAGGTGATGGAACGCGTCAAGCGGGTCACCGTGTACCCGAAGACCCACTATGTCACCCCGCGCGAAACCATCCTCGGTGCGATCGAGCAGATCAAGCTCGAGCTGGACGAACGGCTGGCGGAGCTGAAACGACTGGACAAGCTTGTGGAGATGCAGCGCCTGGAACAGCGGGTCAACTACGACATCGAGATGATGATGGAGCTGGGCTACTGCAGCGGCATCGAAAACTATTCGCGCTACCTCTCAGGCCGCGCGCCGGGGGAGCCGCCGCCGACCCTGTTCGACTATCTGCCCGACGACTGTCTGCTGTTCATCGACGAAAGCCATGTCACCGTGCCGCAGATCGGCGGCATGTACAAGGGCGACCGCTCACGCAAGGAAACCCTGGTGGAATACGGTTTCCGCCTGCCCTCGGCGCTGGACAACCGGCCGCTGCGCTTCGAGGAATGGGAAGCCCTGTCGCCGCAGACCGTGTTTGTCTCGGCCACTCCCGGAGACTACGAGGAGCGGCACAGCGGACAGGTGGTGGAACAGGTGGTGCGCCCGACCGGTCTTGTCGATCCGGAGATCGAACTGCGGCCGGCCAGCACCCAGGTGGATGACCTGTTGTCGGAGATCCATCTCCGGGTCGAGCGCCGGGAGCGGGTGCTGGTGACCACGCTGACCAAACGCATGGCCGAAGACCTGACCGAATACCTCGACGAGCACGGTATCCGCGTGCGTTACCTGCACTCGGACATTGATACCGTCGAGCGCATGGAGATCATCCGCGACCTGCGACTGGGGGAATTCGATGTGCTGGTCGGCATCAACCTGCTGCGCGAGGGGCTGGACATGCCCGAGGTATCGCTGGTAGCGATCCTCGATGCCGACAAGGAAGGCTTCCTGCGCAGCGACCGCTCGCTGATCCAGACCATCGGCCGCGCGGCGCGCAATGTCAACGGTCGGGCGATCCTCTACGCCGACCGGGTGACCGGCTCGATGCAGCGCGCCATTGACGAGACCGAACGCCGCCGGGCGAAACAGCTGGCCTTCAATGCGGCCCACGGCATCACGCCGAAGGGTATCGTCAAGCAGATCACCGATGTGATGGATCTTGGGCAGGGGGTATCCCCGTCAACCGGAAAGACCTTCCGCAAGGTGGCCGAAACGGCGGCCAAATACGCTCCGATGAAGCCGGCAGAGCTGAAACGGGCGCTGAAGCAGCTCGAGGATCGCATGTACGAACATGCGCGCAACCTTGAGTTCGAACAGGCGGCAAAGATCCGTGACGAGATCGAAGTGCTGAAGAAAAACCAGTTTATCGAGGCAGTAAAAGCCTCTTGAGCGTCTCCAAAAAAGCATAAGGCAAACTTATATAAGCCTTTTCTGATACGCTTCATGAAGAATAACCCGGTCTTTTTGATCCAGGCTAATTTTTACAGCAGGGAATGCCGGGTTTGTTCTAGTCAAACCCGCTGCCATCGATTATCATGACTCTGCTCTCATGAAAGAAATGTCTGCAAGAATCCTCGCGCTGTTTTTGGTGTCGTGGCTGATTCATGCAGAGATTTGTTTTGGAGGAGCAAGAAGACTCCCGTAATCACATCCATCCGAAGGAGAGAAATCCATGGCTCATATCGTCATCATCGGCGCCGGTACTGGCGGCATGCCCTGTGCCTATGAAATGAAGGAAGAACTGGGCAAGGCGCATCAGGTCACAGTCATCAACAGCAACGACTATTTCCAGTTCACACCGTCCAACCCCTGGGTGGCCGTGGGCTGGCGTGATCGCAAGACGATCACCTTCCCGATCAAGCCCTATCTCGACCGCAAGGGCATCAACTTCATCCACGGTACCGTCACCGAGATCGATGCCAATGGCAACAGTCTGAAGATCGACAACGGTGAAACCGTCGACTATGACTACCTGGTCATCGTGACCGGTCCGCGGCTGGCATTCGAGGAAATCGAAGGCTCCGGTCCCGATCATCATACCCACTCGATTTGCACCATTGACCACGCAGAAAAGGCCTACGAGGCCTACAAGCAGGTGCTCGACAACCCGGGTCCCATCGTCATCGGCGCCATGCCTTTCGCCAGCTGCTTCGGCCCGGCCTACGAGTTTGCCTTCATCGTCGATGCCGACCTGCGCAAGCGCAAGCTGCGTGACAAGTTCCCGATGACCTTCGTCACCTCCGAGCCCTATATCGGCCATCTCGGCCTGGGCGGCGTCGGCGATTCCAAGTCCATGCTCGAATCGGAGCTGCGCAACCACCACATCAACTGGATCACCAACGCCAAGACCACCAAGGTCGAGGACGGCAAGATGTATGTGGACGAGCTGGATGCCTCCGGCGAAGTCATCAAGCAGCATGAAATCGAGTTCAAGTTCAACATGATGCTGCCGGCCTTCAAGGGCGTCGATGCGGTGGCCAATGTCGAGGGCCTGTGCAACCCGCGCGGCTTCGTCATGGTCGATGAATTCCACCGCAACCCGACCTACAAGAACATCTATTCGGCCGGTGTCTGCATCGCCATCCCGCCGGTGGAAGCCACTCCGGTACCGACCGGTACGCCGAAAACCGGTTACATGATCGAATCGATGGTGACCTCCATCGTGCACAACATCGCCGACGAACTGCAGGGCAAGGAACCGAGCACCGGTGCCACCTGGAACGCCATCTGTCTCGCCGACATGGGCGATACCGGCGCCGCCTTCGTTGCCATCCCGCAGATCCCGCCGCGCAATGTGGCCTGGTTCAAGAAGGGCAAGTGGGTGCACATGGCGAAGATCGCCTTCGAGAAGTACTTCATGCGCAAGATGAAGAAGGGCACTTCGGAGCCTCTCTACGAGAAGTACATTCTCAAGATGATGGGCATCAGCAAGCTCGGCGACTGATCACCGTCCCTGCCTACTGAGAAAACGGCCTCCCATGGAGGCCGTTTTCCGTTGTGCCGGGCGCTTTCGCCGCCGGCCCTCTGTCGGCGTACAAAAAACGGTCCCGGCCGTTGATTATTCTCTGCCGTCGGGTATCATACGCGTCCTGTTTGATGCAGGCGCGTAGCTCAGTTGGTTAGAGCACCACCTTGACATGGTGGGGGTCGTTGGTTCGAATCCAATCGCGCCTACCACATTTCAGAGTCGGGCCCTTCGGGGCCCTTCCTGTTTCCGGCACGCGGCCTTTGGTAGGGGTCGCCACTGACCAAAGGATCAGCCATGCCCCGTATTACCCTTCCCGATGGCTCGCAGCGCGAGTACGATCAACCCGTAACCGTCATGCAGGTGGCCGAGGACATCGGTCCCGGTCTCGCCCGTGCGACCCTGGCCGGCAAGGTCAACGGACGGCTGGTCGATGCCGCCTACCGCATCGAAGACGACGCCGATCTGGCCATCATCACCGCCCGTGACGACGAGGCGCTGGAGCTGATGCGCCACGATGCGGCACATGTGATGGCGCAAGCAGTCCAGGAACTCTATCCCGGAACCCAGGTGACCATCGGGCCGGCCATCGAGGACGGCTTTTACTACGACTTCGCCCGTGAGGAGCCCTTCACCCCGGAGGATCTGGAAAAGATCGAGCAGCGCATGCACGAGATCGTCAAGCGCGATCTGCCGATACAACGCGAGGTGCTGGACCGCGACGAAGCCAAGCGGGTGTTCGACGAGCTGGGCGAGAAATACAAGGTGGAAATCATCGACGAGATCATCCCCGAAGGGGAAGAAGTGTCGATCTACCGCCAGGGCGACTGGTTCGATGTCTGCCGGGGGCCGCATCTGCCGTCCACCGGCAAGCTGGGCAAGGGCTTCAAGCTGATGAAGGTGGCCGGGGCCTACTGGCGCGGCGATTCGCGCAACGAAATGCTGCAACGCATCTACGGTACTGCCTGGCGCGACAAAAAGGAGCTCAAGGCCTACCTGCACCGCCTCGAAGAGGCCGAGAAACGCGACCACCGGCGCATCGGCAAGCAGCTCGACCTGTTCCATATCCAGGAAGAAGCGCCTGGCGAGATCTTTTGGCACGACCGTGGCTGGACCCTGTACCAGACCGTTCAGCAGTACATGCGCGCGAAGCAGCGCGCCCACGGCTATCAGGAGATCAATACGCCACAGCTGGTGGATTTCTCGCTGTGGGAGAAGTCCGGGCATGCCGCCAAGTTCGGCGAGGACATGTTCACGCTGGAGGCCGAGGGCCGTCAGTTCGCCATCAAGCCGATGAACTGTCCCTGCCATGTGCAGGTGTACAACCAGGGGCTGAAGAGCTACCGCGATCTGCCGCTGCGGCTGGCCGAGTTCGGCTCCTGCCACCGCAACGAGATGTCGGGCGCGCTGCACGGACTGATGCGGGTGCGTGCCTTCGTACAGGATGACGCCCATATCTTCTGTACCGAAGACCAGATCCAGTCAGAGGTCAGTGCGTTCATCGACTTCCTGCACGAGGTCTATGCCGATTTCGGTTTCGACGAAGTGATCTATCGCTTGTCCACACGGCCCGAGAACCGGGTCGGCGACGATGCGGTATGGGACAAGGCGGAACAAGCCCTTGCCGACGCCCTCAATGCCAAGGGGCTGGACTGGGAGGAGTTGCCCGGTGAAGGCGCTTTCTATGGCCCCAAGATCGAATTCACGCTGAAGGACTGCCTCGGCCGTGAATGGCAGTGCGGCACCATCCAGGTCGATTTTTCCATGCCGGGCCGTCTCGATGCCCAGTATGTCGCCGAAGACGGATCGCGCCAGACTCCGGTCATGCTGCACCGGGCGATACTCGGTTCCTTTGAGCGCTTCATCGGTATCCTGATCGAACATCATGAAGGCCGCATGCCGCTGTGGCTGGCCCCGGTGCAGGCGGTGGTCATGAATATCACCGATCATCAGGCCGAGTTTGTCGATGAAGTCGAAAAAACCTTGAAACAACAAGGCTTGCGGGTGATTTCCGACTTGAGAAACGAGAAGATCGGCTTTAAAATCCGCGAGCACACGCTGCAGCGCATCCCCTACCTGCTGGTGGTCGGCGATCGCGAAATGGAGCGTGGCGAAGTGGCCGTGCGCAGCCGCAGCGGCGAGGATCTGGGCGCAATGTCGATCGACGACTTCGCACAGATGGCCCGCCAGCAGATCGAGCGTCACGACTGAGTTTTACTGTATACGAGGAACAAACCCATCGCAGCTGACAAGAAACCTCGTCTCAATGACGAGATAACCGCCCCTGAAGTCCGCCTGATCGACGAAAACGGTGAACAGAAGGGTATCGTGACCCTCGACGAGGCCAAGGAGGCTGCCGCCAGAACCGAACTGGATCTGGTGGAAATCGTACCCAACGCGGAACCGCCGGTGTGCCGGCTGATGGATTACGGCAAATTCCGTTTCCAGCAGAAGAAGAAACTGCACGACCAGCGCAAGAAACAGCGCCAGGTGCAGATCAAGGAAATCAAGTTCCGACCGGGTACCGATGAAGGGGATTACCAGGTCAAGCTGAAGAAGCTGCAGAAGTTCCTCGAGGCCGGCGACCGCGCCAAGATCACGGTGCGTTTCCGCGGCCGCGAGATGGCGCACATGGAACTGGGCCGCGAACTGCTCAAGCGGGTCGAGGACGACCTCAGCGAGATCGCGGTAGTGGAGCAGCATCCGCAATCCCAGGGACGGCAGATGACCATGCTGATGGTGCCGCGCAAGAACCGCTGAAGAAGAACAGCCAGGCTCAGACCTGCACCCATGGATGACGGCCCGCAGCGCGGGCCGTCGGCCATAGACCGCCCGAAGACGCAGACTCCGGCGTCCAGGGCTTTTTTATTGAAATACACTCACAAACGGGAGTTTGAAATGCCAAAGATGAAATCCAACCGGGGCGCTGCCAAGCGCTTCAAGCGCAATGCGTCGGGCGCCTACAAGCGCCGTCAGTCGCATCTGCGCCATATCCTCACCAAGAAGAGCAGCAAGCGCAAGCGCCAGCTCGGCGAAATGCTTGAAGTCCACGAAAACGATGTGCGTCTGGTTCGACGCATGCTGCCCTATTCCTGAGGAGGTCGATCATGCCCCGAGTAAAACGCGGTGTCACCGCACACGCCCGTCACAAGAAGATTCTCGCCAAGGCCAAAGGCTATCGCGGCGCGCGCAGCAAGGTCTTTCGCGTTGCCAAGCAGGCCGTTACCAAGGCCGGGCAATACGCCTACCGTGACCGCAAGCAGCGCAAGCGCCAGTTCCGCGCGCTGTGGATTGCCCGCATCAACGCCGGCGCCCGCGAGAACGGCATGTCCTACAGCGTGTTCATGAACGGACTCAAGAAGTCCGGCATCGAGCTGGACCGAAAGGTGCTGGCCGACCTCGCCGTGCATGACAAGCCGGCCTTCAGTGCGCTGGTCGAGAAGGCAAAAGCAGGCCTCCAAGCGGCCTGATCCACCCACCTCACGGGCGCTCCGGCCGGAGCGCCCGTGTCCGATTGTGAAAACGCCGTGTCTGAACTGAATCGCTTGTTGGACGATGCCCTGGCCGCCATCGCTGCCGCCGAGGCACTCACCGGCCTGGAACAGCTGAGGGTCCAGTACCTCGGCAAGAAAGGCGAAATCACCCTGCAACTGAAAAACCTCGGCAAGCTGCCGGGCGATCAGCGCCGTGAGGCGGGGCAGGCAATCAACCGCGTCAAGCAGCAGATCGGCGAAGCGCTGGACGCACGGCGTGAAGCCCTGCAGCAAGCCGAACTGGAGCAGCGACTGGCCGCCGAACGGGTGGATGTCACCCTTCCGGGCCGCCGTGTCGATGTCGGTGGGCTGCACCCGGTCACCACGACCATGCGCCGTATCGAGCGGATGTTCGGCAAGCTCGGCTTCGATGTGGCCACCGGTCCCGAGGTCGAGGACGATTTTCACAACTTCGAGGCTTTGAACATTCCCCCGCACCATCCGGCACGGGCGATGCACGATACCTTTTATTTCGATGCCCATACGCTGCTACGCACCCATACCTCACCGGTGCAGATCCGCGTGCTGGAAAAGCAGCAGCCGCCGTTGCGGGTGATTGCACCGGGACGCGTCTACCGCTGCGATTCCGATTTGACCCATACCCCGATGTTTCATCAGGTCGAAGGCCTGCTGGTGGACGAGAATGTGTCGTTCGCCGACCTCAAGGGCACCCTGCATGAATTCCTCAGGCTGTTCTTCGAGCAGGATGACCTGCAGACCCGTTTCCGGCCGTCCTATTTTCCCTTCACCGAACCGTCGATGGAGGTGGACATCTCCTGCGTGATCTGCGAAGGCGAGGGCTGCCGGGTGTGTAGCCACACCGGTTGGCTGGAGGTGCTGGGCTGCGGCATGGTGCATCCCGAGGTGTTCCGCCACACCGGCATCGACCCGGATGCCTTCACCGCCTATGCGTTTGGCATGGGTGTCGAACGGCTGACCATGCTGCGCTACGGTGTCAACGACCTGCGCCTGTTCTTCGAAAACGACCTGCGCTTCCTCAAGCAGTTTGCCTGAGTACGGAACCCGACATGAAAATCAGTGAAAAATGGTTGAGAGAATGGGCCAATCCGCCGATCGACAGCGAAGCCCTGGTGCATCAGCTGACGATGGCCGGACTCGAAGTGGACTCGGTGGAATCGGCGCGCCCATCCTTCGATGGCGTGGTCGTGGCAGAGGTGATTTCCTGCGAGAAGCATCCGGATGCGGACAAACTCAATCTGTGCCGGGTCGATGACGGCAGCGGCGCGCCGGTGCAGGTCATCTGCGGCGCCAGGAATGTCCGTGCCGGCCTCAAGGTCGCCTTTGCACGGGTCGGCGCCCAGCTGCCCGGCCTCCGCATCAAGAAGGCGAAGCTGAGGGGCGTCGAATCCTTTGGCATGATCTGCTCCGAATCCGAGCTCCAGCTTTCAGAGGACAGCGACGGCATCATGGAGCTGCCCGCCGATGCGCCGATCGGCCGTGATCTTGGCGACTACCTCGATCTGGACGACAACCTGATCGAGATCGATCTGACGCCCAATCGCGGGGATTGCCTCAGCATCCAGGGCGTTGCCCGAGAACTGGTGGCCAACAATGACATCACGCTGACACCGGTGACCATCGCGCCCCGGGCGGCGGCCATCGACGACCGCTTTGAACTGGAACTGCTGGATCCCGAGGCCTGTCCGCATTACGCCGGGCGCATCATCCGCAACATCGATGCCACTGCCACCACACCGCTGTGGATGAAGGAGAAACTCCGCCGCAGTGGCCTGCGGCCCATCTCGCCGGTGGTCGATGTCACCAATTTCGTGATGATGGAGCTGGGTCAGCCGATGCATGGCTTCGACCTCGACCGCATCAATGGCGGCATCCGTGTGCGCGCGGCAGAAGAGGGCGAACAACTGACCCTGCTGGACGGCAACACGGTTGAATGCCGTGGTGATACCCTGGTCATCGCCGATCATGACAAGGCGCTGGCACTGGCCGGCATCATGGGCGGCCTGGATTCGTCGGTTCAGGATGGCACCCGCAACATTCTGCTCGAATCCGCCTTCTTCACGCCCAGCCGCATCGCCGGCAAGGCGCGCAGCTACGGGTTGCACACCGATTCTTCGCACCGTTTCGAGCGCGGGGTGGATCCGCAGTTGCAGATCCGCGCGCTGGAACGCGCCACCGCACTGCTGCTCGATATCGTCGGTGGCGAAGCCGGTCCCGTGGTCAGCCGGCGCATCGAGGAGCAGTTGCCGAGCCGACCCACCATCACCCTGCGCCATGCCCGGGTCGAGCGCCTGCTGGGGATCGAGATCAACGCCGAGCGCATCGGAAAAATCCTGGAACGCCTGGACATGAAGGTTGAACGGAACGGCGATGACTGGCGGGTGACCGCGCCCTCGTGGCGTTTCGACATCGCCATCGAGGCAGACCTGATCGAGGAAGTCGGCCGCATTTATGGCTATGACCGCATCCCCGGCACCCGGCAGGCGGCCCATCTGGCGATGTCCTCCTTCTCGGAGACCGGGGTGAGTGCCAACCGACTGCGCGATGCGCTGACTGCGCGGGGTTACTTCGAGGCGATTACCTATTCCTTCGTCTCACCGGAACTGCAGCAGCTTCTGCATCCGGGGCAAAAGACCCTGAGTCTGGCCAACCCGATCTCGGCCGACATGTCGGAGATGCGCACCCGCCTGCTGCCCGGGCTGATCCAGGCCGTGCGCCACAACCTCAATCGCCAGCAGAACCGCGTCCGGCTGTTCGAGACGGGCCTGTGCTTCATTCCCGACACCGGGAACGAATTGCTGCAGATTCCGCATCTTGCAGGTGTCATCACCGGGCCGGCCGAGCCCGAGGGCTGGACCGGAGAACGCAGATCGGTGGACTTCTATGACATCAAGGGCGACCTGCAAAGCCTGATGCAGCTGGCGGACGCGGACGCCTTTGCCTTCCGCCCCAGTGAGGAACCCATCCTTCATCCGGGGCAGGGGGCCGATGTCTGGTACCGCGAGCGCAAGGTCGGCTTCCTAGGCGCCCTGCATCCGGCGCTGCTGGATCAGCTGAACATCGACCAGCCGCTGTTCCTGTTCGAGATCGAACAGCAGGCGCTGGCCCGGCATCCGCTGCCCAGATTCCAGGAATTGTCGCGCTACCCCTCGATCCGGCGCGATCTGGCACTGCTGGTGGACGCCGCGACCGCGGCCGACAGCCTGCTCGAAACCATCGCCGACATCGGCGATGAAAAAATTCGCGACGCCTTCGTGTTCGATGTCTATACTGGAGAAGAGTTGACAAACAATCGAAAAAGCGTCGCTTTGGGCTTGATATTACAGGACTTTTCGCGCACCCTAACCGATCAGGAAGTAGAAGAGAGCGTTTCGGCGGTGCTGAACGCGCTCGAACAGAAGCACAATGCAGTTTTGAGGTAGCAACGATGTCTTTGACCAAGGCGGACATGGCCGAGATGCTTTATGACGAGCTGGGCCTGAACAAGCGCGAGGCCAAGGAGATCGTTGAGCAGTTTTTCGAAGAGGTCAAGATCGCCCTGGAGACCGGCCATCAGGTCAAGCTGTCGGGCTTCGGCAACTTCATGATTCGCTCCAAGGCCGAGCGGCCGGGCCGCAACCCGAAAACAGGCGAGGAGATCCCCATCTCCGCGCGCAAGGTGGTGACCTTCCGCCCCGGACAAAAACTAAAAACACGAGTGGAAGCCTATGCTGGAAGCGAGCAACAATAACGAATTGCCGGTCATTCCGGGCAAGCGCTACTTCACCATTGGCGAAGTGGCGGAACTCTGTGATGTGAAGCCGCATGTCCTTCGTTATTGGGAGCAGGAATTCCCCCAGCTCAAGCCGGTCAAACGGCGTGGCAACCGCCGTTATTATCAACGGCACGATGTGCTGCTGATCCGCCAGATTCGTTCGCTGCTCTACGATGAAGGCTTCACCATCGGCGGCGCCCGGCAGCGGCTCGAAGGCAATGACTCCAGAGATGATGTCAACCAGAGTCAGCAAATCATCAAACAGACCCTGGCCGAACTTGAAGAATTGCTTCAAATTCTCAAGCGTTAGGCTATAATCCCGCATCCAAATCTCGGGGCGTAGCGCAGCCTGGTAGCGTACCTGCATGGGGTGCAGGTGGTCGGAGGTTCAAATCCTCTCGCCCCGACCAATTCTCCAATAGCACGATCTCCATACCCTCTCGAAGCCAGTGTCCCCACAGTGGGCGAGAGGGTTTGAACCGATCAGAGGTTCAACCGGATCGCCGGGAGCGATCCGGAATGCGCTTCAGCGCAGTCCGGAGGACCGCAGGGCAGGATGCCCGGAGTCATCCTCTCGCCCCGACCAATTCTCTGACAGCACGATCTCCATACCCTCTCGAAGCCAGTGCCCCTACAGTGGGCGAGAGGGTTTGAACCGATCAGAGGTTCAACCGGATCGCCGGGAGCGATCCGGAATGCGCTTCAGCGCAGTCTGAAGTGACTTTCCCGCACACCAGCCGGTTTCAGTCGCCGTTTCGACGACATTCCCTTGTCCTCTTCATGTTTAATGCCACCAGATATCAAGGCCCAGGCGCAGAGCGGGATGTTTTCGATGAGGCGACTTTCGGATCAAAGCGACGAGTGACCAGGATCAACAGCAGGCCCAACAACGCTCCCAGGCCGATGGAGAGCAGGTCGATGGGGTCGAAGCGGCCGTTCCGGAAGTAGGCTGCGGTGTTTTCCAGTACCGGCACCCGGGCGAACCAATCCGGCAGGGCCCGCACCGCCCAGGGCGCGATAGCTGCGTGCTGCGCGGCTTCGAAGGCAGCATCGATCAGCAGCCAGGTACTGCAGATCACCAGGGCTCCACGCGTCTTCACCGGCAAAAAAGCAGCGGTGAGCAGGCAGAACGCGAGCACATGCAGAAAGGTGGGCAGGTGTTGGCCGAGCAGACCGAAACTGCCCTGAAGTTGTTCCGGAACATGCAGGGCATCGGGCAGAAAGTAGACCTGATCCGCGGGACGATCGAATGCATACACCAGCACCCCGAACCCCAGAGAGGTGAGGCCCAGCAGCAGGCGGACGCGATTGAAAGGCAAGTTGCTCAGTTGTAGAGGATCAGGGCCAGGCCCAGAGCCGCGCCGAGCCCGAGGAGGATCAGCAGCCAGTCCATGCGGCTGTAGCGATCGCCGGGAGCAGTAGGACCGTCTTCCGGTACCTCTTGTAACAGTTTCTTGAGGTCGTTCTCCGTGACCTGTCCCTGGTCTTCGAGCTTCTGCAGCAGCCGCGCGCGAATGCGTACATACTCTTCCCGGTCGATGGCGCCGCCGGCAAAGGCCTTGACCAGATTGCGCAGGGGGGTGTTGTCGAGTTTCATGGCGGTCTTCCTGCTAGCGGGCCGGCATTCCGGCGTTGATCTGCTTGTCGAGGGCCTGCAGGCGACCGTTGTCCGGGAACAGTTCCAGTCCGCTGCGGATATAGCTGCGGGCTTCGTCGAACTTGCGTTCCGTGATCCGCTTTTCCGCCTCGCTGAGGTACAGACCGGCGAGCGATTCGTCACGCAGCAGGTAGTGCCGCGGATCGACGCGGCGCACCAGGGTCAGCACCGAGAACAGGTCTTCACCGTTGGCTGAAGGTGTCAGCCGTTTTTCTTTCAGGTAGCGCTGGTAGAGCGCCGTCAGCCGTGTCATCAGCCGGTCCTTCTTTTCCTTGAGCTGGTCTTCGATGATGGAGAGCAGCACCGAGTCGGGGTAGAGGCGTTTGGCCTGGGCCAGCAGGTTGTTGGCCTGGGGGTAGTCGTAACGCCCTTCGTCGGGCTGGAACACGCTGTTGATGCGGTCGCGGTAGAAGGTGATGATCTCACGCCGCAGGCCCACCGAAAGTATGCGCTTGTGTTCGGGCGGCAGCTTGTTCAGGCCCCAGATGGTCTCGATCAGCAGCGCCTTGTCACCCTTTTTGACCTTCTCGATGGTGGTATAGAGGCTTTGCTCTTCCTGGAAGGCCATGAAGGGCTTGTAGCCGGCGGCGCCAATGATGATGGCGAGGAACAGGGCACCGAGCAGGATCTGCCGGGTGTGCGACTTACGCGGCTTGATGCCTTCGAGGAATTTCTTGACGCTGGGGATGCGGTCGTCCCGGTTGACCGTCAGTGCCTTGGCCAGCGTGCGTTGCTGGCGCCGGTCCAGGCCCTTGATCGGCTTGGGCTTGATGCCCAGTTCCTTGACCTTGGGCGCGGCCACCTTGTTGTAGGGGTGCTTGCCACCGGCGAGCAGCTGGTAGGCCACGCAGCCCAGCCCATAGATGTCGTCGCGAGGGTCCGGGTTCATGCCGGCGAACATTTCAGGGGTGGCGTAGGCCGGGGTGACGGCGCTCAGCTTGCCCGGATCGAACATGGTGTGTTCCTTTTCTTCGCCGGGGGCGGTGCTGGCGCGGGCGATGCCGAAGTCCAGAAGTTTGACGGTGCCGTCGTTGAGCAGGAAGCAGTTGCCCGGCTTGAAGTCGGAATGGATCAGGTTTTTTTCATGGGCGTAGGCGAGGCCGTGGCACAGCTGCTCGATGATGTCGAAGGCCTTTTCCTTGCTGATCGGGTGTTCGGGCAACTCCTTGATCAGCCGGTTCAGCGGCTTGCCCTGCAGGTATTCCATGGTCATGAACACGGTATCGCCGTCGCGGTCGAAATCGTAGACGGTGGCGATGTTCGGGTGGGCGAGTCGCTGAGCCTTGCTGGCCTCGCGTTGCAGGGCGATGAAGGAGCCCGAGAACTTCTTGAAGGCGTCGGTCAGTACCTTGATGGCGACAAAGGGGTTCTTGTCCTGGGCTTCGACCTTGAGCAGATCCTTGGCCTTGAATACCACGCCCATGCCGCCCTGGCCCAGCCGCTCGAGCAGAACGAAGCGCCCTTTCAGCGTGACGCCGGGCCCCAGATTTGCATGGATGGTGCCACCACTGCCACCGCCGGTGGTGTCGTGGCCGCCGCTGGGTTGGCTGTCGCTGGAGCGGACACGCTTCTTCTTCAGGTGCGGGTTGAAATCGGTGACCGGATCGGCGCTGTCGGTGCGGATGATGACCGTCTTGTCGCCGGTGTTGTCCTGCAGCAGGCTGTCTTCGGTGATGCCGGTGACATGCAGGGTCTTGTCTTCGTTGAAATAGGAAATGTCGGTCTCGCCCTCGCCCCCGTTCAGCGTGGTCTCGATGTTGAGCTGGGAGATGGTGGCGGAGAGCGTCTTGAACTGCTCGTCATTGAGCCGGTTGTCGACATAGAGTTTCTTGACATACTCCAGGGCACGCGGGCCGCTGGGCGCGGATGCCTTGAAGATGGAGGTCAACCCCTGTTCCAGGTCCTGATAGCTCAGGGCACCGGAGAGGAAGTCCTCGATGATGGTTTCACAAATGTCTGCCATGCGCGGTTCCGTTGCTATTTCACTTGCTCTGCCTTGACCAGCAGCACCGTGCAGTTGTCGGTGCCACCGGCGTCCAGTGCGGCTTCCAGCAGCCTGGAGCAGGCCTGCTCGAGGTCATCGGCATGCTCTTTCAGCAGAGCCTCAATGCTATCATCGCTGAGGTCTTTATACAGCCCGTCGGAGCACAGCAGAAACAGATCCTGATCATGGATGCGTGAGTATTCGAGGTCGAAATAGAGATTGTCCTCGATGCCGACGGCATTGAGCACGACATTGGATGCCGGGTGCTCCTCGGCCTTGGAGGCTTCCAGCTGCCCCATGCGCACCAGTTCCTCGACCAGGCTGTGGTCCTCGGTCAGCCGTTGCATGCGCCGGTCACGGAAGCGGTAGGCTCGGCTGTCTCCAGCCCAGATCACGAAGGCCAGGTCACGCCAGGCAAACAGGCTCACCAATGTGCTGCCAATGGTGGTCGCGGCCGGCCGGCGTGCGGTTTCGTCGAGAATCAGCTGATGGGCCTGGAGGAAGGTCTCCTCCAGCAGCTGGATGGACTGGTCCAGCCGCTGTTGCCGCTCGAAGCGCTTGGATTGTTCGGCGAGCATGCGACTGGCGAAATCGCCGGAGGCGTGCCCGCCCATGCCGTCGGCCACCAGCCACAGGTGCTGATCGGGCACGCAGGCGTAAGTGTCCTCGTTATGGTCGCGCACCAGTCCGGTATGAGTCAGTCCGAAGCAGTCGAAGCGAAAAGTTGCTGACGGGTTTTGGGTGGTTTTGAGAAGCGCCAAATCGAACCTTTGTTATCGTTTTAACTACCACTCCCGATAGTAGCATGACCGGCCGAAAAGACGGCAAAAAATGCCGTCGGTCGGTTCAACAGGCAAACGCACCCAGCGGTCTATACTCGTTTTGACTCAACAAAAGTGGTAACGACAATGAAAAAAACCGTTTTGGCCAGCAGCCTGCTGCTGTTTACGAGCCTTTCGGCACAGGCACTGGACCTGAATCTGGGTCTGGGCGTCAAGGCCGGCACCCTGGGCACGGGGCTGGAGGTCAGCGTCGGGCTGACACAGACCCTCAATGCGCGGCTGGGCATCACCAATGTGGATTTCTCCACCGACGAGACCCTCGATCTGGATGACCCGGACACCAATACCAGTGCCAGTATCGATTCCACGCTGGACCTGAACTTTGGCGCCACCATGCTGTTGCTTGACTGGTATGTCTTCGACGGCACTTTCCACCTGACCGCCGGCATGGTGAAGAACGACAGCAAGGCGAAGCTGAGCGGCGATCTGACCAGCGCTACGGTCACCTTCGACGGCACCACCTACGATGTGGCCAATGACTTTATCGACCCCGGTGTCTCCGGCACCATCAAGCTGGGCAGCGGCTATGAACCCTATGTCGGCATCGGCTGGGGGCGCAAGGCCGGCAACGAGCCGGGTTTTGCGGTCAGTTTCGAACTGGGCGTGCTGCTGCTGTCGCCGAGCGTGGACCTGAAGGCGCCCACGCTTGATCCCAATGGCACCGCGGCCAGCAATGGCATCACCCAGGCCGACCTGGATGCCGATGTCGATGCCGCCGAGTCGGCGGCCGATGACGAGCTTTCGGCGCTGAAGGCCTGGCCGGTGGTTTCACTGGGGGTCAATTACGCATTCTGATTGCTGCTTTTTGCCATCAGGCGGTGTTAACATGGCGGCTGTTTTTCAGCCGCCTTTTTGTTGGGCCCAACCCGTCGAGAGAGAATCATGTCCAGAATGGTAAATTGTGTCGTGCTCAAGCGCGAAGCCCCCGGTCTGACCCGCGTGCCCTATCCGGGCGAGCTGGGCAAGCGCATCTTCGAGAATGTCTCGGAAGAGGGCTGGAAGCAGTGGATCGAACAGCAGACCATGATCATCAACGAAAACGGCCTGTCGACCATGGACCCGCAGGCACTGGAGCGCCTGGAGCAGCACATGATCGGTTTCCTGTTCGGCGAGGGCGAACTGGCCGACAAGCCCTTCACCCCGCCCCCGGCGAAGAAGTAAGGCCGCGCGCTCAGGCCGGCTCCAGTGACCAGCGTTGCCGGGTCACGAAACGCAGCCGGGCATGGGCCTGCCGCAGGGCCTGCCAGAGCCGGTCGTAATCCTCCGCCTGGGCGAAGATGAACCCCAGGTAACTCGCTCCCCGGGGCAGGGGCACCAGCTCGTAACCGGGCTGGATGTGGATCTCGATGTCGCTGACATGGGGCGTCCTGCGGGCTTCCAGCAGTCCTTCGACCCGCTGCAGAATCCCCGAATCCTCGATCGGAATCATCAATACTCCGCTGTAGCCTTCGGTGTCCGGTGGCCGCCAGGCCTCGCCCTGGCCCAGCTTGAGCACCACATCCTCGAGCGCCGCGCCGAGCACGAATTCGAGGCTGCTGGCGCATTGCCCGCCGATGGTGCGCGAAGCCATCTCCAACAGCACGATTCCGCGATCGGTGATGCGCGCCTCCGCGTGTACCGGGCCATGACGGAGGCCATAAGCGGCGCAGCAGCGTTCGACCTCCTCCAGGATGGCCCGTTGCAGCGGTTCTGGATGCCGTGACGGGGTAATGTAAACGCTCTCCTCGAAACAGGGGCCGGTCAGCGGCTCCGGCTTGTCGAACAGCGCCAGCGGCCGCAGGCGACCGTCCTGCACGAAACCGTCGAAGGCGATTTCCTGGCCATCCAGGTAGGACTCGACCAGACAATGGGTTAACTCGTATGCGCTGCCGCTTTCGCCGGCCAGTATCTGCTGCAGCGTTGCGGCGGCGTCGGACAGTTGCTGAGGGGTGTCGGCGCGCATCACGCCGCGGCTGCCGGAGAGCATCAGCGGCTTGATGACCAGTGGGAAGCCCATATCGATGTCTTGAGGCGCGTCGATGACGGCCTGAACGGGCAGAATGCGGAATTCCGGTGTGTTGCAGCCCGTCTCGCGCAGCCGCAGGCGCGCCAGATCCTTGCGTCGTGTCAGTTCGGCGGAATCGGGAGCATTGTGGGGCAGGCCCAGTGTTTCCGCGATGCGGCTGGTGAGGGCCACCACCCGGTCGTCGGTGGCGATCACGCTGCTCACCGGCTGCTGGCCCAGAGCGCCGAGCACGCGTTCCAGCGCGCTGTCCGGGTCGTCAAAATCGACAGTGATGCCCTGGGCGACGGCCGGTATCACCGAGTGCCGGCTGTCGGAGACGATCATCAGCCGGTAGCCCAGACGGGCGCAGGCCTGCTGGTAACTGGCGACCCGGTAGCTGCGTGCCGGGGCCACCAACAAAACGAGCCCCGACCGATGGCCGGGGCTCGCAGGGGAGGGAACGCGTGTCGCGGTCACGCCGCGGCGGCGTGTCAGGGTATCAGGCGCAGCCGCCGCCCGCCGCGCCGCAGGCGCCGCAGGTGCCGCTGCCGCCGGTTTCGGCGAACACGTTGTTGAACACGAAGCGCTCGCGGCCCACTTCGGAGATGTAGTCGATCTGCGCGCCGCGCAGGTAGTTGAGGGCCACCACATCGACGAGGATCTTGAAATCGTCGAAGTCGAGCACCGTGTCGTAGTCGGAGACCTGGTCGGTGAAGGTCATGCCGTAGGACATGCCGCCACAGCCGCCGCCACCCACATAGATGCGGATGCCTTCGATGTCGTCCTCGCTCTGGTTGACGATTTCCGCCAGTTTTTTCTGCGCGGACTCGGTGACATCCAGATCCGCGGAAGTCAGTTGCGGGCTGAAGGTATCGGAGATTTCGACTTCGCCCTGGTCTTGCTGGGCGGGAGGGGTATAGGTTCCAAGAGACATGATCTGTACCTTTGGTTGCACGAGGAGGATTCGCTCCGAGTCTAGCACAGGCGGCCGGGACGCAGAACCGCAGCGCGCATGGGGTTTTGCGGCAGGGGCAGGCAATAGTTCTGCAGCCTTCCCCGCGGTTTTGTACAATCTCCAGCCCGAACGACAGCAGTCTGCCGATGAAATGTCCCTTCTGTGGCGCCCCGGATACGCGGGTCGTCGATTCCCGACTGGCCAGCGATTCCACCCAAGTACGCCGGCGGCGTGAATGCGCCTCCTGCGCCGCGCGCTTCACCACCTATGAAACACCGATGCTCAACATGCCGATGGTGATCAAGAACGACGGTAGCCGCGATACCTTCGACGAGCAACGGGTGCGCACCGGCATGATGCGTGCGCTGGAGAAGCGGCCGGTACCGGCGGAGCGCATTGAAGATGCAATGGCGCACATCAAGCGCCAGCTGGCGGCGATGGACGCACGCGAAGTGCCTTCGCGGCAGATTGGCGAGCTGGTGATGCGCGAACTCAAGGCCCTGGACCATGTGGCCTACATCCGTTTTGCCTCGGTGTACCTGAGCTTCGAAGACATCAAGTCCTTCGAGGAACTGATCCGCCGGCTCGAGGCAGAGCCGACGCCGGAGATGCGCGAGCGTCAGGTACCCCTGATCGACGATGAGCCATCACCATGACCCTGGTGGACGAATACTTCATGGCCGAGGCCCTGCGTGAGGCACGCAAGGGCCTTTACTCGACCCATCCCAATCCGCGTGTCGGTTGCGTGATCGCGCGCGACGGCACGGTCGTGGCCCGTGGCTACCATGCGTTTGCCGGCGGGCCCCATGCCGAGATCAAGGCCCTGCGTGCGCTGCCCGAAGGCGATGCCCGCGGCGCCACCGTCTATGTCACGCTGGAACCCTGCGCCCATCAGGGGCGCACCCCGCCCTGTGCCGATGCGCTGGTCCGGGCGCGGCCGCAGCGGGTGGTGGTGGCGATGCAGGATCCGAACCCACAGGTGGCAGGGCGCGGCATCGAGCGCCTGCGTGCCGCCGGCATAGAGGTATCTGTTGGCGTGCTGGAAGCCGAGGCGCGCCGGCTCAATGCCGGTTTCATCAAGCGCATGGAACAGGGGCTGCCCTGGCTGCGCATCAAGATGGCGATGTCGCTGGACGGTCGTACTGCCCTCAAGAACGGGCTCAGCCAGTGGATCACCGGCCCGGACGCGCGGCGCGATGTGCAGTTCCTGCGGGCGCGCAGCTCGGCGGTGCTGTCCACCGCGCGCACCGTCATCGATGACGACGCGGCGCTGACCGTGCGTCTGGGCGCGGATGCGCTGGACCAGCAGACCCCGCCGCGCCAACCGCTGCGGGTGATCCTCGATGCGCACGCGGAGCTGACCGGAAGCGAGCGCTTGTTCGAGCAATCCGGGGATCTGCTGCTGGTGTACGCCGAGGGTCAGACGCCCACCGAGGCTCTGCGTGAGCGGGTACGGATTCTGCCACTGCCGGTCGATGCCGAAGGTCGCTTCGACCTGCGCCTGCTGATGCAGGCGCTGGCCGACCGCGAGATCAACGAAATCCACAGCGAATGCGGCAAGACCCTGGCCGGTGCGCTGTTGCGCGCGGGCCTGGCCGATGAACTGCAGCTCTACCTGGCCCCCAGCCTGCTCGGCGATGCCGCCCGCGGCGCCTTCGATCTCGGCGAGATCCGCATCATGTCCGACCGCCTGTCGCTCGATATCCTTGAAATGCGCGTGATCGGCCAAGATATCCGCATTACCGCACAGCCGAACTGACGGAGACCCATGTCCACCATTGTCATTGTCCGCAAGCACCACCGCGCCTGCATCGCCGCCGACAGCCTGACCAGCTTCGGTGATACCAAGCAATCGGCGGAGTTCGTCGCCAATGCCGACAAGATCCTCGAATACAAGGGCCAGTTTCTCGGCATCGTGGGCTCGGCGGCGCATCAGCTGGTGATGCAGTCGCTGCTCGCCCGGCATGCCGACGCCATCGACTTCTCCAGCAGCCTGGCCATTTTCGAGACCCTCAACCGCATACACCCGATCCTCAAGGAAGAGTATTTCCTCAACGCCAAGGACGAAGATGAGGATGACTACGAAACCTCGCGCATCGACGCGCTGCTGCTGACCCATCGCGGCATCTTCGGCCTCTATGCGCTGCGCGAGGTCGATGAGTACACGCGGTTCTGGGCCATCGGTTCCGGTTCGGAATTCGCGCTGGGCGCGATGCACGCGGTCTACGACCGGCTCGACGATGCCGAAGCCATCGCCGAGGTGGGCATCCGCGCCGGTGCGGCCTTCGACAACGGTTCGGCCCTGCCGATGCAAGTGCGCAGCCTCGATCTGGCCATCGACTGACGGAGGGGAAGACCATGTTCACCGGCATTATCCAGGCCATAGGCCACATCGACCGCATGGAGCCGCGCGGCGGCGACCTGCGGCTGACCATCGACAGCGGCAGCTTGGGGCTGGATGAATCCGGCCTCGGCGACAGCATTGCCGTCAATGGCGTGTGCCTGACCGCCGTCAATTACGACGGCCGCCGCTTCTCCGCCGATGTGTCGCGGGAAACCCTTGACAAGACCAGTCTTGGCGGTCTCGAACCCGGGTCGCCGGTGAATCTGGAAAAGGCCCTGACGCTGGCCACGCCGCTGGGCGGGCACCTGGTCAGCGGTCATGTGGACGGACTGGCGACCCTGCTGGAGATGCGCAACGACGGCCGCTCGGTGCGCTACCGTTTTGAGGCGCCGGCGGAACTGGCGCGCTACATCGCGGCAAAGGGCTCGGTCACCCTCGACGGTACCAGTCTCACCGTCAATGGCGTCGAGGGACGGCGCTTCGATGTCAACATCGTGCCCCATACCCGCGACAACACCCTGTTCAAGACCTATCAAATCGGTACCCGCGTCAACCTCGAAGTTGATATAATCGCCCGTTACCTTGAGCGATTGCTGACCGCGGACGCTGACGCCTCCGCCGATGACGGCCACCTGCTGCAGACCCTGGCGCGGTCCGGCTTCCTCAAGACCTGATACTGCGTCCGGAGCATCCGTGAACACGACCGAAGAAATCATCGAAGACCTCAAGGCGGGCCGCATGGTCATCATCATGGATGACGAAGACCGCGAGAACGAAGGCGACCTGCTGATGGCCGCCGAGGCGGTACAGCCCGAGCACATCAACTTCATGGCCCGCTACGGCCGTGGCCTGATCTGCCTGACGCTGACCCAGCAGCGCTGCCAGCAGCTGCGCCTGCCGTTGATGGTGGGTGACAACAAGGCCCAGCTGGAAACCAACTTCACCGTATCCATCGAGGCCGCCGAGGGCGTGACCACCGGCATTTCGGCCCATGACCGGGCCGTCACCGTGCAGGCGGCGGTCAAGCCGGATGCACGGCCCGACGACATCGTGCAGCCGGGCCACATCTTTCCGCTGATGGCGCGGCCGGGCGGCGTGTTGGCCCGCGCCGGCCATACCGAGGCCGGCTGCGACCTGGCGCGGCTGGCCGGTTTCGAGCCGGCCGCGGTCATCGTCGAAATCCTCAATGAAGACGGCAGCATGGCGCGGCGGCCAGATCTGGAAGTCTTTGCCCGCGAGCATGACCTCAAGATCGGCACCATCGAAGACCTGATTCGCTACCGCATCGAAAATGAAAAAACCCTCGAGCGCATCGTCGAAACGCCGTTTCCCACCGATTTTGGTGAATTCCGCCTGATCGCCTACGAGGACGCCATCGACCAGGAACTGCATCTCGCCGTGGTCAAGGGCGAGATCGACCCGGACAAGCCGATCGCGGTACGCGTGCATGTGCAGAATACCCTGCACGATGCGCTGTTCGGCACCGTCGGTCGTGGCTGGCCGCTGCGTGATGTGATGAAAAAGATCTCGACGATGGACAGCGGGGTGATCGTGTTTCTGCGTCAGCCTGAATCGCCGCGCGACATGGTGCAGAAGATCGAGGCCATGCTGCGCGATGAGCACGAGCACAAGGCGCCGGCCCACGACGACGACCTGCGTACCTTCGGCATCGGCGCGCAGATCCTCGCCGACCTGGGCGTGCACAAGATGCGGTTGCTCAGCGCGCCCAAGAAATTCCACGCGCTGGCCGGCTTCGGGCTGGAAGTCGTGGATTACATTTCTGATTGAAAACAAAAAGTTGCGAGGATAACCTCATGTCACATGTCAAGACAATCAACGGCGATATCACGGTCGCCGACGCGCGCATCGCCATCGTCGTCGGTCGGTTCAACGGCTTCATCGTCGACAGCCTGCTCTCCGGCGCCATCGATGCACTGACCCGGGCCGGCATCCCCGCCGGCAACCTCCGCGTCAGCCATGTGCCGGGCGCCTTCGAGATGCCGCTGGTGGTGCAGAAATATGCCGAGCAGGGGGGTGTCGATGCCATCATCGGGCTCGGCGCGGTGATCCGCGGTTCGACCCCGCATTTCGATTTCGTCGCCGGCGAAAACGCCAAGGCGCTGGCCAGCCTGTCGCTGAAGTTCGGCATTCCGGTCATCAACGGCGTGCTAACCACCGACACCATCGAACAGGCCATCGAGCGCGCCGGCACCAAGGCGGGCAACAAGGGCGCCGAGGCGGCGATGGCGGCGATGGAAATGATCAGCCTGCTGCGCAAGCTGGATTGAGGCTGCGCCGTCCATGAGCAAGCGCCCGAACCCGCAGAGCCAGCAGCACGCGCAGGCCATCAGGAAGCGCAAGCACGCCCGTGACAAGGCCCTGCAGGCGCTCTACCAGTGGCAGCTGTCGGGCGAGGATCTGGACTGGATCCGTGATCATTATGTACAGGAGCAGGGCGTCAACTCCGGAGACCCGGAGTATTTTCTCGAATTGCTCTATGGCATTCCCTCGATGGTCGACGAACTGGACGACCGCTTTGGCCGCCATGTCAGCAGTTTCAAGGACCACCTCGACCCCATCGAGAACAATATCCTGCGCATCGCCACCTACGAGTTGATCAAGCATCTGGAAATCCCCTACCGGGTGGTGCTCAACGAGGCGGTGAAGCTGGCCAAATCCTACGGTGCCGACGACAGCCACAAGTTCGTCAATGGCGTGCTGGACCCGCTGGCGCGCGAACTGCGGCCGGCGGAGACACAGCAGGCCGGCGCGGACAAGGCGGCCGGCTGAGCGGGCATGGGCGTGAGCGGCTCCGAATTCTCCATCATCCGCCGCCATTTCCAACTTCCCGACCGTTCCGCGCCCGAATGGCTGCGTCTGGGCATTGGCGACGATGCCGCACTCATCGAACCGCCGCCCGGACGCCTGCTGGTCAGCACGCTGGACACGCTGGTCAGCGGACGGCATTTCCCCGAAGCCACCGAGGCCGCCAGCATCGGCTGGAAGGCCTTGGCGGTGAATGCCTCCGATCTGGTGGCGATGGCCGCCGATCCCGCCCATTTTCTGCTTGCCCTGACCCTGCCGGATGACGACGACGCCTGGCTGGAGCGTTTCGCCGATGGCCTGTTCCGCGCCGCCGATGTCTTCGGCATGATCCTGGTCGGCGGCGACACCACGCGCGGGCCATTGTCGGTGTCGATCCAGGCCAATGGCTGGGTGGACGCGGGCAGGGCGGTCACGCGCTCCGGCGCCCGCCCGGGTGACCGCATCTGGATCAGCGGTCGGGTGGGTGACGCCGCGCTGGCGTTGCGCCTGCTGCGGGGCGAGGTGGACGCGGACCGAGTGGACGCGGCCACCACCGCGGCCTGCTTCACCGCGCTCAATTATCCCAGGCCCCGTATCGAACTGATTCCGCTGCTGCGCCAACAGGCCAGCGCGGCCATCGATGTTTCCGACGGGCTGGCTGCCGACTTGGGCCACCTGCTGGACGCCAGCGGAGTCGGCGCGGTGATCGAAGGCGAGCGCCTGCCCGTCAACAGGTATCTGCGCGACACTGATGGGTTCGATCTCGCCCTGACCGGCGGCGACGACTATGAACTCCTCTTCACGGCGCCGCCCGAAGCGGATGCAGCCCTTGACGCCGCGGCGCGCGAACTGCCTTTCGCACTGACCCGCATCGGTTCGGTCACCGAATCCGGGCGCCATCTGGTGCTCGATGGGCGCCACCGCGATCTGGACGACTACAGGGGGTACGACCATTTCAGGGAATAAACGCATCGATCCGAAGCTGCTGCTTAACCCGGCGCATTTTCTGTCGCTGGGTTTCGGCAGCGGGCTGGCGCCGGTGGCGCCGGGCACTTTCGGCACCCTGGCCGGCATTCCGCTGTGGCTGCTGCTGCAGCCGCTGCCGCTTGCGGAGTATCTGACGGCGACACTGGTACTCGCGCTGCTGGGTGTCTGGCTCTGCGGCTACACGGCGCGGGCGCTGGGAGTGCACGACCATGGCGGCATCGTCTGGGACGAGATTGTCGGCCTGCTGATCACCCTCATCGCGGTGCCGCTCGACTGGCGCTGGCTGCTCGCCGGCTTCCTGCTGTTTCGACTGTTCGATATCCTCAAGCCCTGGCCCATTCGCTGGCTCGATCGCCGTGTGGGCGGCGGTTTCGGCATCATGATCGATGATGTGCTCGCCGGAGTGTTTGCACTGGCTTGTGTGCATGGGTTAATCTGGTTTCTACGCTGACGGGTTTTTTTGATGCGCTACGGATTGCTGTTCCTCTGGCTGTTGGCCGCACCCCTCTGGTCCGCCCCCGACTCGGTACGGGCCGTGGCCCTGTTCACCGGCAAGGCCATGTTGCAGATCGATGGCGAAAATGTGTTGCTCAGGAAGGGCGAAACCCGCTCCGGCGTCACCCTCATCAACGCCAACGGCCGCGAAGCCGTCATCCGCATTGGCCGCGGCAAACCGCAAACCCTCAAGCTCAACGGCCGTGTCGCCCACGGCTTCCGCAAGCCCCAGCGGCGCAAACTGACGGTCTATTCCGGGCCGAATGGTATGTTCCAGCTCAAGGGGCGAATCAACGGGCGCCCGACCCGCTTCCTGCTCGACACCGGTGCCACCTTCGTTGCCCTCTCCAGTGCCGACGCAGAGCGCCTCAAGCTGCCTTACAAGACCGGTCAGGCCGATGTCATTCAGACTGCCAATTCCCTGGCTCCGGTGTGGCGCATTCGGCTTTCCAGCGTCCGCGTCGGCGACATTGAAGTACCCAATGTCGAAGCCGTCGTCCTGCAGGGCAACCGGCCTACGACACCGTTGCTTGGGATGTCCTTCCTCGAGCATGTGCGTCTCCAACGCAATGGCGCGGCCATGGTGCTGGAACAAAAGTATTGACCGCATGCGCCCCGTTCAGGCCACAGATCCGCTGGCCTGGTTTCTCAAACTACTGCCCTGACAAGGACTGGATTATTGTGCCACCGGATGGAATCCCTTCTGCTGAGGAAGACACCCTTCCCGAAGCGCCCTTCTATTTTCTTTTTGCCGACAACCAGGAGCGTGTGAGTGCCGAAGGCTTCGAGTCATACCGGCATACGGTAGAACATGTACTCGATGCATCCCGGCTGGAAGACGCTTCATTGATTGTCCATGAGCTGAATGCGCTAAACGAACAGCTGATCATCCATCATCTGCGCGTGATTCGTGACGGAACGGCCAGGGATGCACTGGAAACAGGCACTATCGAGGTATTGCAGCGCGAGGCCGAGCTGGAACAGCACATCACCAACCGGCGCTATACCATCAGTGTATCGATCGATGATCTGCGGGTGGGTGATGTCATCGATTACGCAGCAACCGAGATCACCCGCAGCGGTGATCACCCGCTGCAGGGCAAGTATTACCATTCCCGGATTCTCCTGTCCTGGGGCTGCCCGATCCGGGTGCAACGCATACGCATCGTCAACCAGAGCGACACGGCGCTGACGGTCCAGGAATGCCGGTACCGGGAGCGCCGGTTTTCAACAAGCGAGCGCAGGGTTGCGGCAGGCGACAGCTTCTCCATGACACAGCAGGACCCGCCCTTGCTGCGTATTGGCGATTCAGCACCGCTTTGGTTCTGGCCGGACCACCTGCTGATCACGACGCGGGCCAGTTGGGCCGAGCTGTCGGCCCATATGTGGTCGGCCTACCGCGAGCAGGGGGCCCTGAACGATGTCTTGCCCGCCATCGACAGCCTTGTTGGCGATACCGATGACCGGGAACAGGCCTTGCTGGCCGCCATCGATTTCGTACAGAACGGGATACGCTACAAGGGAGAACATCACGGCATGTTCACCCACATGCCGCGGCCGGCCGAGGAAGTCCTCAAGCGGCGCTCCGGAGACTGCAAGGACAAATCGAATCTGTAAAGCCCCTGAATTCCTGGACACATGTTTGTACAAAATTCACGCCGCATCTGGCACAGTCGCATGGGCAGCTCGCACCTGGGCAGGGGTGGCGTACCCATGCCGCTGGAGCAGCCAGTGGCGG
>Ga0256839_1000912_pt1 | contig 37444 bp, 22 predicted proteins | sample 354166metaG_FD_185968 | JGI IMG/M metagenome (GOLD analysis project Ga0256839, IMG submission 185968) | Hydrothermal vent microbial communities from Mid Atlantic Ridge, Atlantic Ocean - 354-166 | ecosystem: Environmental > Aquatic > Marine > Hydrothermal vents | place: Atlantic Ocean: Mid...
ACGCTGTACCGTGAACACCCCCTCGCTCTGCCCAGAAAAGACGCTGAGCCAGTCTGCCCCCATACGGCGCGATAAGCGGAGCCGATCACGGAGATAATCGAAACCGAGCTCCTTGGCCGTCACATAGGTTACGTCGCACCGGTAAGCACGGTGCCGATCGCGATCGTCCATCCCCGACACAATGCAACCCACCGTCAGCCCCAACGCCCGATAGACAGGTCCCATCCACTCGGCGTCGCGCTGGGCGAGGTAATCGTTTACGGTGACGATGTGGACACCACGACCCGTCAGTGCGTTCAGGTAGGCAGGAGCCACGGCAACCAGCGTCTTTCCCTCTCCCGTCTCCATTTCCACAATGCAGCCGTTGTGAATGGCAATCCCCCCGAGCAGTTGCACATCGTAAGGCCGCATTTCGATCGTGCGCCGCGCCGCTTCCCGAACCAGGGCGAACGCCTCGGGGAGAAGCCGATTCAACGGGACCCCTTCCCCCGCTCGCCGCCGCAGCTCCCGACTGTACTGGAGGATTTCCACCGTCGAGAGCGACCGCATCCTGTCCTCGAGCGCATTGATGCGGTAGACCTCAAGCGACCAGCGACCGCGCCGCCGAGTCATCGGCCCGCCGAAAAGAGCGCGGATCCAGTTCCGCAGCCGCGAGCCAAGCCGCTTGCGGGTGGCTAATTCCCGAATCTGAACCGGATCGGTGCCCGGGGCGCGATGGTGCAATTCGCTGTCCCGCTGCTCCATTGTGCCGGCCGAGACTCCACCATCCGACATGATCAACTCTCACATTGCTTCCGTTGCCTGTCACACCGCACCAACCAAACGATCGCAACGCCGGCAGCCATCGGGTCCCCTTTAAAGAATACTCGGCCCAATCAACCGCCCGGGCCGCACCTCGGCGCCACAGGCTCAATCGGGCTGCACCGCTTCTGCCGCCCGAACCGGCATCCGCCCCGGTTCGGGTGGCGCAGCACGCTTTCTGCCCGCCACCGACCACCTTGCATCACCAACGACGAACGGCATAATAGAACGTGCAGCGCTACGGTGTCAGCGATCAAACGCGGATACGCGGGAGCGGAACGTGTCGGCAGAGCAAAAGAACAGCAATCAAGAACTGCCCATCCCCAAAGACCTACTCGAGATCCTGGTCTGCCCAATGGGCAAAGCAGAACTCCGACTGGAAGGCGACAAGCTCATCTGCACCCGGTGCGGGCCGGCGTTTCGGATCATCGACGGTATACCGAACATGCTCATTGAGGAAGCAGAATTACCCCCGGGAATCCAATCAATCGAAGAACTGCCGTGCGTTAAGGAAGGGGATGCAAAACTGTGACGAGTTTTGCCTCCCCGTTGTTGCGCCGTACCTCGTGATCCGACGCCCCCGATAATGGAGGGTACGCACCGCCAGGCTTAGCCATGCGCGCCAAGCACCCGCAGATCGACCCCCGACTTCTCGCGATCGATCACCTCACCACCGAAGCGCAGAATCCCGCTTCGCTCGAGCTCGACCGCCTTACACCGCTGGAAATCGCCTATCTCATGAACGAAGAAGATGGTCGGGTTGCATCGGCGGTGCTGGAGGCCGTGCCGGAGGTCGCGATAGCGATCGAACGGATCGCTTCCGCCTTCCGCTCCGGTGGTCGGCTCATCTACGTGGGCGCCGGCACATCCGGCCGTCTCGGTGTATTGGATGCCGCCGAATGCCCCCCCACGTTTGGGACTCCTCCAGAGATGGTCGTGGGGGTCATCGCAGGGGGCTACGGCGCGCTCGTCCGCGCCGTAGAGGGGGCCGAAGACCGACCCGAAGATGCCGCCCGAGATCTGGACGCACTACAGCTCAGCTCACGAGACGTGGTCTGCGGCATCGCAACGAGCGGGCGAACGCCATACGTTGTGGCGGCACTTCAGCACGCCCGCTCCCGGGGGTGCTTCACCATTGGGATCGCATGCAACCAGGATGCTGCCCTGCGAGACGAATGCGACCTGCCCATCGTTGCCGTTGTGGGCCCGGAAGTGCTCAGCGGATCCACGCGGCTCAAGGCAGGCACCGCTACCAAGCTGATCCTCAACATGCTCACCACCGGTGCGATGGTCCGCATCGGAAAGACCTACGGCAACCTGATGGTGGACCTGAAAGCCACGAACCTCAAGCTCCGGTTGCGCTCGATCCGCATCGTCTCCCAACTCCTCGACATCGACCGCGACCGGGCCGAGCAGTTGCTGGAAAGCTGCGACTGGGAAGTGAAGACCGCGCTTGTGGCCGGGAAGCGCGGCTGTTCCCCCCAGGAGGCACGCCACCTGCTCCAGCAAGCCGGTGGCCACGTGCGACTTGCTCTGGGGGAAGGTAGCCAGCACCACCGCAGGCTGCCCGCGGGAAGCCGCCTTGTGGCCGGGATCGACGGGGGTGGCAGCAAAACCCGCGCCATCCTCGGTGCCGTCCTGCCCGATGGCACGGTCCAGGTGCTGGCCACGGCATCCTGCGAAGGATGCAACCCGAACCTCTATGGGCCGGCAGCCGCCGCGCGCACGATCGTCCGCGCCGTTTGCGAAGCCGCCCGTCAGGTGGGAGCCGAACTACCCCTGGAGCTGCTGTACTGCTGCGTAGCAGGCGCCGGAGCAGAACGCCAGCGAACGAGCCTGGCACGAATTCTCGCCAGAACCCGCCTCGCTCGGGCGACCACCATCGCAACCGACGCCGACGCGGTCTTCGCCTCCGCACGTCTGAACACGGGCCTCTGCATCATCGCAGGCACCGGCTCCTTCGCCGAGGCTCGCTACAGCGACGGTTCGCGGGCAGTCGCAGGCGGGTGGGGTTGGGCAGTAGGCGACTCCGGCAGTGCAGCCGACCTGGGACGAATGGCGCTGAAGCGAACCTGCCGGCGACTCGAAACAGGCGCCCCACTGACGGAGCTGGACCGCCGACTCCTGCAAACTCTCGAAGTAGAGGAGACGGAAGCACGGGCGGGCTTGCGGCAGGCGCTCTACGCAGGAGGCCGGGACGCCACCGTACGCACGCTCGCGTCAGTTGCCCGCGCCATAACGGAAGCGGCAGAAGAGGGCGATGACGAAGCGCGTAGCCTGTTAGCCGCGGCCGCCGAACAGTTGGCCGATCTGGTGCAGCCGCTTGCGGCTCGCTTCGGCAACGACCAGTGGCATCTGATCGTGTCAGGTGGGCTTTTCCAGCACAGCAGCGCCCTGCGACAGCTTTTTGTCCAAGCTCTAAACGACCGCCACCTGCGCAATTTCGTCCTCGTCAACGTGGATGACCCAACGCGCGGAGCATTCGATCTCGCCGTCGAACAGCTCCGCCGCAATCTCTCCCTCAAAAAAGACGCAGAACACGACACGTAAAGCTCTGCCCCACCCCCCGGCGGGTGGCCCCCTCGCCCGCATTGGCCCTCGTCGTCAGCCAAGCCGCAACACGGCGTCCCAAGAACTTCTGCTCCGTGGGCAAGTGCCCCCCTGCACACCAACGTAGACGATTCCGTTTCGGCCGTTCGCCCGTTCGACTTGCCCAAAAACGGGCACCTGGTCCCCCTGCACGGCGAAGTACGGACCTGCCGACTTACCATAGACGCATCTGATACGCAGTTGAGCTAAGGACCAGTGCTGAACCGTAGCAGCTTAGGGGGGCTGCTCGCACGCAAGCGCCTGGCCACCTGCTCGGCCTGCTCCATCACCCGTAGCACGTTTTCGCCCAGGATCTTGCGCACGTCCTGCTCGCTGTAGCCCCGCTTCAGCAGCCCAGCAACGAGGTTTGGAAACTTCGACACGTCTTCCAGACCGACCGGCGTCGAGGAGATCCCGTCGAAATCCGAGCCGATTCCGACGTGGTCCACTCCGGCAACCTTCGCGATGTGGTCGATGTGATCGAGAACCTGATCCAGAGTGGCTCGCGGCAGGTCCCTCGTCTGGCGCTCGCGCAGCAACTTTGCCGCCTCAGGATGCACGAAACCGCTGAAGAAGTTCACCATCACCACGCCGCCGTTCTCCCTGAGCTTTTCAAGCACGTCGTCCGGGACATTGCGAGGATGCGGCGCGATCGCGTACGCGCTCGAGTGGGACGCGATCACCGGAGCTCGGGCGATGCGGAGCACGTCGCGCATCGTCTCGTGCGAGACGTGCGAAATGTCCACGAGCATACCCAGGCGGTTCATCTCCAGTACCACCGCCTCGCCAAATGGAGCTAGCCCACCATGTTCGGGTTCGTCCGTACAGGAATCGGCCCAGTCCGTGTTTCGGCTATGTGTGAGCGTCATGTACCGTACGCCCAGCCGATGCAGCATGCGCAAGACGGCCAAGGAGTTCTCAATGCAATGCCCCCCTTCTGCTCCGATGAGCGACGCGATCTTACCTGCTTTCGCGATCCGCCGTACATCGTCCGCCGTGCGGGCAAGCTCGAACGTATCCGGGTACCGCTCGATCATGCGGTACACCGTATCGATTTGCTCCAGAACCGTTCGACAGGCGACGCCGCGGTCACCATATTGCACGGGCACGTAGACCGACCAGAACTGCCCCCGTACACCTCCTGCTCGCAATCGGGGAATATCCGTATGCCCGAAGGGTAGCCGCTGGCTGATCTCATACCGGGCAAAGTCACCATCGGCGCGCTGCCGTACCGCCCACGGCAGGTCGTTGTGACCATCGATCAAAATGGAGCTCGCCAGGATAGCCCGCGCTCGCTCCAGTAGTTGGTCTTCACCCGCCGAAGCGGCCATTTGCGGAATACCCGAAAAGAGAACGATTCCCACAAAGCAGGTCCACACCGTCCGTGCCGGCGGCGTGCACTCGGGCATGGTAATCCCCGTTCGCTGGTTCCAGTGAGACACCGCTGCTATCCAGAGACGCGCCAGAACCGGACGCGTTGCCGTTAGTATAGCAACGCACGTCTCCGTCGCATCCGAAACTCTTCACACTCCTCCCGGCAGTGCTCCATCATCGCGTCCAAAGAAGCCCCCCTTCGCAGCAACCCCAGCAGCTTCCGGTCCGCCAGCAAACGACCGTAGCGATCCATGTCCCACTGCTCGCGGTGGGTTAGACGGAGGGCACGGGCGATCGCAAGCCCGGTGCGGACCGGTTCGAACGTGGAACGATCGGTAACGATAACTTCCAGACCTTCACACTCGGAGCCGGCGTATTTGCTCGATGTGGGGGTAAACTTCACCGGCACGAAGACGACTCCGGCCAGATTCTCGCCGTCCAGTTGGCGGAGCAGGCGATGCGCATCCAGCCACGGAGCCCCGAACCGCTCGAAAGGCGTATCTGTCCCCCTGCCTACGCTCAGGTTGGTCGTTTCCAGCAGGCCGATGCCCGGGTACAGGAGCGCCTGGCGAAGGGACCGCATGTTCGGCGAGGGATTCACCCAAAAGCGTTCCGTAGCGTTGTAGTACATCCCCCTCTGCCAGCCCTGCATCCGCACTACATGCAGGCGAACCTGGGGGTAGCGCTCCAGCCTGTAGAGGTTCGCGATTTCCCCCACCGTCATGCCGTGCCGAATGGGGATCGTATGGAACCCAACGAAGCTCTCCAATCCCTCGTCCAGCACGGGTCCTTCCACCGCCACGCCGTTGATCGGATTGGGCCGGTCCAAGACCACGATCTCCTTGCCAAACTGCTCCGCCGCCTCCATGCACAGTCCAAGCGTCGAGATGTACGTGTAGAACCGACACCCGATGTCCTGGATGTCAAAGACCAGCGTGTCTACCCCCTCAAGCTGTGCCGCTGTCGGCTTGCGGCGGCGGCCGTACAGGCTGTAGACCGGCAAACCGGTTCGCGGATCTCGCATGTCTTCCACGGCCCCTTCCGCCTGGCCACGGAACCCGTGCTCAGGCGTGAAGATCGCTACCAGGTTGACTTCCTTCGCCTCGTGCAGCACGTCCACGATGTTCCGGCCATCTGCGCTGAGAGCGGTGTGGTTGGTCACGACCGCCACACGTTTGGAGCGAAGTAGCGCGAACCGGCTCGCGATCAACCGATCCAGACCAACCAGCACGCGCGGTTGCAGCCTCTGCGGATGCGGTGACAAAAGCGCGTTGGAACTGCCATCCCAGGCCAGGCTCGGCCCGCAGTTGCACAAAACGGCCAACGCCCCTAGAAGGACGGAGTGCCATCGAACCGCCCACGGGTAGCCGCGGTATCTCCCAACCACCTCTGCCGCCGAACTCCACTTCCGCCTTCGGTCCGCACGTGCTCCGTGACGAAGAACAGGTACGTCAATCCCTTGCATGCGAGGCGCATCGACCATGGTATTACTCGTCTGCTTGAGTAGCCCTACCGTTGTCCGACGTCCCCGTCAGCAGTGCGGTGGCCAGACCTGCCCCCCAGGTGGCCAGCATACCAATCGCTGTAAACCAGGGGAACGCAAGCGGAGTGCTCAGCCAGAGCAGGAACACGAACCCGCTGCCCAATACCAACGCAGACACGGCCCCCTTGTCATCCACCGTTCGAGTCCGCGCCAGTATCAGTAAGCCCAGGACGACACCCGTTGTAAGGGCGGCCACACTCAAGATCGGCCGGATTAAGGGGGCGGAAGAGGATAAGAGGTGCACGGCCGCCAGAGCCACGCCTACCTGGACCGCGCCTGCGGCAACGCTCGCCAGTCTGCTGGAACTGGGCGGGGCAGCGTGCGAGTCGCGCCGACAGAGGAAATCGCCCACGACAGCAGAGGCAATCGAGTTGATCGAGCTGGACAGCGTGCTCATCGCGGCGGCCAAGATCGATGCAACGATAACCCCCTTGATGCCGATGGGCATCTCCTCGAGGATGAAGGCAATCAGGAGATCCTCACCGCGCGCTCCATCAGGCACGCGGCGCCCCAGGTGGTGCCAGAGCCCCAGTCCCACCAAAAGGAACAGGCCGAACTGGGCAAAAACACAGATGCCGCTCAACGACACCACCCACCGCGCTTTCCGGGCCGAACCGGTGCAGAGATAGCGTTGCACCATCATCTGATCGGCGCCGTGCGTTGCCGCGGAGAGGAAAGCGCCCCCGACCACGCCCGACCAAAACGTGTACGTTTCGGTCAGATCGAAGCGAAAGTCGAGAAGGCGTAGCTTGCCCGCCGAGGCTGCGGCGGTTAGGATGCCGGCCAGGCCCCCCGGCGAGTCCGCACTCATGATCAAAATGGCCAGCACGGCACCGGCCAAATAGACCACAAGCTGGATGGCATCGGTCCACAGAACCGAGCGAATGCCGCCGATTGTGGCGTAGAGCACGGTCACCGCGCCTGTGACCAGGATGGCCACGTCAAGCGACACTCCGAGCATCTTCTGCACGAGCAGGGCGGTCAGGAACAATCGAAGACCGTCGGCCACGCTCCTGGTGGCGATGAACAGCCCGGAAGTCGCTCGTTGCGTCACCACGCCGCATCGCGAGCGAATGACCTGGTACAAGGTGACGTGCTCGCCTGCAAACAAAAGGGGCACGATCCAGAACGCCACGCCCAGACGGCCGACGATATAGCCAAGCGGCAGTTGCAGGAACCTGAGGTCACCGCGCAGAGACTCGGCCGGCACACTCAGGAACGACACCGCACTGGTCTCGGTCGCGATCAGGGACAGGAGCGCAAGCGGCACCCCCACCTGACGGCTCCCCAGAAAGTACTCGTCCGCGCTCGCATTCCGACTGCGCAGAAGCAGCCCCACCAAGACCGTGAGCGCAAGGAAGCTGCCCAGAACAATCCAGTCGAGGAAGCTCATCCGAACCGGCTCACACGATCAGCTTTACACCCTTTGCGCGGGCCCCGCCGGGCGACGAAGGCAAGCTTGCAAGAGGGTCGAAGCTCTACCGGGGAACGTTCCCTGGGTGCCGCCGACGACGAGGGCTGCCTCATCTGCGCTTACTGGACGCTCCCGTCCCAACCGTTGCCCGCGAACGTGCCGGCGTGCTATCCGGTCTCGATGTCAAACACGAGCACATCGTCCAGGTGTTCGAAGATCAGGTCCTTGACACGTTCATGCTCCGGGTGCGGGAGGTACCGATCCCGCGCCTCGGCCGATTCGAAGGTCATGATGAACCCGTGCGTGTATCCCTTGTTCAAGCCCTCGGGGCTCGCGTTCGGCCCCCATGCGAAGTAGAGAATGCCGGGAATCTTGTCCTTGAGCGCCGCCAGCTCCTCGAAAAGTTCCCGGATCTTCTGATCCAGAGTGCCCGATTTGAACTTGAACAGGACTACGTGTTGCACTGCCATGGCCAACCTTCCTTTATCGCAACTCCCACCCGCACGGGTTCGTGTCCGCCGCCTCCCCCCAACGCCAGCCACGAGTCGGGAGGCCAATCAGCGCGAGCCCCCCAGCTCCGGCGGTCGGGCCGGCAGGGGCACCCCAAAAACGCGGCACGGATTCTCAACCAGCACGACCCAGGCCAGTTCGAGTGCTTCCTCTTCCGACCACCCCCGCTCGGTTATGAATTCCTCGGCCAGCAGCCGGGCAAGGCAACGGCGGTACATGTCGAACTTGGGCAGCACGAACTCAAGGCGATACGCATCCGAATAGTAGCCGATCTGCTTGCTGCGCGGCACGGCCGTCAGGCGAGCCCGCAGGTCCGGTTCGAGAAACGCGGGCACATTCGAATACCACCAGTGGCCGTGGCAGAGAACGTTTGGAAAGATCCATGCGAACGCCACCAGCTCCTGGTTATGGACGTGGGACAGCACCGACACGGGGAACGCTACGCGCGGGAAGCTGTTGAACAGAGTCGCATACTCCATCAACGACCACCTCACGTCCAGGAGGTCCTGGCCCTGGAACACCCCGTCGCGGTAAACGGCCCGGCGCACCCCGATCATCAGGTCGAACGGCAGGTTGAAGTCGTCGCACAGTTCTGCAATGAGCCAGAACACCCACTTCGAGGTGGTCTGCACAGCGTGGGCAGACGGCGAGGCCAGGCGCAGGACGGCGTCGAGAGCACGCGCCGCCTCGACATCGGAAACCGGCTCCGGGGCGAACGCCGGAGGTAGCGAAACCGCGCAGGCACGGGCCCCCTTATCCACGAAGTTCTGAAATACCCGTGCCAGAGCCTCGCGCAAACTGTTCAGATCCTTAACTTCCACGTTCGTCGCGCGCGCCAGCCGCTCGCGCACCCGTTCGTCGCCCAGCTTGAAGACGAGGTCGTCGGTGCGCAGGCAGGGCACGAAGAATGCCGTGTCGAACCCCTGAAGCGGATCGTCAAAATCGTTGGTCAGGAAGATGCAGTTCAATCTCGTTTCCTGGATGAGCCGTTCCTGCCAGTCCGGTGCCGCAAACCGTTCCTTCGCTGCTCCCCAGACCTGTTCGATGTTCGTCTCATCAACGCGCGTCACGTCCAATCCGAGGAACCGGCGGACGATAAAAAGCAGCCAGCGGTACTGCTCGGTGTTGGCGATCAGGGGGAGGAATCTGGCGAGGGCTTTGGCACGATCGAGGGGGTCAACGTCCGGAGCCAGGGGGGCTTTGTCCATCCCTGCGGAGTGTGCCAGTTCCGTGTAGTAGTGGTAGCCCAGGATATCGTCCAGGGTCTTACACACGGGGGATGCGGGGTCGATGTGGCTGTGCGGGTCCACAATGGGGAAAGCGTCCAACGCACGTTTGATGCGGTTTGTCAACTCGCCGCCCGGCATCACCTGCACCTCCTCGCAACAGCCCATCGAACGATCCGGCTGCCGGTTTCAACTCGCTATTCTACTGGCCTGGGGCCGACCGCCCCCTGCGCGGGTTCGAACCCGCTACCGGCAGTCGTGCCGCCCGCAACGCACCGAGGTCGGCCACCAAGCGGACGAGTGCCCCACAAGGCATTTGCCCGTGGCATCCCGTTGTTCGCGACGGCTGTTCACCCGCGCCGGCGGTACGGAGATTGCTGCACCCGCAGTGCTCGACCGAAACGCGCAGGAAGCACCGTGCGTTTCTCGGCACCTCCACGGCAGGGGGCCACAGCACTCGAGACCAGGTACCGTTCGCTCCTAGGGACGCTGGTCCTGCTCGTCCGGCCCAACGTGATAGCTCCCCAGGCCATTGCCTCACGTAGAATCGTTGACGGCGCCCGATAAGCGATCCGAGCCCGAACACGCCATGAGCGAAACCCCTATTTCCTCCCGCTTCCTGCGGTCGCGTCTGATGATGGCCGTGCTCGCGATCTCGCTGCTGGTCTTCGCCGCGCTGGCGTGGTACAGCAGGGCAACTCCCTATCCCCGTACGCTTCGCTACGCCGGCAGCAAGCAATGCGCTGCTTGCCACCCCGAGGAATACGACGCGTGGAAAAAGTCGCATCACGGCCTGGCCGAGCGGCCGATCGACCCGGATCTGGATCGAGCAGCGTTTGACCCACCGCGCGAGCTGCACCACGGGTCCGTAACCTCGCGCATCTGGCTCGAAGAGAAAGAAGGCCAACCCGTCCTCAAGATCCGGACCACCGACGAAACCGGCCAGTACCGTGATTTCGAACCGGAACGTGTGATCGGTGTGGCCCCCCTGCGACAGTTGCTCGTGCGTTTCCCCCGCGGTCAGTGGCAGGCAACCGCTCTGGCTTACGATCCCGTAGCACGGGAATGGTTCGATGTGTTCGGAGACGAAGACCGCAAGCCGCACGAATGGGGCTACTGGACGAACCGCGGCATGACGTGGAACTCCATGTGCGCCACCTGCCACGTGACCAACTTCCAGAAGAACTACCGGGTCGAGGAAGACCGGTATGAATCGCACTGGACTGAGCTGGCGGTGGGCTGTGAGGCGTGCCACGGTCCGGCTGCGGACCATGTCCGCTGGCAACGGGAGCACCCAAACGGGAGGAACGACCCGACGATTACCCGTTTCACCAAGAAGCAGTGGGTGGACACCTGCGGTGCCTGCCACGCGAGACGATCCTTGTTGCTGGAGCCGTTCCGAGCGGGCGAAGCTTTCCTGGACCAGTTCACGCCTGTCCTACCGGATCTCAGCGACACGTATTACCCCGACGGCCAGGTTCGTGAGGAGAACTACGAGTACGTTTCTTTCCTGCTGAGCCGGATGTACCACGAGGGTGTGACGTGCATGGACTGTCATGACCCCCACACAGGAAAACGACTTCGTGAGGGGAACAATCTGTGCCTGAAGTGCCACGCTTCAAAGATTAACCCGGCGGAACATACCCATCACCGCCTGGACGGTCCGGGGGGCCGATGTGAAAACTGCCACATGCCGATCACGGTCTACATGCAGCGGCATCCCCGCCGTGATCACGGCTTCACGATACCCGACCCCCTCTTAACGATCGAATACGGCATCCCGAACGCCTGCAATCGGTGCCATGAGGACAAGAGCCCCGAGTGGGCGTTGGAGGCGGTGGAGAAGTGGTATGGCGACCGCATGGACCGGGTTACCCGGCGGCGAGCCGTGGCGGTGGCGAGGGCCAGACGGGGGGACATCACCGTCATTGTCGACCTCCTCCGCTACTTGAACGAAGAGCCCTATCCGGCGTGGCGGGCGGTATTCGCACTATGCCTGCGGCCGTGGCGGGAACAACCGCAGGTGGCGGCAGCCCTTGTCCGTGCACTGGACGATGAATCCCCCCTCGTTCGCTGGGCTGCGGCTGCGGCGCTGAACCCCGAGCGCGAGACGCCCCCCGCTGCACTCCAGAAGCTCCTCGATGACAAGACCCGTGCCGTGCGGGTTCAGGCAGCCTGGGCCCTACGAGCCCATCTTTCGGACGGCTCCCCTGTTTCCGAAGAACTCCGCCAGTTTCTCACGCTCGGAACCGACCAGCCCACGGGCTGCATGATGATGGGGGTATTCATGAAGGACCGGGGCAACCTCGACGAAGCGGAGGCATGGTTCCGCCGCGCGCTTCGGTTCGAACCGCGCAGCCCTGTTCCGTGGGAAGCGATCGCGGTTATGTACAGCGAAGCGGGTCGCCCTGAGCGGTCGATCGAGGTCCTGGAGGAAGCGTGTCAGGCACTGCCGCAGGAGGGCCACTTGCATTATCTGAGGGGGCTGGGACTGGCCGAGGTTGGAAAGCTGCCTCAGGCGGTGGCAGCCCTGGAAAAAGCCGTCCAGCTCATGCCCGACCACGCGCGCGCCTGGTACAACCTCGGCCTGGCACGCCACCGTTTGAATCAGCCCGGACTCGCCCTGCGCGCCCTCCAGAAAGCGATCGACCTCGAACCCGAAAACCCTGACTTCACCTTCGCCCTCGCGGCGGTCTACCGAGACCTTGGCCGCCGGTCGCAGGCGGTGCGTTGGGCAGAACGAACCCTTGAGCTCGACCCGCTGCACCGCGGCGCCGCGGCTCTGCTTGAGCAGCTTCGCGGACGTTAATCGCCTGCGGCGCCTGCCGATCCTCACGGCGGTCGACTGCCCCACCGCGGCCTTCCATGCCGGGCTCCCCGCCGGCAGTCGCTTTCTGGTACCATGGTGTGGCAATGAGAGCGAAGAGGCTGTACACGTAGGCCGTTGCCGGCCTCCAGGAAGAGGTACAGCGATGCAGGTGTTTATTGCCGGGGGAACCGGACTGATCGGGCGTCACCTCGTCGAACGGCTCTGCAGCGAAGGGCACCATTGCTTGGTCCTCACGCGTAACGTCGAGCGCGGTAGGGCTAGGCTCCCCGATGAAAGGGTCCAACTGGTGGAGGGAGATCCAACCGTGCCCGGCGCCTGGACGGAGCATCTCCGCGGCACCGACGCGGTCGTCCACCTGGCCGGCGCGAATATCTTCGCCCGACGCTGGAGCAGTACCTACAAGGAGGAAATCCGCCGTAGCCGGGTGGAGAGCACCAAGGTTCTGGCGGAGGCGATCACGCAACAGGACAACCGACCCCGGGTGTTCGTTCAAGGCTCCGCGGTCGGCTACTACGGCCCCCGCGGCGATGAGGAACTTACCGAAGAGTCTCCGCCCGGCGACGATTTCCTCGCCCACGTCTGTGTCGAGTGGGAGGGAGCCTCCAGGTCGCTCGAAGAGCACGGAGTCCGCCGCGTCATCGTCCGTACCGGCGTCGTGCTTGCTCGGGAGGAGGGCGCCCTTCCCACCATGTTGCGTCCCATCCGCCTCTTCGTCGGGGGGCCTGTGGGAAAAGGAGACCAATGGGTGTCCTGGATTCACATCGACGACATCGTGGGTATCTTCCGCCACGCCCTGGTTCGCAGCGCCATCTCGGGCGTTTTCAACGGTACGGCGCCTAATCCGGTGCGGAACCGCGAACTCGTTCGAACAATCGGCCGGCTATTGGGCCGGCCGACCGCTTTCAAGGCTCCCTGGTTCGCACTACGGTTGGCACTTGGCGAGGTGGCCGACATGCTATGCACCGGGCAGCGGGTCCTACCCAAGCGCACTCTTGAGTCGGGCTACGAATTCCTTTATCCCACGCTCGAACCGGCGCTTCGCCACCTGCTCGAAATTTCGTCGGCGCAAAGCTAACCGGCAGGACCCGAATGCCGAGCCGGGACGCTCAACCTTGACCCGTTAATTCCTTAAGAGCCTCGGCGTACGCCTGGTACGTGGCATCGTCGAACAGGACGAAGCGGACGAGCTGCGGTTTCTTGCCTTCGTTCTTCAAGAACTCGATCACCGTTTGCAGCGCAATTCGGGCCGCCTCGCCAACGGGGTAACCGTAAGCTCCGGTGCTGATGGACGGGAACGCTACCGACGAGCAGCCATGTTCGGTGGCTAGCTGGAGGCTCGTTCGGTACGCGCTGGCCAGTTTCTCCGGCTCACCGTGCGTGCCGCCCCTGTAGATCGGGCCAACCGCGTGGATAACGTACCTGGCCTTCAGGTTGCCGGCCCCGGTCACCACGGCGCTGCCTGTGGGGCATCCGTTGGGGTACCTGGCACGCAGCTCCTTCATGATCTCAGGACCGCCGGCGCGGTGGATCGCACCATCGACTCCGCCGCCTCCTGCCAGCCGTGAGTTCGCCGCGTTAACGATCGCGTCTACTTCCTGCTGCGTGATATCACCCTTAGCCAGTTCCAGGACCGAGCCGTCGATCTGGACCTTCATCGTAAGTCTCCCGTAGCAACCGCCGCTTTCTTATATTGTTTCCCGTTGCCCACGGCAGCGTCGAAGTCTGGCGGCTGGAGGAGGCATAGAAACGAAACCTCAAGTCGTACCAGCAACTTGCGACGAAAACCACCTTGACAGGCGATCATCCGGCGGCTACAAAGACACAACACACGTGCCACCGAGTTGGGGAAGGCAATGACCGGTTCCGAAGGTACACTGAAGCTAGATCAAGGGCGCGGAATTTTCCGGCAGGCCGTCTCTTTCGCGTTGGTTCTCCTTTGTAGCGTCGCGTTCGCCGTTCCGGCCCGCGCGCAGGTGATCTACTTAAACCCTGCTGCCGGGGACGACAGCTTTGACGGTAGCAGCCGGCGTCCCATGGGAGGGGGACGCGGACCGGTTCGCTCTCTGCGGCGAGCGCTCGAGCTGGCATCGCCGGGAGCCACAATTCGGTTGGTCAACTCCGACGTTCCCTATGTCGCCGGGCTGGCCTCGGACAAGCCAGGTCGTGGGGGTACGCCTGGTCAGCCCGTGGTGATCGACGGCGATGGCGCCGTCCTGCTCGGCCGTATGAAGTTGCCGCCAGACGTGTGGCGGTACATGGGTAACGGAATCTACCGTATGCAGCCTTTTCGCAAGGGGTACTACCAACTGTTCCTGGACGGTAAACCTGCAGAATTCACCGACTACCGACCAGACCCCGAAAACCCGGAAATTCCCGCCTTGAAGCCACTCCAGTGGACGGTACGGGATGGACAGGTCTACTTTCGTGTCAAACCAAACTCCTTCATCAACGACTATGCGTTGGAATACCCCGGTGTGGGAGTTGGTCTCGATCTGTTCGGTGTCTCACACGTTGTGGTCAGGAACCTCACTGCCGAAGGCTTCTATCTGGACGGTATTGTGGTCCACGGCGATAGTCGGGACGTTCGGATCGAGTCGGCAACGCTGCGCTACAACGCGCGGGCAGGCTTAGGCGTGGGGGGCACGTCTCTCGTGGCAGTCGTTGGCACACGCTTCCTTGATAACCGCTTCTGCGACCTGTACACGTACGGCATTCCCAGGGTCAACCTGCTGCGTTGTCAACTCCAAGGCGGAGGGGACTACATCGTCAGCGCCCGAGGGGGCACGGTTCGCTTGATCGACTGCTTGCTGGGGCGTTACCGCCGCGGAAGGTTCGAAGAGCTGGACGGTATGGTCCAGGTCGTGCGTGGAGAAACCACTGGTTCCGGTGGTGACGGCAAAGGTAACTGAACGACCGGATGGTTGCCCCCTAACACCGTGGCAAGTCGACGCCGCTCTTCGATCTGGCTCAGAGGCCATTGACTGCTGGCTGCCCGGCCAGTGCTCGATGCCCCTGCTAATTGACATCGGAACGCAAGGATTCGGTCACGTCCCGAAAACGATCCTCTTGACGAGAGACATACAGGCCCCGGACGCGGCGTTACAACAGATGCCCCCCACATGCCCCTCGCAACGGCTGAACTTGAGACCGGCCCGCTTGCCCCAATGACACGGGCTCGCTCAGGGCCCCTCCTGGCCCCGCCACTCCGGCGACCCGAAGGGCCCCAGGGGCTGCGGCCAGTCTTCCGCCGTCTGACTCTGCCCCCGCACCTGTCCCGTGAACGGGGGTAGCCTCGAGAGTTCCCCACTGCTTCCTTTCCAGGAGCGCCCCTTCCCTGCCGAACCGCTCCGCTCGTAGCATTTCTGCTCCTTCTTGTAGCCAACCATCCCAAGGAACCTGTACCGCAGGACCGGCCCAGGAAGAAGCCCATGAACCCGAAGGCCGCCGTCTGGTCGTTCACGCTGTTCATCGCGTCCATCGGCATGCCGGCGAACCCTGCCGGCGCACAAGGGGTGCGACGTCCTGCCACCGATGCAGACGTGCACCGGAACGGATGGTTGCGGGACTACCGGGAAGCCGTCCGTCTGGCGAAGGGAACGGGCCGGCCGATCATGGCCCTTGTGCGGTGTGTCCCCTGACTGGACTGCCGACTGTTTGACGGACAGGTTGTCCGTCTGGAGGGCATTCGCGATCTTGCCGACCAATTCGTTCGGGTGAGGTTGGAACGCGTCGACCTGTATGACCTTCGCGTGTTCGACTTCGACTACGACCTGACCATGATGATTCTCTTCCTCAGCCCGGACGAGCAAGTCTACTCCAGGTACGGGGGGCGCCTTCCTGAAGGACCGGACTCCCGTCATTCCATAGCCGGCTTGCGCTACACCATGCAATCGGTGCTCCGGGAACACCGCTCCCGCTCCCCGCGATTTGCACCATTTCGCCATGAGCGGCCCACATACATCCGCCGCGTTCCGCCCGGCAGTCGTCCCCCGGCGTGCCTGCATTGTCACCAGATCAAGCAGATCCTCGACCGGCGCCGGATCCGCCAGGGGCTGTGGCAACCGACGGATGCCTTTCGCTACCCCCCGCCCGAGCAACTTGGACTGGTTCTGGAACTGGATCGCGGCAACGTAGTGGAGGCGGTCAAACCGGGAAGCCCCGCGGAGCAGGCTGGGCTTGGGCCAGGTGACCGATTGGAGGAATTGAACGGCGTACCCATCCACTCGTTCGGGGATGCCCAATATGCCCTCGATCTTGCCCCCTGGAATGGTAGCATACCCGTCGTCTGGTGCCGGGACGGCTCTCGTTTGGCAAGCACCATCGCGTTGGAACCAGGCTGGAAACGGGCCGACATTGCGTGGCGAGCTTCGATGCTCGAGTTTCTCGCGCTCCCGCGGTTGCACGGTCCGGAACTTTCGGCTGCCGAAAAGCGTGCCCTCGGCCTCGAACCCGCGCGACTCGCATTTCGCCAGGCCGAACCGGTAGCGGAACAAGCTCGCCGCGCGGGGATCCGAGCGGGCGACATCGTTGTGGGCATCAACGACCTGGAGCTGAACATGACGCTGCACGAATTCCGCCTCTTCGTGCAAAGCTACTTTGTGAAGGGGGAAACGGTCGTGGTCAACGTCATCCGGGACGGACGCCATCTGCGACTGCCGATGGTACTCGAATAGAACAGGTAACGCCGGGAAACCGCCGGCCCTTTCTCATCAAACGCGACCACCGTTCAAATGGGACCACTGTGTTCTGCCGCCACCGCGTCCCCGTCTTCTCGATCGGACGACGCGGCTCGAACGCTAACTCATGTTCCAGGGGATCAGACCGGGGCATCCTTGCCAACCGCGTGTTTTCCGTGGTTCTTTGGTCAAGCCGACACCGCACGTGGGGACGTCGTGCCCGATAGGTGAGAGTTTTCGGTCGGGACGCTGGGCCCCACCGGCACTATGATCAAACAGGCTGGTCCGGCGCCCCGGCCAAAAGCCCCGGGGCACCCCACGCCCGGGGCTGCTGTGGAGCGATCGTAGCGCGGCGGGCAAGAGAGGAGCCGAAGACGGTACTGGACACCGACGGTAAGGGGGATGAGCCTCCTATGGCGGAACGCTACCAGCAAGTCGACCTGCTCGGTGCCGACGTTTTTGCGTACGGACGGATCCATCCGCTGGATGTGTTCTTCCGGCCCAAATGCGTGGCTGTGATCGGAGCGACGGAACGTCCGGGCAGCGTGGGCCGAACCTTGTTCTGGAATCTGCTCAGCAATCCGTTTGGTGGGACGGTCTATCCGGTAAACCCGAAACGCGCCAGCGTATTGGGCGTGAAAGCGTACCCGTCGGTGGCAGCGTTGCCCGAGCGGCCCGATCTTGCCGTGATCGCGATTCCCGCCCCGGCTGTGCCGAGTGCGGTACGCGACTGCGCGTCGGCCGGTGTTCGCGGTGCGATCATCATCTCCGCGGGATTCCGTGAAGCAGGACCAGAGGGGCGCAAACTGGAGGAACAAATCCTGGAAATCGCTCGGTCGGGCCGAATGCGGATCATCGGTCCGAACTGTCTGGGCGTTATGTACCCCCCTGGTGGGCTGAACGCAACCTTTGCCCATGAGATCGCACAGCCCGGGACGGTTGGGTTCATCAGTCAGAGCGGCGCGCTCTGCACGGCCATTCTCGACTGGAGCCTGCGGGAAAATGTGGGGTTCAGTGCGTTCGTGTCGATCGGAAGCATGATCGACGTGGGCTGGGGGGACTTGATCGATTACCTGGGTGACGACCCGAAAACCAAGGCGATACTGATCTACATGGAATCCGTCGGCGACGCTCGCTCGTTCATGTCGGCCGCTCGCGAGGTCGCCCTAACGAAGCCGATCATCGTGATCAAAGCGGGTCGAACTGAGGCGGCTGCCCAGGCTGCGGCTTCGCACACAGGAACCCTGGCCGGTAGCGACGCGGTACTGGATGCGGCTTTCCGCCGCTGTGGGGTGCTTCGGGTCAACGCCATCGCGGAGCTGTTCTACATGGCCGAAGCACTGGGTAAGCAACCGCGGCCCCAAGGCAAGCGATTGGCGATCGTAACGAACGCCGGCGGACCAGCGGTGCTCGCCACCGACTCCCTCGTGGCAGGGGGCGGAGAACTGGCACCGCTCTCGTCCGAGACAAAGGCCGCATTGAACGGCCTTCTTCCCCCCCATTGGAGTCATGGGAACCCAATCGATGTGCTTGGGGATGCGGACCCTGAACGGTATGGCAAGGCGGTCGAAATCGTGCTGGAAGACTCCACCACAGACGCGCTCCTGGTGATCCTTACCCCTCAGGCCATGACACATCCCACCCACACGGCTGAGCGCATCCGTTACGCCGCCACCAACCGGCGCAAACCCCTGCTGGCGAGCTGGATGGGGGGACATGCGGTGGCGGCCGGCGAACGGATTCTGAACCAGGCCCGCATCCCCACCTACCGCTATCCGGATATGGCCGTCAACGTCTTCAACTACATGTGGCGGTACAGCGACAACCTGAAAGCACTCTACGAGACGCCCCAACTTGTTGATGATCTCGATCAACTGTTCACCGTTCGCGATCAGGTCAATGAGCTGATCCAGACCATGCTTCGCGAAGAACGAACGATAGCAACCGAGTACGAAGCGAAACGCATCCTCGAGCTTTATGACATCCCGATCGTCCCCACTCGCGTGGCGACCACGCCGGACGAAGCCGTGAGGATCGCCGACGAATTCGGCTATCCGTGCGTGTTGAAGTTGCACTCCACCGTCGTCACGCACAAAACAGACGTGGGGGGAGTGGTCCTGAACCTGCGCACGCCTGAAGAGGTCCGCGCGGCGTTCGACACAATCCGCGCCAACGTCCTGCAGCACGCCTCGCCCGACGCGTTCGGCGGGGTCACCGTGCAGCCGATGGTGCGCACGGATGGATACGAACTCATTATCGGCAGCAGCACCGACCCTCAGTTTGGCCCGGTCCTTCTGTTCGGCTCGGGCGGGCAACTGGTGGAGGTCTATCGCGACCGTGCGCTGGGCCTGCCTCCTTTGACCACAACACTGGCGCGGCGGATGATGGAACGAACCAGGATCTACAAAGCGCTGCAGGGCGTGCGCGGACGTCCCCCCGTCAACCTGTCCGAACTGGAACGCGTACTCGTTCGCTTCAGCTACCTGGTCGTCCAGCATCCCCGCATCAAAGAGGTGGACATCAACCCCCTGCTGGCCGCGCCGGAGCAAATCATCGCTCTCGACGCGCGCGTGATCCTGCATCCGCCCGAAGTGGAAGATTCCGCGATCCCCCGTCCCGCAATCCGCCCCTATCCGATCCAATACGTTCGTACGCAGCCGCTCAAAGACGGCTCTACGGTTCTGATCCGCCCGATCCGTCCCGAGGACGAACCGCTCATCGTCGAGTTCCACCACATGCTGTCCGAGGAGACGGTGTACCTTCGCTATTTCCAGGCACTCAAGCTCGACCAGCGGATCGCCCACGACCGCTTGATCCGGATCTGTTTCGTGGACTATGATCGGCAGATTGCCCTTGTCGCGGTGCGCAAGTCTCCGGAGAACGGAAAAGAGCAGATCATCGGTGTCACGCGACTGACCAAACTGGTCGGGACCGACGAAGCGGAATTCGCGCTGATTGTTGCGGACAGGTTCCAGCGACGGGGGCTCGGAACAAAGCTGCTCGAGCTCCTGCTCGATGTCGCTCGCGACGAGGGCGTGCGTATTGTGTCGGCCGATGTGCTCCGCCGAAACACGGCCATGAGACGCGTGTGCGAGAAACTGGGTTTCCGCGTCCAGGAAACGGACGACCCAGACGTCGTCCACGTTTCGATCGAACTAGACACGCGCTAACGGGTCCCGCCTTGAGAACCGGTTGAGGCCGGGACCACCGTTCTCCGAACCACGATCGCAGGGGGCGATAATGCCCCCGTCTCCGTCCTGGGGGACAAGCAGCGCGCGTGGGCTTGGCACACCTCGCCGGCCTCCCACGCAGCTTTACGGCTCCCCCCGCCGGGACGAAGCGACCCAGCCGCTGGGGGATGTTACCCGTACGCGTCCCACATACCCCGCAAAGAAACTCGCCCGTCTGATTCCTGGAGCCGCGATCTTGACGCCGATGGCCGCTAGACGACGATGTTCACGATCCGGCCCGGCACGACGATCACTTTCCGTGGCGTTTTCTCGCCCAGGAACCGGCGCACCCTCTCGCTCTTCAGTGCCAGCTCCTCCACCTGCTCCGGAGCAATATCCGCCGGTACCCGCAACGTATCTCGCACCTTTCCATTCACTTGAACGGGGATCTGGATCTCCTCCACACGCACCCACGTCTCCTCGTACGTCGGCCAGGGCTCGTACGCGAGCGTATCGCCGTGGCCAAGCAGACGCCACAGCTCCTCGCACAGATGAGGCGCGAACGGTGATAACAGCAAGACGAACGCCTCCATCGCCCGTTTCGGTCGTACCTCCTGGTTCAGGAAGAAGTTCACGAACTCCATCAGGCGACTGATCGCGGTGTTGAACCGGAGCCGTTCGATGTCTTCGGTCACGACCTTGATCGTGCGGTGCAACACGCGGTTCTGTTCGTCGTTGGGCTCGACCTCCTGCACGGCGGCATTCAGGCGCATTTCCGCTGCGTCTTCGTCCACGATCATGCGCCAGGCTCGGTTGAGGAACCGGTAGACCCCCTGAATGCCCTCCATACTCCATGGCTTTGTCACCTCCAGTGGCCCCATGAACATCTCGTAAAGACGAGTGCAGTCGGCGCCGTACTGGTCGATAGGCACGTCTACCGGAATGACATTCCCGCGCGACTTGGACATCTTCTCCGGCTCACCGCGGAGCTCTTCCCCCGTCTCGGCATCGATCGCCTTCCCGTCCACGAACTTGATGCGTCCGTAGGGCACGATTCTGCCTTCCGCGGTGCGGTAAGTAGTGGCCAGGATCATCCCCTGATTCACCAGCCGCTGGAACGGCTCCATCGTGCTGACATGGCCGCGGTCGAAGAGCACTTTATGCCAGAAGCGAGCATAAAGAAGGTGGAGTACGGCATGCTCGGCGCCGCCGACGTACAGGTCCACCGGCATCCAGTAACGCTCTTTGTCGGCGTCCCATGCCCGTTGGCCGTTGCGCGGATCGCAGAATCGCAGGTAGTACCAGCAGGACCCGGCCCACTGAGGCATCGTGTTCGTCTCGCGCTTGTACCGTTTGCCGCCCCGCTCCACCCACTTCCAATCCTCGGCCTTTTCCAGCAGCGGCTCGGGCCGACCACTCGGGCGGAAGTCCTCGAGCTCCGGCAGCAATACCGGCAGCTCTTCTTCGGGTACGGGAACCACCAGTCCGGTGGGGTTCCCCTGCTCGTCGACCTCGTGCAGAATCGGGAACGGTTCCCCCCAGTACCGCTGTCTGCTGAACACCCAGTCGCGCAGCTTGTATTTGATCGCTTTCTTTCCGATGCCCGCCGATTCGAGCCACTCCGTGATGCGCTGCTTGGCTTCAGGCGTGTCGAGACCGTCGATCGAACACCCCCACCCTGAAGAGTGGATGTTGACGCCATCCTCCACGTACGCCTCCGTGACCCGCGCAAAGAACTCGTCGTTCCGCAACCGGCTGTACAGTTGCGCCCGCTCTTCCGCCGTGGGTGGGGGATCGATCAGGTGCGTTTGGAGCCATTCGTCGTTGGGCATGACCACGGGTACGATGGGCAGCCGGAACGTCTTGGCAAACTGAAAATCACGCTCGTCGTGCGCGGGAACGGCCATGATCGCGCCGGTCCCGTAGGTGATTAACACGTAATCGGCCACCCAGATGGGGATCCTCTCGCCGTTGACCGGATTGATCGCATAGGCCCCCGTGAATACCCCCGTCTTCTCGCCGACGCCCGCGATCCGGTCTTCCTCCGTCATCCGGCGCACCCTTTCCTGGTACGCCGCCACGGCTTCCCGGGGCGACGAGGCCGGCGGATCCCCTTTCCAGCTCTCCGGCGTCCCCTCCGGCCAGGCTTCCGGTACGATGCAATCGGCAGAAGCGAGGTCCACAAGGGGATGTTCCGGAGCCAGGACCATGTAGGTAGCACCGAACAGGGTGTCCGGTCGAGTGGTGTAGATGCGGATCACATCTCGACCCGGCTCGGGCGGGTAGCCCTGCGAGCCGCGTTGCGAAACCCAGGCGCGAAGCTGTTCCCCCGCGTCTCCGCCTCGATCGATAGGAAAGTCGGCCTCGGCCCCCTCGCTACGGCCGATCCAGTTGCGCTGCATCTCCTTCACAGAATCGGGCCAGTCGAGTAGATCCAGGTCTTCCAGCAGCCGGTCCGCGTAGGCGGTGATGCGGAGCATCCACTGCCGCAACGGAATGCGCTCCACCGGATGCCCCCCTCGCTCCGATTTGCCCCCGATCACCTCCTCATCGGCCAGGACCGTGCCCAGCGCGGGGCACCAGTTCACCGGGACTTCCGATTGATATGCGAGACGAAAGCTATCCTGGTAGCGGCGAACCGCTTCTTCTCCCTGTCTTCGCACCTCCTCCGGAATGGGAAGCTCCGCAATCGGTCGCCCCTTTCCCTTTCGCTTCTTACCGTTGGGATCCACCCACTCGTAGTCCGGGTCATACCAGGTGTCGAACAGGACAAGGAAAATCCATTGCGTCCACCTGTAGTACTCGGGGTCTGTGGTGGCGAATTCGCGGTCCCAGTCGTAGCTGAACCCGAACCGCTTGATTTGCCGCCGGATGTTCTCGATGTTCCGGTACGTCGTTACCGCGGGATGGGTGCCCGTTTGGATGGCGTACTGTTCCGCCGGCAATCCAAAGGCGTCGTAACCCATCGGATGGAGCACGTTGTAACCGCGCATCCGCTGGTACCGGCAATAGATATCCGTGGCGGTATAGCCCTCCGGATGCCCCACGTGGAGTCCTTCTCCGGAGGGATAGGGGAACATGTCCAGCACGTAGAGCTTCTGCCGCCCCGGATCTTCGACAGCCTTAAAGGTCTTGTTCTCTTCCCAAAACTTCTGCCACTTCGGTTCGATCTCGTGCGGGTTGTACCGTGGCATAGGCAGAGCTCCTGAAACACCAGAGGACCCGTCCAGGTGGCGACGGCGAACATTCATTCTAAAGTGGCACCGTGAGCCCCCCACTGCGTTGATGCCGCCCCATGTACCCGGCGCGTCGATCCCGTCGACGCCCGCACCCTTCCCCATTCTCCCCCCTTGGGCGGCATGACATCACGTGTGTCGAACAGCGGCGCAGAGCGGTTGGAAAGCGGTGCAGCCGAACTACTACCGCACCATTGCGGCTCCGCCGCTATGTGGCACCATGGTTTCGCGACCGACCCGGAAACTGCCGCTGCTTCGCTAGAATGAGATGGGGATGGCAAGTCATGCACGTAGGAGCGTCAAGATGGCCTTGTATGCTGCTCTTGGAGTGATCCTTCTGATCGTTCTTGGCATCTGGTTGTTCTGGCGCCCGATTATGAACCTGTGGCAGGACGTTCAGATCGAGAAGGCGAAGGAACTTTTCAGCCTGGAGCGCGAGCGACTGGAGGCGAGGTTCTTCGACCAGGCCGCCCAGTCCGGCAAGCCCCGGGGCTTACGGTGGAAATCGATCGAATGGAATGACGACGTCGTATTCGTGCGCGACCGAGAGACGGGAGATCTCCTTGCGCTCGTGGGCGTCACGGTGTACTTCGAACCAATAGAGGGGGAAGCACTGGAGGACAACCCGAACGCCACCACGCCCCGGGATGCCACCGCCGTTTTCCAGTTTACCCGGCGGAACTGGGCCAGCACCGGCCGAGTGCTGTTCAACATGGACCCACAGCTTATGATCCACCGCTACCGCGACCGCTTCGAGGTCCTGGCGGCTCACCAGAGGAACCACGAGTCCCTCGCCTAAGGACCTCCAGCCCGACCGCAGCGGACAACAGGCCGCCGGTCGGGAAAGACGGCTGGAGGGTCGAGCGGTGCAGCCTGGCGCAGTTTTGGCGTGGCCACATACGACGCGAACTCCGTTTCCCTCCGGGACAGGAGAAAAGGACCGGCGCCGGGTCAGGCGACTCCTCCGGGGCTTGCAGCGTACGATATGGCTGCGACGGCAATCTTCCGCCCTGGGCAGCAACGCCATGGCCTGCAGGCAATGGCGCCCGGCGTGCTCGTGGCACCCATAGGTACCGGGTTAGACGCGGGTACCCCGCGCAACGGACGCCACCCCTGGGCGGCGTACGACCTGCGCTCAGCACCGGCGCTGCTGCGAAGCCTCTGTTGACTCCTCTATACTTGGGTTGGGATCGCGGGTTCCCGGCCAGGGCCGGTCCGGATCGGAGGGCACGCTGCGGCGTCGCCCGCTTGAGTACCGGAGCCAAGCATGTCCCGGCGGCAGCAGCAGGGGGCAGGAGCTGCGACCATGAGCGATACACGGCACGGGACCAGCCAGGAGGAGATCGCTGATAGCACTTCGGTCATCGAATACTGCGGCCGGTGCGACACGCGGTTGGTGCCCAACGCCAACTTTTGCCACCACTGCGGCGCCCAGATCCTCCGGACCAATACGCAACCCATCGTGCCACCGGCGCCCAAGGAACCCCGCATCGAACCAAGGGCACCGGAAATGGACCAAGCGCCGGGCCGAGGAGGTGAAGAACAACAACCCGACGAAACCACGTTGTGGTCGGGCCGCCCCAGCAAGCGGACGATCCTCGTCGGACTGTTCCGCGGCGCGATCCTCGGTGGCATAGGCGTTGCCGCATACCGATGGATCGCCGCTCGGCAGAACTGGCCGAGCATTCCCGACGCTGAGCTTGTAGCAGGCGGGATCATTGCGCTCACCGCGCTTTTGTTCGGCCTACGACCGTTGCTGCGCGTAGCAGGCCGCCGTTACGTGATCACACAGCAAAGCATTTGGGTCGAGGAGGGGGTTCTGCGGAACAGCACAAGCCGCTACCCTTTGACCGGCTGGCGGAACATCCACGTGCACCAGTCGCTCCTGCAGCGGCTCGTCGGTACGGGCGACATCGAACTCGAGCCGACGAATCTCATTGAACCTCCCCTGCTTCTGGAGGACATCGAGAACGTGCACACGGTTGCGCGTACGCTGGATCGGGCCATTGCTCCCGCACGAAAGCGAGGAAAACACCACTCGCACCACAGCCAGCACGCTGTGGCCCAATCGTCGTGATCCAATTCCCTGTTTCGCTCGTCGAAGCAACGAGGTGTAGCACGGCCGGTTGCTCGTCAGTGGGGTGATCGCTCCGGTCGGCCCCGGCCGCCAGAGAGGTGCCTCTACAATTGCGTGGACAGTAGGCGGGCGAAGCTCGCCGGCGGACGGATAGCTCTATTGACACCGATAGACCGTTGGGCCAAGCTGCCAACGGGTGCTCGCCAGGGAGAAAAGCCATGCCAGTTCAGCCGGATTTGCGACGAAAAGTCGAGGACATTGTGGGGCGGATCCTGAAGCTCAGGGACAGTCTTTGACATCTCTTCCAAAGAAGAAGAGAAGGCCCAGCTCGAAGCGAAGATGGCCGAGGCCGGCTTCTGGGAGGACCAGGAGAAGGCTCAGGAAATCATCGCTCGGCTCAAGTCGCTTAACGCGCTCCTGAAGCCGATCGGCGAACTCGAACAAGCGGTCGGTGACCTCGAAGCCATGCTCGAACTCGCCGAAGAAGACTCCAGCGGCACCATGGAGCGCGAACTGGCCCACGAGCTGCAGCGGGTGGAACGCCAACTGCAGGCGTTCGAGCTGCGCACCCTGATGACCGGGCCGTACGACGACCGCAGCGCGTTCCTGTCGATCCAGGCAGGCGCCGGCGGTACCGAAGCCTGTGACTGGGTCCGCATGCTGCTTCGTATGTATACGCGCTGGGCCGAACGCCACGGTTATGAGACGGAGATCGTCGACGAAGTTCCGGGCGAAGAAGCCGGTTTCCGCAGTGTGACCCTGGCCGTTCGTGGAGACTACGCCTATGGGTATCTCCACGGCGAAACCGGGGTGCACCGTCTGGTGCGGATCAGCCCATTTGACGCCGCAGCCCGGCGACACACGTCGTTTGCGTCCGTCGACGTGATTCCCGAACTCGAGGAGACTCCCGAAATCGAGATCCGCGACGAAGACCTTATCATCGAGACCATGCGATCCAGCGGTGCCGGCGGCCAACACGTGAACAAGACAAGCTCAGCCGTGCGGATCACCCACATCCCGACCGGCATCGTGGTCAAGTGCCAGAACGAGCGGTCGCAGCACCGCAACCGAGCCATGGCGATGAAGATTCTCCGCGCGAAGCTGATGAAGCTCGAGGAGGCCAAGCGGAAGGAGGAACTGGGCAAGCTCTACGACGAAAAAGGCGATATCGCTTTCGGTTACCAGATCCGCAGCTACGTGCTCCAACCCTATCAGCTTGTAAAAGACAACCGCACGGGGGTCGAGACCCCGAAGGTACAGGACGTCCTCGACGGCGACATCGATCTGTTCCTGGAGGAGTTCCTCCGGCAGAAGAGCATCCGCGATCACAAGGGCGTCACGGCGGCGACGAAGGGCGCGCGCGGGTAGTCGCCCGCGAGCCACGCGAGACCTCACCAACTCAGCGCGCTGCGCACCGATCCGCCGAGATGCTGGCGGTCGAAGGGGGCAAAGACAAGGAAGACACCTGCAAGATAGCGCCGCTTCCCTGCCGCTCTGACCGACCCGAAGGCGAAGCTGGCCTCCGTCCAATCCCTTTGCGAAGCCAGAACCCCCCCGGATGCCGGTACCTGCCGTGGTGGACAACGAAAAGCGTTTCACCGAGAGGCCGCAAGCTACGGAGGCGACTGGATCGCCTCCCGGACGAGCTGGCTCAACGCTCGAGCAACCTGGCGGGGGCCTTCGCCGTCGTTTCTTGCCGCCTCGTAGAGTTCGACCGCCTGCGAAGCCCGTTGCAGGTCGCGGAGCAGCACGGAACACCAGAGTTCTCCCAGGACACATTCGCGATCAGGGGGGCCTGGTTCGACCCCTTCGTGGAACCGCTCCGCCGCCGCTGCATAGTCCCCCTCGACGAACCATGTTGTCGCCAGGCGGGCCGCGAGCGTCGCTGTTGGGACCTTCCCCACCTGAGCAGCCCAAATCTGCCGGGCCAGCCGAACATCGGTCCGCACCAGTGCTAAACTGGCGAACCGGTCGGCCAGCTCCCAGGGCAACTGTTGCCACCCCCCATCGTCTCCGTCCGAAGCGAACGAGCGTATTACCTCGAGCGCCCTTTCGTAGTCCCCCATTTTCGCCAGACTATCCACGGTCGCACGTAGTTGCTCCAGGCTGCGCGGGGGTCCGGTCGGTTTCCTGCCCGTCGTTTCCACCTCGCGCACGAGCTGCTCTGCCTGCTGCCGTAGGCCCGGCAACAAGGCCGCTTGCTGCGCAGACCGGGGTCCTGTCGCTAGCACCTGGCGGGCCAGTCGCACGGCGGACGCGCGGTCGCCAAGCAAACGCGTCGCCTGGAACAAGTAGACCGCGGTCACGAAATCGTCGGGCCGCATAGCCCGTGCCTGGTTCAGCTCCCGTCGTGCTACGACCAACCAGCGCAATCGCACGGGATCAAGGGAGCCACTCGACCCCGCAGCTCCAGCCTCGGCAACTCCCAGGTGGAGTGCCGCCATGCCCAGCACCCTGAGCGCTCGGAACCGGTCCAATCCGTGCTCCTGTGCTCGCTCCGCATGGGCCCGTGCCAGGAGCAAAAGTCCCAGGGCTGTGGCTAACGGCGGTGCGGGCCGTTCCAGCGTAGCCCGGCCAATTTCCACGCAGCGTTCCGCCCGGAACAGTTCCCCGGGCTGCCAAGGGGGCATCGGCACAAGCTCATCGAGATGGAAGTAGCGCGCTCCGAACCGTGCCGACTCCAAGCCCCGTTGCTCCGCCAGCCGGGCAGGCAGGTACACGCCCGCCACATCACCGAAGAAGACACACCTCCAGTCCGGAGCAGCCAGCAATGTGCCTTCGGCTGCCCCGTGCCCTTCATGGTCCAGGAGCACGGCGATTGGCGTGGGCAAGGCAGCCAGCGCCGTGCGCCAGCGGGGGTCGCCGATGAGCATCCAGTCGGCAAGCCGGTAGTACTGTTCCAATGCCTCGCGCGGAACCACCTCCAGGCGAGGGTCGCACCAAACCCGCTTGTCGTCGGGCATGTAGAACTCCACAAGAGCTGCCTGTCCCTCGTGGTAGGCGACGATGTGATTCACAGCGGGCAGTTCTGCGGCAAACCTTGCCGCATCATGTGCATGCCAGAACGGGTGCTCGCCCAGCCCCACCAGTCGTCCCTCACCTGCAAGCCTGTACCAGGCCCCCGATAGCACGAAGACGACACCGAACAGGATGGCCCCCAGTCCCAGGACACGGCTGACCAGGAACCGGCTCGGTGCCCATGCCCGTAGCGGTCTGTCCTCCACGAAAAGCCGCACGTTCTGGATGAGCACACACCCGGCCATGGCCGCGAACAAACCGCTGTTCCGGGTCGCGCGCCAACCGAGCCAGGCAAAACCCACCCACAGTAGCAGGATCGCAAGCGAAAAGCGAACTCTTGCCCAGGCGAGGAGGAAGGAAAGACTCACCAGCACGAGCAGGATCAGGTGGAGCACAAGGTACGGGTTCCGAATCCCGTTCCGCGCGATGAACGCCGGGATACTCGTCAGTTCGGCGATATGCGCACCGTAGAAATCGTGCTCAGCCCCGAGCCGACGGAACAGCACCAGGGGGAAAGTTAGCCCCTCGAAGCCATACGGATTGATGAGCCCCGCGAAGACCAGTGCCAGCAGTCCGGTCCAAAACCGCAACGGGGGCCAGGGGCCGCGCGACAGGACGGCCCGCAGAAACAACTCGGCTGTATATGCGCCAACCACGACGTACCCCAGCACGAACAGCCCCTGAAAGTTACACCACAGTGCCTGCAGCGGAACCAGCGCCCAGATCATCCCGGGCCGCCGCGGAAATTCTCGGCCAACGGCCATGTACACGGCGAGCAAAACGAGTGACCAGATCTCCGGCCGCACGTAGAAGCGACCGCTCATGAGCACCAGGGGGGCAGTCCAGCAGAGCAGCGTCCAACCGAACCGGCCGGGGATCCTCTGAGTCGCCGTAAAAATTCCAACAGCAACGGTCGCCGCCGTCGCCGCGGCAAGCGTCAGCAGAGGAGATCCGCCGAACTCGTACAGCCGAGCCATGGCCACCTCAAACAGCCAGTGCAGGTTGATCCATGGCTCACCCTCCGCAGCAAAACTGTACCGATCGACCCGTGGCACCCGACCGGTCTGGAGAATGTCTTGCCCGGAGCGAAGGTGCCACCAGATGTCCATGTCGCGATTGAGGAAGCAGCCCAGCGAGAAAGCGAGCGCGAGGAACCCGAGCCATAACAGCCCGTCCAGCACGGACCTCATCCCCCCTTTCTTGTTCTCGCCAGGCCGCGTCTTCTTCCGCCGTTTTGCCATGGGGAGTTTCGCTCTCGTCCACGCTCGGCACAGGCCGGGGCACCCCAGCCCGAACGGGAAAAGACCGCACCGGTCCTGTCAAAGATAGGTATCGGCCGAGGGAATGTCCGGCTAGCACTTCCGAACCGCGGTTCCGCCGGTGCTGACCGTGCGATCACGGCCACCACAAAGCCCCCACCAGTGACGCCACCGCACGCGGATCATCCACCAGACAGCCTTCAACCCATCCCACGGACGGATCTTCTTACCCTCCTCGATCGACCTCGGGTAGTACCGAATGGGAACCTCCGCAATCCGGCACCGGTGGGCCAAGAGCTCGCAGGTGAGTTCCGTGCAGAACTCGAAGCCACGGGAACTGAGTTGGAGGCGGTCAAGGACCACTTTGCGTACGCACTTGTAGCAGGTCGGCTGGTCGGTGAGGGTGGCCGCGTAGAGCAGGTTGTTCAGGGTGGTAACCAGTCGCCCCCCGTACCAGTAGCTCCGGTACCGGGTGCCCTGTCTGCCGCGAACGCGCGAGCCGTAGACTGCCTCTGCTCCGGTTCGGTCCAGCTCGCGAAGGATGCTCGCATAATCCGCAGGGTCGTACTCTAAATCGGCGTCCTGAACCAGGACGACCTCCCCTGTCGCCACCCGGTAACCTGCTCGCACCGCCCCACCTTTGCCCTGATTCTCCTCAAGGTGCAGCACGCGAATCAAACCCGGAAAGCGTTCGGCGAGTTCCTCGGCAATCTGGCCCGATGCGTCGGTTGAGCCGTCGTTGACCAGGATGATTTCGCGGTCCCATCCCTCAGGGAGAGAAGCATTCACGCTCCTCAGCACGATCTGCTCCAGGTTCTGTTGCTCGTTATAGAACGGCACCACGATCGAGAGCCGTCGCACGGTGCGACGTTCCCGCGCCGGCGACCTGAGTTGCAGACACCGATCTGATCGAAGCGGATCGTGCACAGGGAATCTCGTTGTAGCCTGGCTCACCTCATATCGCGCCCCCCAGGGACGCACCCAACGGCGGGCGCGCGATCTGCTCCTGTTAGCCCACGTAGGCTCAACTCCTCTGTGATTCTTCGCAACGAACCGAGCGATGGATTGCCCGATCCCGGGACCGGACGACCTCCGTTGCCGACCTGAACCGCTTCGGCCCGGGAACCGGCCGAACCCTCCCCGCTTCGAGAATCTGCCACCCGGTCAAGAGACTCCTTGAAAAGAAGAACGCTCCGCTTATCCGACAGCGGACGGTAATATGCCTCCGGACCGCTTTCCGACCGACCACTTCGTGGGCCGTTCGACTATTGCACGGTTCCCCATCCACCGCCGCCCGGCGTCTCGATCCGAACGACGTCGCCGGGTCGAACGGTGAGGAAGATCTGGGGGGCCAACTCTTCCCACTCGCCGCTTTCCGCCCGCCTCACCAGATTCCGGCCCGGTTGGCCCCCTTGGCCACCGGCCATACCGTACGGACGAGTCGTCCGCCGGGAGGTAAGCAGAGAGACCTCCATGGGCACGAGAAACTCCACCTCGCGCACAATCCCATCGCCGCCGCGGTGCCTTCCGTTGCCTCCGGAGCCGCGTCTCACGGAGAACTGTCGTAACCGAACCGGGTAGCGGAATTCGAGCACTTCCACGTCCGTAATCCGGGTGTTTGTCATGTGCGTGTGCACGGCGTCCGCTCCGTCGAAATCTGGCCCAGCCCCTGCTCCCCCGCCGATTGTCTCGTAGTAGGACAATCGCTCGGTAGCTCCGGCCGGCGTACCGAAGATGAAGTTGTTCATCGTCCCCTGGCTCGCCGCCACAACTCCAAGAGCTCCGAATACGACGTCCACAACCCGCTGCGAGGTCTCAACGTTACCGCCCACGACGGCGGGCAAATCCTCGATTTTCACCTCGCCCTCTGTGGGGTTCAGGATCGTTCCGGGCGGGATCCGGATTTCGACAGGCTCCAACACGCCCGAGTTCAGCGGGATCGGATCAGCGATCAAGCAGCGCAGACAGTACAGCACCGCGCTGGTGACGATTGCGCGGTTTGCGTTTAGATTGCCCGGGTGGGTGGGCCCGGTTCCCTGAAAATCGATCACCAGGCGGCGTCGCCCCGAGCGGTCGCGCGATACCGTGATCTCCACACAGATCGGGGTGCCGTCGTCCATGGCGTCTTTGAACGAGTACTTCCCCTCGGGGAATCGCTCCAGAGCACGACGCATGGCTGCCGCCGCCGCTCGCTGGACGTGCCGCATGTAGGCGTGCACCCCTTCCAGGCCATAACGCTGCACGAGCTCGCCGACGAGATTCGCGATCACCTGGTTCGCCGCCACCTGAGCATGAATGTCCGCGATGTTTTCGTCCGGCCGGCGACTTGGGTACGGTCCGGAGCCAAGCAATTCGCGCAACTTCTCCTCTTGTACCCTTCCCTTGCGTACAAGCGGGAACCACCGAATCACTACCCCCTCTTCAACAAGTTTCTTTGAGAAAGGAGGCATTGATCCCGGCGTGATTCCGCCCACTTCGGCATGGTGAGCACGACTTGCGGCGAAGAAAGCGAGCTTCTCCTCGCCTCCGGGTCCCGGCAGGAAGACGGGGGTGATTACCGTGATGTCCGGCAAATGGCTGCCCCCTCGAAATGGATCGTTCGTTACATACACGTCACCCGGCTCGATTTCAGCCACATCCTCCAGCAAGCACTTCACGCACTCGCTCATCGCCCCCAGATGAACGGGGATATGCGGAGCGTTTGCCACCAGATCGCCGGTCGGGGTGAACAGGGCACAGGAGAAATCCAGGCGTTCCTTCACGTTGGTCGATAGCGCGATCTTCTGGAGCGTAGCGCCTGCTTGCTCGGCGATGGACATGAAGTGGTTCTGGAACAGTTCGAGCCTGACCGGGTCGGGCCGGTCCAGTTCCGCATCGGCAATTCGGTGTGCGTCCGCTTCGTGGCGGATGTCGCTGAGCAGCAGGTCACCCGTGTTCAACACGCGCCCCCGCCAACCCGGCTCCACCACCACGGTGGAAGCCGGTTCGATCACGATTGCCGGCCCATCCAGGACTGCTCCTGGCTTCAGACACTCGCGGCGATAGACGGGCGTATCGTGCCAGGCCCCGTCGAAGTAGGAGCGGATCGTGCGGGACGGTACCGGCACGTGTTCCTGTTCCGGTTGCTCCGGCAAAGGCGGCTTGGGAAGAACGGCCGTGCGCTCCACTCGGGCAGCGTAGATCTCCACCGGCCTGTTCTCGTAGTTGAACCCGTACAGCCGCCGGTGCAACTCGAAGAATTCGCGCTCATAGTTGCCGTCCGGGGGTTCGACCACCGGGATCGTGCTTTCCTGCAGCCGGTACCGCAGTTCGAGGATGCGGCGGGGCGGCTGGAACCAGGCCGGATCTGCCCCCTCGCGCAATAGTTGGTCTGTCGCTTCCTCCTCCAGACGGCGAAAGAGAGGCTCCAGCCCCACGGGTACGCGAGCGTCACCGGCTGCCACATCGTCGTACGGTCGGAGCACGGTCGCTTCCGCAAACTTTGTGATGTCCGCAGTCCCGATGCCCAGCGCACTGAGGACACCCGCGAACGGACTGCACAGCACCTGGCGTATGCCCAGGCTGCGTGCGATCGCGCACGCATGCTGTGCCCCTGCCCCCCCAAAGCTCACCAACACATACTCGCGCACGTCGTATCCCTTCGCGATCGACACCCGCTTGATCGCGGCGGCCATGTTCTGGTTCGCGATCCGAACGAACCCCTCGGCGATCTGCTCCCTCGTGTACCTCACCCCCGTGCTTTGCTCGATCTGGGTACGGATTTCGTCCAGGCGGCGAACCACCGCTTCGCCATCGAGCGGAAACGGGAAGAACTCGGGAACAAGGCGGCCGAGGTGGTAGTTGACGTCCGTGATGCACAGCGGTCCCCCTTTGCCGTAACAGGCGGGTCCGGGATCTGCCCCCGCGGAGCGCGGTCCGACCATGGGCCGAACGCCGTCGAACCAGCAGATGGAACCGCCGCCGGCAGCCACCGTCTCGATCGCCAGCATGGGAGCCACGATCCGCACGCCAGAGCGGCGGTCTGGATCGAGCAGTTCCATCTCCTGCCGCCGCTCGAACGCTCCGTCATAGCGGCTGACGTCCGTCGACGTACCCCCCATGTCAAAGCCGATTACCTTTTCGAACCCAGCCCGTTTTCCGACGAACGCCGCACCGACCACTCCACCGGCCGGACCGGATAGCACCACGTCACGGCCGCGCACCGTGGCAACGCCGGCCACCGAGCCGGCGCTGGTCATCACCAGAAGGTCCGCCTCCGGAAGCGCCCCCTGGATCCGCTCCAGGTAATCCCGCACCACCGGGCTCAGGTAGGCGTCGACCACCGACGTGTCCCCCCGAGATACGAACTTGGGCAGGGAGCTGAGCGAACAGGACGTGCTCACGAATCGAAACCCGAGCTCCCGGACGATTGCTGCTGCTTCCTGCTCATGAACGGGGTTCCGATAGGCGTTAACGAAACAGATCGCCACCGATTCGATGCCTTCGGCACGCAACTCCCGACACGCCTCTCTCAGGGCCCCCTGATCGAGCGGCACAAGGACGCGCCCGTCCCGGTCAATGCGCTCGTGGACCTCCACAACACGCTCGTACAGGGGCTCCGGTTTGCGCACGTTTAGGGCGAACAGCTCGGGCCGGTTCTGGTAGCCGATCAAAAGGGCATCGCCAAATCCCCGGGTGGTCACCAGTGCCGTCCTCGCGCCGGTCCGTTCGAGGAGCGCGTTCGTCCCACGAGTCGTACCGAGCTTCACGCTGATCGGTCCGGTGGGCTGGTCAAGGCGCTTGCCCAGCAACCAGCGCACGCCCAGAACCGGCGCCTCGACCGAAGCAACCAGCTCATAGGGTGTCCCCCGTTGCGGGTTCTCATCGAGAGGCCTATCGAGCACCAGCGTGCCCGTGCCCTTGTCGAAATCCACCACCCTCCGCACCCCCCCCGTTTCCCCGGTCAGCAAACGAAGTTCGAACCCCACGAAGAACCCGGGGGGATCCTGGGTCCGAGCCGGGTCCACGATTCGATCGGCCGTAGAACCATCCCCCACGGCTCCACGGAACGCGCCTGAGCTGAGCAGCTTGAACGTCTTGATCGTCCCGTCCGGCCAGCGACCAATGCAATCGGTAAACGTCCCACCGACGTCGATCCAGAACTCAACGGGAGACACGGAATGCCTACCTCCGAAGGGCCAATCCGCCCGCCGGTCAACCGGTTGCAGATGCCTGTCCGGACGCTAACCGGCCAGAAAAGCGTGTGTTGTTCCCGTAGGCACGGGGAACTGGTCGCAGAGCTCTTTCACCTGGTTCCGTACGCGACTAAGAATCGCCTCATCCGCCGGGCTGTTCAGAACCTCCACAATCCAGCGACCGATCGCCCGCATCTCGTCCTCCTTCATTCCCCGCGTCGTGACCGCCGGTGTTCCGATCCGGATACCCGATGGATCCATCGGCCTCCTCTTATCGAACGGGATCATGTTCTTGTTCACCGTGATCCCCGCCCGTTCCAGCGCCTGCTCCGCCGTCTTGCCGCTTAACCCCATCGGCGTGACGTCGACGCAAAGAAGATGGTTGTCGGTCCCACCCGTCACCAGGCGCAGGCCGGCCCGAGCCAGCTCGTCCCCCAGCGTCTTCGCGTTTGCCACCACCTGCCGCGCGTACTCCTTGAACTCCGGCTGCATCGCCTCCTTAAAGCACACCGCCTTAGCGGCGATCACGTGCATCAAAGGCCCCCCTTGCGTTCCGGGAAAGACGGCGGAGTCGATCTTTCGAGCCAGCCAGTTCTTCCGCTTCTCGGCGGCCAGATCCGGAGCGAACACGTCCGCCAGACGATCGTCCAGAGCACGACGGCTCAGGATGAAGCCGCCGCGCGGCCCGCGGAGCGTTTTGTGGGTGGTCGAGGTCACCACGTCGGCGTACTCCACCGGATTCGGGTGCACCCCACCTGCCACAAGCCCGGCGAAGTGCGCCATGTCCACGAGCAGCATCGCGTTGACTTCCGCTGCGATCTCGGCAAGCCGGGCATGATCAAGAATTCGAGGGTAAGAACTGTGTCCGGCGACGATCAACTTCGGGCGGTGCTCGCGAGCCAAACGCACAAGCTCATCATAGTCAAGGCGTTCGTCACGCGGCGACACTCCATACGGCACCACGTGGTACAGCTTGCCCGACGCATTCACGGGCGACCCGTGCGAGAGGTGACCCCCGTGCGCCAGGTTCATCGCCAGAATCGTGTCGCCCGGTTGCAAGACCGCGAAGTAGACCGCCAGGTTCGCCTGAGTCCCCGAGTGCGGCTGCACATTGGCATGCTCGGCCCCGAACAGAGCCTTCACCCGGTCAATCGCCAGTTGCTCCACCCTGTCCACCCACTCGCAGCCCCCGTAGTAGCGCCGGCCGGGATAACCCTCCGCGTACTTGTTCGTCAGGATGGATCCCATGGCCGTCAGGACTGCCGGGCTCGTGTAGTTCTCCGAGGCGATCAATTCCAGAGTGTCGCTCTGCCGGCGCGCTTCGCCCTCGATCGCACTCCAAACGTCCGGATCCAACTGCTGCAGCGGGTTCATTACACCTCTCCGGGCCCGCGGTTCGCACTACCACCTCGAATAGTACGCACTACTCCAGGCGGCCCCGTCCAGAGCCGAGCAGACGAACTCTGCACAGGATGCAGCGTCCTGGCCGGCGGTCACAGCGAATACTGCGGAATCCGCAACCGCTCACCGTCGCGCAGAGCAGACTGATGCGCAATGATGCCCGGAACCGTCATGTTCAGAGCATCCACCACATCGACGATCGGCTTGCGGTCCAGCAAAACCGCCATCACAAAATCGTGCATCAGGTGCCCATGCGAACCGCCATGACCACCCGGCGGCACCGACGGCGGAAGTGGGGGCCGAGAAATGTCCGGCAACTCCTTCAACGTCCCGTGGTACCTTCCGGCGTAGAAGGAACCTTTCTCCCCGTAAACCCGGCCGGTCTCGGCATGGTAGCCCTGCACCGACTTCGCCATCATCATCCTCGCCGTACCCCCTTCGCTCGTTTCGAACAACCCGATCTCGTCGGTAAATTCGTTGCCATACCGGTTGGCGCCTGGACGGTACAACGGAAAACCGGCCTTGAAACCAATGCACGACACGGACGTGAAGCTGCCCCCCGTGACGCTGACGTAGTAAGCCGTCGAGTGGGTCGGATACCAAAGCGGGGGCGAGCCATCCCGCCATCCCTTGTACGACGGCAGTCCGTGAGGCAAGTAGTGGAAATACTCGCCTTCTGCGTAGACGATCCGCCCGAAACCACCCGCACGATAGATCTGCCGCATCGCATAACAGTCCGGCCGGAATGTGGAGGTCTCAAACATCGCGTACTTTAACCCGGTCTTCTTCACGGTTTCCAGCAATCGGTCCGCGTCCTCCAGGCTCCCCCACACAGCCGGGACCGCCACCGCCACGTGTTTCCCATGTTCCATCACCGTGATCGCGTGTCGGGCGTGGCTGGGCGCGTCCGTTGCCACAAACACCGCTTCAATCCGATCATCCTTGACCAGCTCTTCCAGCGACGGATAGGTCTCCTTGCAGCGACAGGCCGCTGCGAGAGCCGAACAGCGATCGGGAAAGAGATCGCTAACCGCTACCACTTCCACATTCGGGTGATCTTGAAACCCAAACGCAGCGCCAAACTTGCAGAAGCCATACCCCACAATGCCCACCCGAAGTTTGCGGTCCGTAAGGGGCTCGTACTTC
>Ga0256839_1000913_pt1 | contig 37418 bp, 37 predicted proteins | sample 354166metaG_FD_185968 | JGI IMG/M metagenome (GOLD analysis project Ga0256839, IMG submission 185968) | Hydrothermal vent microbial communities from Mid Atlantic Ridge, Atlantic Ocean - 354-166 | ecosystem: Environmental > Aquatic > Marine > Hydrothermal vents | place: Atlantic Ocean: Mid...
ATCACCGAACTGGCGCAGTCGGACGACGAGCGCGCACAGCTGCGCCTGGCCCAGCAGGTGCGCACCCTGACCCTGCCGGGCGACATGGGGGAGCTATTCAAGGTGATGGCGCTGGGGCGCGGTTACCCTGCGCCGCTGCGAGGCTTCATGCTGCAGGATCTGCGCGGCAAGCTTTGATTGCGCCATGGCAAAAAGAGCCTCCTGTGGGAGTGGCTTCAGCCGCGATTAAAGGTGAGATTCATTCGCGGCTGAATCCGCTCCCACACTATTCATAACAATAAGAAAACTTGAGAAAGAGGAAGCAACATGAACGACAGACTGAAACAGACCCAGGACATGCTGGCCAAACACCACCGCGACGGCGCGGCCTTCGCGCAGATGATGAAGGACACCTTCGACGGCCGCTTCAACGACGACTTCTGGGCCATGTGGGCGCGGGACATCGAGCCGGCGCTGTCCGACGAGCCGGTGATTCTCGACCTCGGCACCGGCCCCGGCATGCTGCTCAGGGCCCTGGCGGCGCGCTACCCGAGGCTGCGCGCCATCGGCGTGGAGTGCGCCGACTACATGCTGGCTGCCGCCGACGAGCTGCCCGCGGGCTGCGAGATCATCACCGCCGACCTGCATGATCCCCACTTGCCGTTGGACGACGGCAGCGTCGACGCGGCGGTGGCCTCGGTGGTGCTGCACGAGATGCACCAGCCGGTGCGCGCCCTGCAGGAGGTCGCCCGCTGCCTGAAGTCGGGCGGCCGCCTGTACGTGCTGGACTGGGTGCGCGCGCCGCTGAAGCAATACCTCGAAGAGGCGGAACTGGACGTGTTTGCGCCCGGCACGCCACTGGATGCCCTGGAAGACCTGTTCATCCACTTCATCGAACACAACCGCTTTTCCGCCGACGACCTGGTGTTCCTGCTCGAAAATACCGGCTTCCGCGCGCTGCAGACCACCCTGCTGAAGGATGGCCGGCAGGCGCGCCTCATTGCCGAAAAGCGGTAGCCGTTCACCACAAAGGCACGGAGACACAGAGGGAAAGGCCGAAAAGTTGTCCGCAAATGAACGCCAATGGGCGCAAATAAATCCCAAAAGATTTGCGCACATTGGCGTTCATTTGCGGATATAAAAACCCTTCTTGCCTCTGTGGTGAATAAAACCTGAATCCGTGGGTTCGGGGGAAACAAAGACGAAAGGACCGACGACTCCATGGACCACCTTCACGCCATTGCCCTGGCCCTGCTGCAGGGCTTTACCGAGTTTCTGCCCATTTCCAGTTCGGCGCACCTGATCCTGCTGCCGCGCCTGCTCGGCTGGGAGGACCAGGGCCTGGCCTTCGATGTCGCCGTGCACGTCGGCACCCTCAGCGCGGTGGTGCTGTATTTCCGCCGCGAGCTGGTGCCCATGGCGCGCGACTGGGGACGCTCGCTGGTCACCCGCCAGCAGACCAGGGACAGCCGCCTGGCCTGGGCGGTGCTGTGGGGCACCATTCCGGTGGGTCTCGCCGGGCTGGCCTTCAAGGGCTATATCGAGGTCGAGTTGCGCTCGGAGCTGGTGATCGCCGCCGCCACCATCGGCTTCGGCCTGCTGCTGTGGTGGGCGGATGCCAGGGGCCGGGGCGAGCGCGATGAGTACCACCTCGGCTGGAAGGACATCCTGATCATCGGCATCGCCCAGGCCGTGGCGCTGATCCCCGGCACCTCGCGCTCCGGCGCCACCATGACCGCCGGGCTGATGCTGGGGCTGTCGCGCGAGGGCGCGGCGCGCTTTTCCTTTCTGCTGTCGATCCCGGTGATCGTGCTGGCCGGCGGCCTCAAGGGGCTGGACCTGATCGAGGAGGCGGTGCCGGTGGACTGGGGGGCGATGATCATCGGCGTGGTGACCTCGGCCATCACCGCCTATGTCTGCATTCACTTCTTCCTCAAGCTGCTGGAGCGCATCGGCATGCTGCCCTTCGTCATCTATCGCCTGGTGCTGGGCGGGGTGCTGCTGGCGCTGTTCCTGTAGGCGCTTTCGCCACGGCCCGGCTCAGTCGCCGTCACGCCGCCCCATGCGCTTGTCCCAGGTCTTGAAGCGCCGACGGCAGTATTTCAGCAGGGCCTCGTAGCCATCGAAGTAGAGTTCGAAGCCGTCCTCGGCGGGGGCGTCGTATTCGCAGTAGTCGTTGCTGTGCTCGCGGCACACCGTGGGCCGGGTTGCGTAGATGCCGCAGCGGCCGTCGGCCTGAAGGTGCAGGCAGGGCGCCTCCACCAGCAGGTACCAGCCGTCGTCGTCCTTGTAGATGCGCACGTCGCGGTGCGAGATCTGCCACAGCAGGTGGTCGAAGTCGTGCATGCTGCGCGGCGTTTCCAGTTGTTCGGTGAAGTAGGTGCAGCATTTTGCGCCCTTGCAGAAGCTGCATTTGTTCTCGGCGGTGATGGTGATTTTCTTTCGGGGCATGGCATTCTGGACGGGACGGTTGAAAGCCCCGAATCTTAGCAGTTTTGCGCCCACAGGCGACGGCCCGGGCCGTGGCGGGGTATAATTCCCCGCTTGATTTTTTTGTCTTGATCCCAATCTTTGGCAGTCGGGATTTACTGCTTATAGAGGATGTAGCAATGCCGATTTACGAATACGCCTGCAAGGCCTGCGGCCATCACCACGAGGCGCTGCAGAAGATGAGTGACGACGCCCTCACCGAATGCCCCGCGTGCGGCAAGCCCGAGCTGGAAAAGCTGATCTCCGCGGCCGGCTTCCGCCTCAAGGGCAGCGGCTGGTACGAGACCGATTTCAAGGGCGGCGGCAAGAAGGGCGCCGAGAAGGGTGGCGCCGCCGACAGCGCGCCGAAAAAGGCCGCCGCGGGCGGTTGCGGTTCCGGCGGCTGTGGCTGCCACTGATGTGCGGCGCTGAGCCCCGCCCCGCGCGGCGCATCGCATGAAGCGCTATCTCATCGCCGGCCTGCTGGTGTGGGTGCCGCTGGGGGTGACCGTGATGGTCATCAAGCTGCTGGTGGGCATGATGGACCGCAGCCTGCTGCTGCTGCCCGAGCCCTACCGCCCGGACAACCTGCTGGGCTTTCACGTCCCCGGCCTCGGCGTGGTGCTGACCACCATCATCGTGCTGGTCACGGGCATGGTGGTGGCCAACCTGTTCGGCCGCAAGCTGGTCAAGCTGTGGGAGACACTGCTGGCGCAGATCCCGCTGGTGCGCACCATCTACACCGGCGTCAAGCAGATCCTGGAGACGGTGTTCGCCTCCGGCGACCAGAGCTTCCGCAAGGTGCTGCTGGTGGAGTACCCGCGCAAGGGCCTGTGGACCCTGGCCTTCCAGTCCAGCACCGCGGTCGGCGAGGCGCAGGTCAAGACCGGGCGGGAAGTGGTCAACGTGTTCATCCCCACCACCCCCAACCCCACCTCGGGCTTTTTCATCATGGTGCCCAGCGACGACGTCATCGAGCTGGACATGAGTGTGGACGATGGCCTGAAGATGATCATTTCCGCCGGCGTGGTGGTGCCGGAATGGTCGCCGGACACCTTGCCGGATGGCGGCAAGCCGGGCACCAGAAACGATGCGGAAAGCGCCGCCTGAGTTGCATCGGCGACGGCCAATCCGTACCATTCCCGTCTTTTTTCCCGAAGGACCAAGACCCATGCGAAGCCACTACTGCGGGCATCTCAACGAATCCCACATCGACGAAGAGGTCACCCTCTGCGGCTGGGCGCATCGCCGCCGCGATCACGGCGGGGTGATCTTCATCGATCTGCGTGATCGCGAGGGTATCACCCAGGTGGTGTTCGACCCCGATGCCGAGGCGTCCTTCGCCCTCGCCGAGACCGTGCGCAGCGAGTTCGTGCTGCAGGTGAAGGGGCGCGTGCGGCGTCGCCCCGAGGGCACCGAGAACCCCGACATGGCCACCGGCCAGATCGAGATCCTGGGCAAGGAACTGGTGATCTTCAATCGCGCCGAGACGCCGCCCTTCCAGCTCGATATCGCCGACGACGAGGTGGCCGAAGAACATCGCCTGCGCTATCGCTACATCGACCTGCGCCGCCCGGCCATGCTGCAACGCCTGCGTCTGCGTTCGGAGATCACCCGCGCGCTGCGCGAATACCTCGACAATCGCGGCTTCCTCGACATGGAGACCCCCATGCTCACCAAGGCCACGCCGGAGGGCGCGCGTGACTACCTGGTGCCCAGCCGCACCCATCAGGGCCACTTCTTCGCCCTGCCGCAGTCGCCGCAGTTGTTCAAGCAGCTGCTGATGATGTCCGGCATGGACCGTTATTACCAGATCGTGCGCTGCTTCCGCGACGAAGACCTGCGCGCCGACCGTCAGCCCGAATTCACCCAGCTCGACATCGAGGCCTCGTTCATGGACGAGGAGGAGCTGATGGGCCTGATGGAAGACATGATGCGCGAGTTGTTCGCCAAGACCCTGGAGGTGGCGCTGCCCAAGCCCTTCCCGCGCATGAGCCATGCCGAGGCCATGCGGCGCTATGGCTCCGACAAGCCCGACCTGCGCATCCCGCTGGAGCTGGTGGACGTGGACGACCTCATGGCCGGGGTGGAATTCAAGGTCTTCGCCGGCCCCGCCAACGACCCCGAGGGCCGCGTCGCCGCCCTGCGCCTGCCCAAGGGCTGCGAGCTGACGCGCAAGGAGATCGACGACTACACCAAGTACGTCGGCATCTACGGTGCCCGCGGCCTGGCCTACATCAAGGTCAACGAGATCGCCAAGGGCCGCGACGGCCTGCAGTCGCCGATCCTCAAGTTCCTGCCCGACGAGGCCATCGACGGCATCCTCTCGCGCACCGGCGCCGAGGACGGCGACCTGATCTTCTTCGGCGCCGACAAGGCCAGCGTGGTCAACGAGGCCCTCGGCGCCCTGCGCGTCAAGCTGGGCCACGACCGCGAGCTGGTGGAGCGCGGCTGGCGGCCGCTGTGGGTGGTGGACTTCCCGATGTTCGAACACGAGCCCAAGGCCGGCCGCTGGACCGCCCTGCATCACCCCTTCACCGCGCCGCGCGAGGAAGACCTCGACAAGCTGGAGAGCAACCCCGGCGAATGCCTGTCGCGTGCCTACGACATGGTGCTCAACGGCACCGAGGTGGGCGGCGGTTCGCAGCGTATCTACCGCGAGGAGGTGCAGGAACAGGTGTTCCGCCTGCTCGGCATCAGTGACGAGGAGGCGCGCGACAAGTTCGGCTTCCTGCTCGACGCCCTCAAGTACGGCTGCCCACCCCACGGCGGCATCGCCTTCGGCCTCGACCGCCTGGTGATGCTGATGACCGGCGCCGGCTCGATCCGCGAAGTGATGGCCTTCCCCAAGACCCAGACCGCCGCCTGCCTGCTGACCCAGGCGCCGTCCACGGTCAACGCCGAACAGCTGCGCGAGCTGGGCATCCGCCTGCGCCAGCCGAAGGCGGAAGAGGGTGACAAGGGAGAATGATTTTCACCACAGAGGCGCGGAGACACAGAGTTAACTTGCGGCTGCAGCCGCGAATAATGTGAGTTTAGCCTTCGCGGCTGAAGCCGCAAGTCTCTAAACAATCACCCTCGTGGGCATGGTCCGCCCCTACGGACAGACTTCCCGTTATACCGCTCCGCGGTGTCACGCAATTGATTCTTTCCCTGTGTCTCCGTGTCTCTGTGGTGAAACGGATCAGCCAGAATCCACACACCACCTGCCGGCACGGACATCCGGCAACTTTCCGGCTCGTTTGAGCTCTAAGTCGAAAGTGATACCATCGCCTGACGTTGGTATCCGGGAGTTGTAACCATGTCTGCCAATCCCCTCGAAATGCAAAGCTTCACCGGCCTCGGTGAAGAGGAAATCCAGCAGCGCATCGTCGCCGCCAAGCAGGCCCTCGGCGAGCGCCTGATCATCCTCGGCCATCACTATCAGCGCGAGGAGGTGTTCCGCCACGCCGATGTCAGCGGCGATTCGCTGAAGTTGTCGCGCCGCGCCGCGGATTCCGATGCCGAGTACATCGTCTTCTGCGGCGTGCACTTCATGGCCGAGGTGGCGGACATCGTCTCCCGCCCCGAGCAGATCGCCCTGCTGCCGGACCTCGCCGCCGGCTGCTCCATGGCCGACATGGCCAACCTGGCCAAGGTCGAGCGCGCCTGGCGCGAGCTGGCCGAGGTGCTGGACCCCGACGAGCACATCACTCCCGTCACCTATATCAATTCCGCCGCCGACCTGAAGGCCTTCTGCGGCCGTCACGGCGGCATCGTCTGCACCTCCACCAACGCCCGCCACGTGCTGGACTGGTCCTTCAAACAGCGCGAAAAGGTGCTGTTCTTCCCCGACCAGCACCTGGGCCGCAACACCGCCTTCGGCATGGGCATCCCGCTGGAGGACATGGTGGTGTGGGATTACGACCAGCCCAGGGGCGGCCTGACGCGGGAGCAGATCAAGGCGGCGAAGATGATCCTGTGGAAGGGCTTCTGCTCCGTGCACCAGATGTTCAAGCCCGAGTTCATCGACCAGTTCAAGGCCCGCCACCCGGAGACCAAGGTCATCTCCCACCCGGAAAGTTCCTTCGAGGTGTGCCAGAAGTCCGACTACGTGGGCTCCACCGAGTACATCATCAACACCATCCGCGACAGCGAACCCGGCACCCGCTGGCTGGTGGGCACCGAACTGAACCTGGTCAACCGCCTGCACGAACAGTTCAAGCACGAAGGCAAGTTCGTGCACTTCATGTCCGGCACCGTGTGCATGTGCTCGACCATGTTCCGCATCGGCCCCGAGGCCCTGCTGTGGAGCCTGGAAAACCTCGTCGAGGGCAATGTCGTGAACCAGATCAAGGTGCCGGCGGCCGAGGCCGAGCAGGCCCTGCTGGCGCTCGATCGCATGCTGGAAGTTTCACCCTGATTTTGTCTGCAAGGCAGTGCTTTGCTAGTCCCTCCTCAAACCGTGTCGAAAAATGTTACACCATTCTCCATGACGGGCTCCATGGCGGGATCGTGTAATTTCTTTGGGTAACCCCGTCTTTTTGTTCTATTTTTTCTTAATCAATCAATGCCTTTCGGGAGGTTTGCTGCACGTTTGCTGCACTAAGTAAGGGTGTTTTGCGCGTCGGGAAAGTTTACAGAATTTGTTGTTAAGTGCTTTGGGTTTGGTTGTTGTGTTTGTGTAAGTTGTTTGAATACAAGCGGCTGCATTGATTTCATAGTGCTGGCACGATCTTTGCATGCAATTCTGGTGTGGATAAATTCTATTCGCTGGAAAATAAGCGGTAAACATGCAAGGGAGAGGGCAGATGAAGGTCTTAAATCAATTTGTAGCTGCTTCGGCATTCGGGTTGTTCGCTGTGACTGGGGCTCAAGCAGTTCCCATCGCCGCCGACGTGATTTTTGTGGTTGATGAGTCGGGTTCCATGGCTGGGGAGCATGCGTGGCTTAGCAACATGATTGTTGATTTGGAAAACGGTTTGACTGCTGCTGGTGTTGGTACTGGCGCAGCGCAAAACAACTATGCGCTGGTTGGGTATGGTGCTTATAGTGGTCATGGCGTCGCTGGCCATAAACATACGGTTGGTGGAGGTGATTGGGGTAATGCTACCGAATTTGGTACCGCGACGGGTGGCTTGATTGTCTCGGGTGGCACGGAAGATGGCTGGGAGGCCATCGATTTTGCCCTAAACAACTATAGCTTCCGCAACAGTGGTGGCGCCGATTACGCTCTCAACATTATTCTTATCACCGATGAGGATCGCGATAACATTGATGCCTCTTTGAATTATGCTGGCATGTTAAATTCTCTCTCTGCGGCTGGGGGGGTGTTGAACTCGGTAGTTAACTGTTCCTTGTACAGTGGAAGTGGTATCGGGGCTGTGGGTGTTGATTCGAATGCCAATGCTTATACCGCAGACGGCGCGGGAGGCTTCAATAAGTCGAGTGGCGGTTACTACAATGCCGGTAGTTGTTTTGGGACTACCGAGAGTGACTATGTTGATCTTGCCTGGGACACGGGTGGCGCTGCTTGGGACTTGAACCAACTGCGTGCCGGCGGCCTCACTGCTACCTCATTCACCAACGCCTTTGTGGATGTTAAGGTCGAGGAGATCATCATCAAAACCCCGGAGCCTGGCAGTTTGGCTCTGATAGGTCTTGGTCTGTTGGGCATGGGTTTTGCTAGGAAGCGCAGTGCTCGCAAAATAGCGGCTTAATTTTTAGCGGCTAAGCTGTTTAAAAAAGCGGTGGCTTTATGCCACCGTTTTTTGTGGGCGCGCCATGCATGGCGCGTAGCGCCGTGACTGGCGCTGTTCTGGCGTAAGCGTCCATTCCAGACCGCCATTGCCCCTGACCTGATTATCTGAGCCGCTTTTTGTTCTTGCCGGTCGGCTGCTGCGGCTGGTTGGCGCTGGCGTCCTTCACCATCGACAGCAGGTGAGGCGGAATATTCCACCGCTGGCCGTTATCGGTCACCACGGTGACGGTCTTGCGGTTGTATTTGACCAGGGTGCCTGTCAGGCGGCCACCACCTCCCGATTCTCATGGATTTTGTTGCCAATATTATTGATTTGGAGAGCGATTCTGGGCGCTAAGATGTTCTATTTTTGGCGTGATGGTGTGTGTAGTCGCTGTTTGTAGAGGGTGGGGCTGTTTTTGCGGATTTCTCTGAGAGCAATTATCTCTGGGGGGCTTTGGATTTGTGCACGTCATGGGTGTGGTGAACTGTCCCGAATCGGTTATTCTCATCCACGGCCTGTGGCTGACGGGGCTGGAGATGTCCCTGCTGCGCCGGCGTCTGCGCCGCTGCGGCTTCAATCCGGTGCAGTTCACCTGGCCCACCGTGCGCTGCAGCCTGGCCGACAACGCCAGGCGCCTGCAGCGTTTCGTCGGCCGGCTCGATGCCGATGTCGTCCACTTCGTCGCCCACAGCCTGGGCGGTCTGCTGCTGCGGCAGTTCTTTCACGATTTTCCCGACCAGCGCCCGGGGCGCGTGGTGACCCTGGGCACGCCGCATGCGGGCAGCGCGGCCGCCCTGCGCCTGGCGCAGCAGCGCATTGGCCGGCTGTTGCTGGGCAAGAGCCTCGACCACGGCCTGCGCGGCGATGTGCCAGCGTGGACGGGGGAGCGGGAGATCGGCGTGATCGCCGGCGATCTGGGGCTGGGTCTGGGGCGGCTGCTGGGCCTCTCGGGACCCAACGATGGCGCGGTGCTGCTCAGCGAGACGCGCCTGCCGGGGATGACGGATTACCGGGTGTTTCACACCAGCCATACCGGCCTGCTGTTTTCCGCCGAGGTGGCGCAGGCCTCATGCGCCTTCCTGCGTGAGGGCCGTTTCCCGCCCCAGGGACGCTTTCGGCCGCGCACGCGGCAGCGGATCTAATACCGGCATTGCCTTCCTGTCCAGTTCCGTGACGATCAGCGCGCGGCATTCCGCAGCCAGTTCGCGGCGATGGGCGCGGCTGGAGAGGGGCGGCAGGAAGCGCAGCTCCACGTGGGTCTCGGGCCGGGCGAGGATGCGCCACAGGTGGGTGATGAACAGGTCGTCGCCGGTGTAGGGGGCGATGTCGTCGTGTGCGCCATCCCGGCGGTAGCGGATGGCCAGCGGCTGGATCGGGCAATAGGCCCGGCGCGCGGCCTCGAACAGGGCCGGGTGAAAGGCGTCCACGCGGCGGCCATCGCTGGTGGTGCCTTCGGGGAAGATGACCACGTGCTGGCGCAGACGCAGGGCGTGGCACAGGTGCTGATTGCTTTCGAACAGGGCGCTGGCGCGGTTGCGCTGAATGAAGCGGGTGCCGCTGCGCGCCGCCAGGGGGCCGATCAGCGGCCAGCGTCGCACCTCCTCCTTGGCCAGAAACTGCGCCGGGCGCACGCTGGCGATGGCGATCACGTCCAGCCACGAGATGTGATTGGCGGCGATCATCGCCGGCACCGGCAACGCCTCCAGCGGTACCTCGACGCGCAGGGCGAGGATGCGCGTGAGCCCTTGCATCCACTGCTGGATGGTGGCCTGCCCCTCGGGGCTTTGGTGCCAGTGTTCACCGTGCCGCCGGCGCAGTCGGGCGCTCTTCAGCAGGCCCCGGCCGAGGTGGCCGGCGAGGCGGATCAGCCGCAGGCTGGCGCGTAGTAGATTCAGCATGGCTCAGTCCTGTTTCTGCACGAAGTGGCGGGCGTAGCGGCGGTCGATGCGGTCGCGGTCCATGAGCACGAACACGTCGGCGACGTTGAACTGGGCGTCCCAGTACGGTTCGCCGCAGATCACCGCGCCGAGGCGCAGGTAGGCCTTCAGCAGGCTGGGGATGCGCGCCGGGCCGACGGCATCGGTAACCGGCGCGGGGGGCTCGCGCTGCGGATACACGCGCAGGTGCGGGGCGGCGTAATACCTCTCGCGCAGGCGCTCCATGACCGCGGCGGCATTGGCGCCGCCATCGTCCAGCGGGATGCTGGCGCAGCCGATCAGGTAGTCCACGTCGTGCAGCACCATCATGCGGGCGATGCCCTGCCAGAGCACGGCGATGGTGCTCCCGGTGCGGTAGTCGGGGTGGATGCAGGTGCGTCCCACCTCCATCAGGCGGCCCGGCAGATCCAGGATGTTTTGCAGGTCGAACTCGGTTTCCGAGTAATAGCGGGCGCCGTAGTCCGGATTGCTGTCGATGAGCAGGCGTGTGGTGCCGACGATCTCGCCGCTGCGGCCATCGCGCACCAGCAGGTGCCGGCTGAGGGGGTCGAAGTCGTCCTGGTCGACGCCGGGGATGGGGGTGTCGAGGGTGGCGCCCATTTCATCGGCGAAGATGCGGTAGCGCAGGCGCTGGCACTGGCGCACCTCCGCCTGGGTGCCGGCCAGGGCCACGCTGAGCGCCGGGGCTGCGCCGGCGGGCGGGGCGGGGGTGGCGGGTTTTTCGGGTGGGAACTGCAGTGCTTCGCACGGGGTAGCCATATCCATTCTCCTGCGACGGGTTTCGACGCGAGGAGAATAGGGCGCTTTCGTGACCGTGAAATGAAGAAATTCTGATGGTTTTGTGACAGCGGGAGCGAATCGCAGACAAAAAAACACCGCCACGAGGGCGGTGTTCGGGGGTTCCGGTCGGGACGACCGGTAGGGGGTTCTGCGGGGCGGGTGTTTCCACCTCATCCCCATGCTTCCTGAGACGCCCCCGACGCCAGGAAGTTCAAACGTTCTGAAATCTTTTTTTCGCCTCTCAGCCGAAGGCCTGCCCCGGCTTGGCGCCCACGGCCTTGAGCATGCTGGCCAGGGGGCAGAAACCGGTGAAGGAGGACTGGAAGAGATTGGCGCCGACGAAGGCCGTCAGCCACAGCCAGTTTTCCGAATGGACTTGCGACAGGCCCAGGCTGGCCAGGATGACGACGCCGGCGAAGGCGAGAACGATGCGGTCGATGCTCATGGTGTGTTCCTCTGAAAACGGGGTTGTCGATAAACTTTTGCGAATATTAGCAAATGCTAATCTTGCTTGTCCAGTCTGTTGTAGAGCCGGCGCAATTCCTGCTTGGCCTGTTCCAGGATTGCCCGTTGCCGCGGGTCGAGATGCCTGCCGGCGCGGTTGATGTAGAACACCAGCATGGACATGGCGGAGCGGAAGGGCGTGGTCTTGCGGCGCGTGCTGGCCTCGGCGGAACGCCGCAGGGATTCCGCGATGCGCCGTGGGTCCTTCCAGGTGAACACCCCCGGCTCCAGATCCAGGGCGTTGCTGGTCTGCGTGACCTGGGCCGACCAGTTGGCGGATTTTGGCCTGGGTGGCGTGGGCTTGCTCATTTCTGCATCATTGCCGATCGTTGGATGACTCGCGTGGAGAGAAAAAAGCCGTGAACAAACCCAGTGTAGCCCTGTTTGGCACCGGATTGATGGGGGCGCCCCTGGCCCGGCGCCTGCTCGATGCCGGCTATCGCGTGGTGGTGTGGAACCGCACCGCGGAAAAGGCCGCGCCGCTGGTGGCGAAGGGCGCCCTGCTGGCCGACTCGCCGGCGCAGGCGGTGGCCTCGGCGCAGGTATTGATCACCTGGCTGTCGGATCAGGCGGCAATCCAGGAGGTGCTGTTCCCGGCCGAGCGGGCCAGCCTGCTGGAGGGCAGGACCCTGCTGCAGATGGCCACCATCGGCCCCGAGCACAGCCGCTGCCTGCTGGATGCGGCGCACGCCCACGGCGCCGATTACCTGGAGGCCCCGGTGCTGGGCAGCATCCCCGAGGCCGAGGCCGGCCGGCTGCTGCTGATGGTGGGCGCGACGGATGAACAGTTTGCCCGGTATCGCCCGCTGCTGGCGGTGTTCGGACAGAACATCGTGCACGTCGGCCCGGTGGGTCAGGCGGCGGCCATGAAACTGGCCTTCAACCAGCTGATCGCCGGGCTTACCGCCAGCTTCAGCCTCAGCCTTGGCCTGGTGCAGGAGGAGGGCGTGCGCGTGGAGCTGTTCATGGACATGCTGCGTGAGTCGGCACTCTATGCGCCCACCTTCGACAAGAAGCTGATGCGCATGCTGGAGCGCGACTACGCCAACCCCAACTTTCCCACCCGGCACCTGCTCAAGGACATCGATCTGTGCATCGACGCCGCCGCCGACAAAGGGCTCACCACCGCCGCCCTCGAGGGGGTGCGCGACATCGCCTCGCTGGCCCTGGCCAAGGGACTGGCGGACGGTGACTACTCGGCCATCAACGAGGTGATCCACCCGCCGCGTGAGGACAAATAGCCCCATCACGCGGCGCCGGTGTTAAAATCGCCCGATTCCGTATTTCCGATCGAAGCAGACACACCGAGGTAGCCATGGCAGGACACAGTAAATGGGCCAACATCCGCCACCGCAAGGGCGCCCAGGACGCCAAGCGCGGCAAGCTGTTCACCAAGCTGATCCGCGAGATCACCGTCGCGGCGAAGATGGGCGGCCCCGATCCCAGCGCCAACCCGCGCCTGCGTTCGGCCATCGACGCGGCCCTCTCCAGCAACATGCCCAAGGACACCATCGAGCGCGCGGTGAAGCGCGGCTCGGGCGCCGACAATGCCGAGCACTATGACGAGATCCGCTACGAGGGTTACGGCCCGGCGGGCGTCGCGGTGATGGTGGAGTGTCTCACCGACAACCGCAACCGCACCGTCTCCGAGGTTCGCCACGCCTTCACCAAGAGCGGCGGCAACCTCGGCACCGACGGCTCGGTGTCCTATCTGTTCACCAAGCTGGGGGTGCTCAGCTATCCGCCCGGCAGCGACGAGGACGCCATCATGGAGGCCGCCCTGGAGGCCGGCGCCGACGACGTGGTGGTCAACGACGACGGCTCCATCGACGTGCTCACCGCCTGGGAGGAGCTGGTCAACGTCAAGGAGGCGATGATCGCCGCGGGCTTCGAGCCGGAAAACGCCGAGGTCACCATGCAGGCCTCCACCTCGGTGGCGTTGGGCGTGGAAGACGCCGAGAAGGTGATGCGCCTGGTGGACATGCTGGAAGATCTCGACGACGTGCAGAAGGTCTACAGCAACGCCGAGTTCTCCGACGAGGTGATGGAGAAACTGGCGGGGTGACGGCCGATCCGGCAACCAGGGTGGGCGCCGCCCACCAACAGGGTTGGAATATGCACAACGGTGGGCAATGCCCACCCTGCCGTCAAGCCCCGTCGTGATCCGCATCCTCGGCATCGATCCTGGCTCGCGCTTCACCGGCTTCGGTATCATCGAGAGCGACGGCCGCAGCGCCCGCTATATCACCAGCGGCTGCGTGCGCGTCACCGGCGAGACCTGGGCCGAGCGCCTCGGCGTCATTTTCAATGCCATCAGCGAACTGGTGGACACCCATCAGCCGCAGGAAATGGCCATCGAGCGGGTGTTCATGCACCGCAATGCCGACTCTGCCCTCAAGCTGGGCCAGGCGCGCGGCGCCGCCATCTGCGCCGTCATCACCCGCGACGTGCCGGTGCACGAATACAGCCCCACGCAGATCAAGCAGTCGGTGGTGGGCAAGGGCCGCGCCGCCAAGGAACAGGTGCAGCACATGGTGCGCATCCTGCTCCAGCTGCCCGGCAACCCGCAGGCCGATGCCGCCGACGCCCTCGCCGTGGCGCTGTGTCACGGCAATACCCGCAGCACCCTGATTCAGGTACCCAACATGCACAAAGGACGACGCCGGTGATCGGACGATTGAAAGGCACCCTGCTGGAAAAGCAGGCCCCCCGTTTATTGTTGGACGTCAATGGCGTCTGCTACGAGATCGACGCCCCCATGACCACCTTCTACGAACTGCCCGCGGTGGGCAGCGCGGTGATCCTGCACACCCACTTCGTGGTGCGCGAGGACGCCCAGCTGCTGTACGGCTTTCTGCGTGAGTCCGACCGCAGCCTGTTCCGCACCCTGATCAAGATCTCCGGCGTCGGCCCCAAGCTGGCGCTGGCGATCCTCTCCGGCATGTCTGCCGACGAGTTCGTCGGCTGCGTGCAGGGCGGCGACAGCGCGGCGCTGACGCGCGTCCCCGGCGTCGGCAAGAAGACCGCGGAACGGCTGGTGGTGGAAATGCGCGACCGGGTCAAGGACTGGCAGGGCGTGAGCCTGTCGCCGGATGCCGTGAGCACGGCCGGGGAGCCCGCCGCCGACGCGCTGAAGGACGCCATCAGCGCCCTGGTGGCGCTGGGTTACAAGCCGCAGGAGGCGAGCCGCATGGTGAATGCGGTGGAGAGCGAGGGGTTGGCGAGTGAAGACGTCATTCGCCTGGCGCTGCGGGCGGTGGTGAAGTAGCAACCGCGTGGGCGAAAACAATGCGCCCATCCTGCCAGGCGGCGGCTTGTAGTACACTTCGCGGATGATCGAAACCGACCGCCTCATCAGTCCCGTAGCCGCCCCCAGTGACAATGCCGAAGAGGCCCTGGACCGCGCCATCCGTCCCAGGACGCTGGCGGATTACGTGGGCCAGCCGGTGGTGGCGGAGCAGATGGAGATCTTCGTCTCTGCCGCCCGCACCCGTGGCGAGGCCCTCGACCACACCCTGATCTTCGGCCCGCCCGGTCTCGGCAAGACCACCCTGGCGCACATCATCGCCACCGAGATGGGCGTCAACATGCGCCACACCTCCGGCCCGGTGCTGGAGCGCCCCGGCGACCTGGCCGCCCTGCTTACCAATCTCGAGCCCCACGACGTGCTGTTCGTGGACGAGATCCACCGCCTGTCGCCGGTGGTGGAGGAGGTGCTGTATCCGGCCATGGAGGACTACCAGCTCGACATCATGATCGGCGAGGGCCCGGCGGCGCGCTCCGTCAAGCTGGACCTGCCGCCCTTCACCCTGGTGGGGGCCACCACCCGCGCCGGGCTGCTGACCTCGCCGCTGCGCGACCGCTTCGGCATCGTGCAGCGGCTGGAGTTCTATTCGGTGGCGGATCTGTCACACATCGTTCAGCGGGCGGCGGGTATCCTTGGCGTGCAGATGGACGCGGCCGGCGCCGGCGAGATCGCCAAGCGCTCGCGCGGCACGCCACGCATCGCCAACCGCCTGCTGCGCCGGGTGCGCGATTACGCCGAGGTGAAGGCCGACGGGCGCATCGTCGCCGAGGTGGCGGGGCGGGCCCTGGACATGCTGGACGTGGACGTGCACGGCCTCGACATGATGGACCGCAAGCTGCTGCTGGCGGTGATCGACAAGTTCGACGGCGGTCCGGTGGGGGTGGACAATCTGGCCGCCGCCATCGGCGAGGAGCGCGGCACCATCGAGGACGTGCTGGAGCCCTACCTGATCCAGCAGGGCTTCCTGATGCGCTCGCCGCGGGGGCGCGTGGCCACCCGCAGCGCCTATCTGCATTTCGGCCTGCCGGCGCCGGTGAAGGCCGATGCCGGTGGGGATTTCAGGGATTTGTTTGGGGCTGAGTGATCGCGCATAATGCGCGCTTTGCTGGTGGTCAGATACAGGCCCGGTGGTGAATTATTTCATTCGGCCGTGGTTTTTGCTGGCTGACCGACAGTTTCTTCAACCTGAATCCCGGGATTCGGGTGCCAATACGGATCGTATCAATCTCATGGATGACTTTCGCTGGCCGGTGCGGATCTATTACGAAGACACCGACAATGGCGGCGTGGTGTACCACGCCAATTACCTCAAGTTCATGGAACGGGCGCGCACCGAGTGGTTGCGGGACAGGGGCGTCGAACAGGATGCGCTGATCGAGAGCCACGGGGTGATCTTTGCCGTGGCCTCGGCGCAGATGGACTTCCTCCGGCCCGGGCGTTTCAACCAGCGACTGCTGGTGAGCGTCAGGCCGACGCTCACCCGGCGGGCCAGCGTGGTGATCGAGCAAGAGGTTTGCCGGGTGCTGGAAAATGGCGAAGAGGGCGACGTCCTGTGCCGGGGCAGTGTCAAGATCGTGTGTGTTGATGCCGTGAGCCTGCGGCCACGGCCCTTTCCCGAAAATGTGCGGAGGGAGATTCTCAGTGACCGCTGATATGTCGATTCTTTCATTGATCACCGGCGCCAGCGTGCTGGTGCAGCTGGTGATGCTGGTGCTGCTGCTCGCCTCGCTGTTCTCCTGGAACGTGATCTTCCAGAAACGCAAGGTGATGGCGCGCGCGCGCGCGGCCGCCGACGAGTTCGAGGAGAAGTTCTGGTCCGGAGGCGACCTTGCCGCTCTCTACTCGCAGGTGACCTCCGGGCACTACGGGCACGACGGTGGCATGGCGGCCATCTTCGAGGCCGGCTTCAAGGAATATGCGCGCCTGCACAAACAGCCCAACATCGACCCGGCCTTCGTCCTGGAGGGCGCGCAGCGCGCCATGCGCATCGCCCTGGCGCGCGAGACGGACCGCCTGGAGGTGCATTTGCCGTTTCTCGCCACTGTCGGCTCCACCAGCCCCTACGTGGGCCTGTTTGGCACCGTGTGGGGCATCATGAATTCCTTCCGTGCGCTGGGCAACGTCAAGCAGGCCACCATCGCCATGGTGGCGCCGGGTATCGCCGAGGCGTTGGTGGCCACCGCCATGGGCCTGTTCGCGGCCATCCCGGCGGTGATCGGCTACAACCGCTTCAACACCGAGCTGGAGCGCATCATCGGCCGCTACGAGGTGTTCCTCGAAGAATTCTCCAACATCCTGCAGCGGCAGTCGCACAAGTGAACGCCCGGGTGGAGTCCTGCTGATGGCCTGCATGCCGCAACGCAAGAAGCGCCGGCCCATGTCCGAGATCAACGTGGTGCCGTACATCGACGTGATGCTGGTGCTGCTGGTGATCTTCATGATTACCGCGCCGTTGCTGACCCAGGGCGTGAACGTGGAGCTGCCGCAGGCCGAATCGAAGGTGATGACCGAGGAGACGGATGAGCCGCTGGTGGTGACGGTGACGGCCAACGGCGACTATTACCTCAACGTCGGCGAGGACGTCGACAAGCCCGTCGACCGCCAGATGCTGGTGACGCGCGTCGCCGCGGTGCTGCGTCACAAGCCGAAGACGCCGGTGATGGTGCGCGGCGACACGCATGTGGAATACGGCAAGGTGGTGGTGGCCATGTCCCTGTTGCAGAAGGCGGGCGCGCCCAGCGTGGGCCTGATCACCGACGCCCCCGAAGACACAGGAAAGAAATAGCCCGGTGAGAGACTTGCTGAAGGAAGTAGCCCAGGATCCGCTGTCCATGTTTTACGCCGTGCTGGTGCACGTGGTGCTGGGCGCGGTGCTGTTTGTCAGCCTGGAGTGGCATGAATTGCCGCAGCCCGCCTCGTCGCAGGTGAACATCGTGCAGGCCGTGGCGGTCAATGAGGAGCAGGTTCAGGCCGAGCTGGAAAAACTGAAAAAGGCCGAGTTACTGGAACAAAAGAGGGCCGAGGCCGAGCGCAAGAAGGAGGAGGCCCGCAAGCGCAAGCTGGAGCGCGAGATCCGCGAGGCGGAGGAAAAGCGCAAGGCCGAGGAACGGCGGCTGGCACAGCTGAAAAAAGAACAAGAAGCGGAGAAGCGCCGCAAGCAGGAGCTGGAGAAGAAGCGCAAGGCCGAGGAAAAACGTCTCGCTGAGAAAAAGGCGGAAGAACAGGAAAAACTGGCACGCATGAAGGCCGAGCAGGCGGCGCTGGAGAAAAAACGCCTGGCCGAGGAAAAACGTTTGGCCGAAATGGCGGTCAAACGCCAGCAGGAGCTGGAAGCGGCCCGCAAACGGGCCGAGGAAGAGCGCAAGCGGCGTGAGCAGGAGGCCGCCAGGCGCGCCGAGATCGCCGCCGAGCAGGCGCGCCTGGATGCCGCCAGACAGCGTCGGCTGGATTCCCTGCGTGTCCAGTACATCGCCGCCATTGCCGCCAAGGTGGAGCGTCATTGGCTGAAGCCGCCGAGTGCACGGGCGGGTCTGTCGTGCAAGGTACTGGTGAAACAGATCCCGGGCGGTGAGGTCGTCGACGTGCAGGTTACGCAGTGTACCGGCGACGACGCCTTTCGCCGTTCGGTTGAAAAGGCAGTGAAAAAGTCATCACCGCTGCCGACGCCGAAGGACCCGCGCCTGTTCGAGCGGGAAATCATTTTCAACTTCAAGCCACAGTAGTCAACCGTCACCCCGGGTATGCCCACATTGAAAAAGACCCTTTTGTCCGTCACCGTCCTCTTATCGTCGCTGCTGACCGGTGCCGTCCACGCCGCGCTCAATATCGAGATCACCCAGGGCATCGAGGGCGCGGTTCCCGTCGCCGTCGTGCCCTTCAAGTGGACCGGGCCGGAGCCGCGGCCGCCGCAGGACATCGCCGAGATCATCAGCAGCAACCTGGCCCGCTCGGGGCGCTTCGAGCCTCTGTCGGCAAGGGACATGCTGGCGCGTCCCGACAGTGATTCCGAGATCAATTTCAAGAACTGGCGGCTGATCGACAGTGACTACCTGGTGGTCGGCAACATCGACTACCAGGGCGGTGACCGCTACAAGATCCGCTTCCGCATCTACGACGTGTACAAGGGCAAGCAGCTCGATGGCTACATGATGTCGGTCAGCGGCACCCGCCTGCGCCGTGCCGCGCACCACGCCAGCGACATCATCTACGAGGCCCTGACCGGTGAGCGGGGCGCGTTCGACACGGAAGTGGCCTATGTGACCGCCAGCGGCGTGGGCAAGCAGCGACGCTACACCCTGTGGGTGGCCGATTCCGATGGTTACAACGCCCAGGCGCTGATGAATTCCAGCGAGCCCATCCTCAGCCCGGCCTGGTCGCCGGACGGCAAGAAGCTGGCCTATTCCTCGCTGGAGGATGGCGGCCATCAGGTGGTGTTCGTGCAGGAGGTGGCCAGCGGTCGGCGCCAGCTGGTGTCGTCCAACATTGGCCTCAACGGCGCGCCGTCCTGGTCACCGGATGGCAAGTCGTTGGCGCTGAGCATGTCAAAGGATGGCAACCCCGAGATATATGTCATAGACTTGAGCAGCAAAAAAATACGGCGCTTGACGCGTCATTGGGCCATCGATACCGAGCCGACGTGGATGCCTGACGGCAAGAGCATCATCTTCACCTCGGATCGCGGGGGACGGCCCCAGCTTTATCGCGTACCGGTCTCGGGGGGCAAGGCCAGGCGGCTGACCTTCGAGGGCAGTTTCAACGCCCGCGCGGCGGTATCGCCGGACGGCAAGAAAGTGGCGATGATTCATCGCGTCAATGGCGCCTATCGCGTCGCCGTGCTGGAACTGGAAACGGGCTATCTGCGGGTCATGACCGATGGGTCGCTGGATGAGTCGCCCAGCTTCGCGCCCAACGGCAGCATGATTCTTTATGCAACGAATTCTGGCATGCGAGGTGTGCTGGCAGCGGTCTCCGTCGATGGACGGGTCCGCCAGCGTCTGACTGTGCAAGAGGGTGATGTGCGGGAACCAGCATGGTCCCCATTCAATAAATAAATAATGATGAAGGAGTTCGACATGAAATTTTGGGCCAAGGCTGCGCTTGCCATTTTGCCTGCGCTACTGTTGCTGGGTTGTGGTACCTCGGGTGAGGTCAAGGACGAGGCCGCGGCGGAAGGCGGCCAGGCAAGTGAGCAGGTGAGCGGCGCGGAGTCGGCTGCCTCCACCCGGGGCGCGGGCACGGACAGTGAGCTGCAGGGCGAACGCATGGGCGGCGGCGCCGAAGAGATGAGCACCACGGCCGTCGATCCGTTGAACGACCCCAACAGCCTGCTCAGCAAGCGGGTGATCTATTTCGACTTCGACAAGAGCGACATCAAGGATGAGTTTCGTGACATCCTCAACGCCCACGCCGAATACCTGGCCAGCCACCCGAGCGTCAACGTGACCATCGAGGGTCATACCGACGAGCGTGGTACCCGTGAGTACAATATCGCCCTGGGCGAGCGCCGTGCCAATGCGGTCAAGCGCATGCTGACCCTGCAGGGCGTTTCCGCCAGCCAGATCCGCGTGATCAGCTACGGTGAAGAGCGTCCCGCCGCCCTGGGTCACGACGAACGCGCCTGGGCGCTGAACCGTCGCGCCATCATCGACTATCTGCGATAAGTCGTATCGATACACGTCGTGTTGAAACGCCATCCTTCCAGCCTCGTTCTCGCCGCCACGCTGCTGCTGCCGCCCGTGATGGCAGCGGCGGCGCCGGCGCCGGTGATCGAGGCCTCGACCCAGCCGGGCGTGCCCGCCGAGACCGTCAAGGCCCTGGAGGCGCGGCTGGCGCGCGTCGAGCGGCTGCTGGAAAACCGCACCCTGGTGGACATGGCGATGGCGCTGGAGAGCCTGCAGCGCGAAAACCAGCAGTTGCTGGGGCAGGTAGAGGAGCAGGCCCATGAGCTGGAGCGCCTGAAGAAGCGTCAGCGCGAGCTGTATCTGGATCTCGACAGCCGTCTCGCCAAACTGGAGGAGGCGCGGACACAGGCCGCCGCCGAGGCCGGGGCGGCGGCGCTCGCACCCCCGCCTGCCCCGGCGATGCGGGCGCCGCTGCCGGATGGGCTGGCGACGCCGGGGGCGGTGGCGAATCCGGTGGCGCCGGCGGCCTCGCTGGCAACGGCGCCGCCCTTGGCGCCTGTGCCCGCCGCGCCGCCGGCCGCCGCCGCTGTCGAGGCGGATCCGCACCGCGAGCACGATGACTACGAGCGCGCCTTCAACCTGCTCAAGGAGGGGCGCTACGACCTCGCGGTGGCGGCCTTCAAGACCTTCGTGCAGACCTATCCGCGGGGGAGCTATACCGACAACGCCCAGTACTGGCTGGGTGAGGCCAATTATGTGCAGCGCAATTTCAAGGCCGCCCTGGCCGAATTCGCCAAGGTGGTCAACGACTTCCCGGACAGCCCCAAGCGTCCCGACGCGCTGCTGAAGATGGGCTACACCTATCAGGAGCTGGGCGATATGGACAAGGCGCGCCTGTCGCTCAACAGCGTGCGCATGAATTACCCCGATACCACGGCGGCGCGCCTGGCGAGCAAGCGTCTGCAGGAACTCGAGCCCTGATCCTGCCTTGCGGCCGGGCGGCCCGGGCATGTCCATGAACCGCCTTCATGTCCCCCCGTTCCATGAGTGACCGCACATCGCACACCCCATCGCAGCCGTCTCCGCCGGGGGCGCTGAGAATCAGCGAGATCTTCCATTCCCTGCAGGGCGAGTCGCGCAGCGTCGGCTGGCCCACCGTATTCGTGCGCCTCACCGGCTGCCCGCTGCGCTGCGTCTATTGCGACACCAGCTACGCCTTCCAGGGTGGTGAGTGGCGCGAGCCGGCGGATATCCTTGCCGAGGTGGCGCGTTATCAGGCGCGCTTCGTCTGCGTCACCGGTGGCGAGCCGCTGGCGCAGAAGGGCTGTCCGGCCCTGCTCGAGGCCCTGTGTGATGCCGGTTACGAGGTCTCGCTGGAGACTTGCGGGGCGCTGGATATTTCCGCCCTGGACCCGCGCGTGACGCGGGTGATGGACCTGAAGACGCCGGACTCGGGCGAGGCGGCGAAGAATCGCTGGGACAATATCAATCACCTCACGGCGCGTGACCAGGTCAAGTTCGTGCTCTGTTCGCGCGCCGATTACGACTGGGCGCGCGAGGTGATCGCGCACCATGCCCTTGCCGATCGCTGCGAGGTGCTCCTGTCGCCGGCCTTTGGCGTGCTGGAACCCCGCCAGCTGGCCGAGTGGATCCTGCGGGACCGTCTGCCGGTACGCTTTCAGCTGCAGCTGCACAAGCTTCTCTGGGGCGAGGAACAGGGACGATGAGCGCGACCGAACAGAAGCCGCGGGCCGTGGTGCTGGTCTCCGGCGGGCTGGACTCCGCCACCACCCTGGCCATGGCGCAGGCCGAGGGCTACGACTGCCACGCCCTGAGCTTCGACTATGGCCAGCGCCACCGCGTCGAGCTGGCCGCCGCGCGGCGTGTTGCCGAAAGCCTGGGGGCGGTGGAGCACCGGGTCATTACCCTGGACCTGCGCGCCATCGGTGGCTCGGCGCTCACCGACAGCGCCATCGCGGTGCCCAAATCCCCATCCGGCGAAGAGGCCGCCGGGGGCATCCCGGTGACCTATGTGCCGGCGCGCAACACCATCTTCCTCGCCTACGCGCTGGGCTGGGCCGAGGTGCTGGCGGCGCGCCACATCTTCATCGGCGTCAATGCCGTGGACTACTCCGGCTATCCCGACTGCCGCCCCGAGTTCATCGCCGCCTTCCAGACCCTGGCCAATCTCGCCACCAAGGCCGGCGTGGAGGGGCAGGGCATGCGCATCCACACGCCCCTGATCCAGCTCAGCAAGGCCGACATCATCCGCGAGGGGCTGCGCCTGGGGGTGGACTATAGCGCCACCCTTTCCTGCTATGACCCGGACGAGGCCGGCCACGCCTGTGGCCGCTGCGACGCCTGCCACCTGCGCGCGGCGGGCTTTGCTGCCGCCGGCGTGGCCGATCCCACGCTGTATCGGTCGGGGCCGGCGGAGGGATGATCGTCCTGTTCACCGACTTTGGCCTGCGCGGACCCTATGTCGGGCAGATGAAGGCGGTGCTGCTGCGCGCCGCGCCCGACGTGCCGCTGGTGGACCTGATGCATGACGCGCCGGCCTTCGACGCCCAGTCTTCCGCCTATCTGCTGGCGGCGCTGGTGGGTGCCTTCCCCGCCGCCACGGTGTTTCTCGCCGTGGTGGACCCGGGGGTGGGCAGCGCCGGGCGCCGGCCGGTGATGCTGCGCGCCGGCGAGCACTGGTTCGTCGGACCGGACAACGGCCTGTTCGAGATCGTTGCGCGCCGCCAGGCGGCGCCGGCCGAGTGGCATGAAATCCTCTGGCGGCCGGCGCAGCTGTCGGCCAGCTTTCACGGCCGCGACCTGTTTGCCCCGGTGGCGGCGGCGCTGGCCCGGGGCGAGATGCCGGACAGCGTCCTGCTGCCGCAGCGCCCGGCGTGCGACTGGCCGCAGGACCTGGCGCAGGTCATTTATATCGACGACTTCGGCAATGCGATGACCGGCCTGCGCGCCAGCCAGCTGCCCGGCGATGCCCGTCTGCGGGTTGGCGGGCAGACGTTGTCGCGGGCACGCACCTTTTCCGACGTGCCGCCGGGGCAGGGGTTCTGGTACGAGAATGCCATTGGCCTGGCCGAGATCGCCGTCAACCAGGGCCATGCCGCGCGGGCGCTGGGGCTGTCGCTGCGACAGGCGGTTGGCGTCACATAATCATTTTCCGCCGGCGCCATGACCGGCACTACTCAATAAGGGATGGGATACATGCCGAAAGAACATCATGATTCACGGGCCTTTCTGATCTATCTGCTGGTGACCACCGTCATCAGCGGCGCGCTGGTCATGGTCATCGAAGTCATGGGCTCGCGGGTGATGGGGCCGTTCTTCGGCGTCAGCCTGTTCGTCTGGACCTCGCTGATCACCGTCGCGCTGTTGGCCCTGGCGATCGGCTATGCCCTGGGCGGCATGGTGGCGGACCGCACCCGGCGGCCGGCGCTGCTGCTGTTCTCCATCCTTTTCGTGGCCGGTGTGTTGGCGCTGCTGGTGCCGGTGCTGAAGGGGCCGATCCTCAAGGCCAGCCTGCCCCTGGGGCTGCGCAGCGGCGCCTTTGCCAGCACCCTGGCGTTGTTTGGCCCGGTGTTGCTGCTGCTGGGTTGTGTGTTTCCCTTCCTGGTTAAGTTGGCGGCGCGTGAATTGCACAACATCGGCCGCGTGGTGGGCGGGTTGTCCGCCCTGTCGACCATCGGCAGTACCGTGGGCACCGTCGCCACCGGCTTCTTCCTCATCGCCTTTCTGAGCGTGGATCAGATCTTTGCCGTCACCGGCGGCCTGCTGATCCTGTTGTCGGCAGGCTATTTCGCCTTCTTCCAGCGCCGCTGGTGGGCGCTGGCCTTCCTCGCCCTGCCCGTGTTGCTGTATCAGCCGCCGCAGGCGGTGTCGCGGGTGATGGATGACGGAACCTCGGTGCAGCTGATCCACAGCGAGGAAAGCCACTACGGCAGCCTCAAGGTGGTGGACTACCGCTTTGGCGAGATCCACCACCGTGAAATGATCATCGACGGCATGGTGCAAGGGGGCATGGATCTCAACAGCGGTCAGTCCACCTACGAATATATTTATTTCATGCAATACCTCAGCCGCGCCCTGGCGCCGCAAGGCGAGCGCTGTCTGATGATCGGTCTGGGCATGGGGATGATCCCGAGCTGGTTCGAACGGCAGGGGGTGCGCTGCGATGTGGTGGACATCAACCCCTCCGTGGCGACGGTGGCGCGCGACTATTTCGATTTTCACATCAGCGGTGAGGTGGTGGTCGAGGATGCGCGCTACTACCTCAATGCCACCGACCGCCGCTATGACTATATCGTGCTGGACGTGTTCAGCGGCGACATCACCCCAGCGCACCTGCTCAGCGTCGAGGCCCTGGGTCTGATGCGTGAGCGCCTGCGTCCCGGCGGGGTGCTGGCGGTGAATCTCATCGGCAGCCTCAAGCGCGAGACCTTCATGACCGCCTCGGTGGTGAAGACCCTGGCGGTGGCCTTCGACCAGGTGGCCGTGTATCCGGCCTTCGATCCGCTGACCTCGGAACACGGCGTCGGCAACCTTATCATCATGGCCTACCAAGGGACTGAGCGCCGCCTGCGGCTGGATCGTGGTGCCATCACCGGCCACCACAGCCTGTTGCCGTTGCTGCGCACCCAGCTGGGGAAGCGCTTCCAGTTCCCCGCAAACACCCCGGCGATGGTGCTCACGGACGCCTACAACCCCATCGATTTCTTCGACGGCTGGCTGCGGGAATTCGTGCGCCGCAGCATCCTCGAATCCACCGACTGGGACATTCTGATCAGCTAGTACTCTTTCAAGCCTGAATCCGTGAGTTCAGGGCGGATGAAGCGTGCAACTGCTTGATGCGTATCGCGTAATGAAAAATCGAGGGAATAGCGGGGACTATTGCCGAGATTTTTCATATAGCGAGACGGATCAATGAGTTGTGCGATTCGCCGTCATGAACTCACGGATTCAGGTCAAGGTAATAACACGGATTCAGTTGGTCTGTCAGCGTTCAGGGCAAGGCGCGCCTCGCAGCGAATGGCCTTAGTCCTTTGCAAGAGGCGCACCAACAGTAGGCGCTTTAGGCGACGCCGCCATGGACGCTGACAGGCCAACCCTTCGGGCGCTCCTGTGGTGTCCCGCAGCTGCGTTGCAGTGCTTGATAAGGGCCGGGCCATTGCCTGCGCACTGCGCCTTGCCGCGAAACACCACAGGAACGCTGAACCCGTGTTATTACCTTGAAAGAGCGCTAGGGTGGGGGGGCGAAATCGCCGGCATACTAATTCATTAAAAGCGATAACTTAATAGTTATATATTGCTTTTAATGAAAAGCGGCCTGCGCTATTGTTTACCCACTCGCAGACAAACCCCCTAATTTGTTCGAGCCAGCCGCGGCTTTTCCCCTGGAGTCGCGGCTTCTTTTTGCGCGGGATCTTGTCGCCCCGGGAGGACTGCCTGGCGCGGCTGTCAGGGGTCCTCACCGGCAGCCGGACAGGCGATAACCCTGCTTAGTCCAGGCATTAAAAATTCCATTCGCCGCCGCCTTTGTCTGTCCCCACGAGTGCGCTAGTCTAGGCATGGCCTGAAGCTGTGGATTCAGGATGAACCTGCCGGGGTTTTCCGCCTCTTTCGCCTATCCATCTGGCGCCCCGCTGCAAGCCCTGATCTTCAATGTTGATGAGCGGCGGCCGCCGCGCCGATGACGTGTTTTCAATCAGAGAAAATGACCATGAAACTCAGACTGGTTTGTTCCGCCTTCATCCTGATGGCGCTGGTGGCCTGCGGTTCGGAAAACGCCGGCGAGGGCATTGCCGTCGCCGCCCCCGCGCCCGAAGTCATCGATCATCAGGGGCTGACCGCCAGTTGCGACCGCTGCCATGGCAAGGATGGCGCCACCAGTGTCGATGGCGCCCCCTTCCTCGCCGGCCAACACCCGCCGTACCTGGTGGCGGCGATCCGCGAATATGTGGTCGGCGCGCGACAGCACACGGTCATGCGCGATTCGGTGGTAGCGCTGACGGACGCCGAAAGGGAAAGCGTTGCCCGGCATTACGCCAGCCTGGATACACCGTGGAAAGGGGCGAAGAAGGCCCAGCCGGTTGCCGCCGGGCGCATCGACAAGCGTGCCGCCGCCGGCAAGCGCATTGCGCGCCAGTGCACCTCCTGCCACGGCGGCAAGGGCGTCAGCACCCGTCCCGGGGTGCCGAACCTCGCCGGGCTGCAGCCGGATTACTTCAAGCGATCCCTGCGCGCCTACCTGACCGGTGAGCGCCAGGGTGCCGAAATCATGAAGAACTTCAAATATTCCCTGTCGAAGCGGGACATCGACAATCTTGCCGCCTATTTTGCCAGCCTCAAGCCGCGCAAGACCTCGCTGGCCACCTCGGGTAGCGTCAAGTGGGGGCGCAAGACGGCGGCCCGCTGCGTGGGTTGTCACGGCGCCAACGGCAACAGCATCAATCCCGACATACCCAGCCTCGCCGGCCAGAATGGCCGCTACCTGAAGATCGCCCTGCAGCACTACCGTGACGGCGAGCGCAAGAATGCCCTGATGAAAGAGGCCGTGGCCGGCTTCAGCGACACCAAGATCGCCAATCTTGCCGCCTATTATTCACGCCAGAAACCAGCCTCGCCGGCCAGCGGAGAGAGCGGCAAGCCGGGTGTGTTCGACCCCATTGCCGACGGCGGCCGGCTGGCGGCCTCCTGCGATGGCTGCCACGGCGAGAATGGCAACGGCGGTCAGCGGGGCATTCCGCGCCTCACCGGCCTCGCCCCGCAATACCTGTTTGCCGCCATCCAGGCCTACAGGCAAGGTGAGCGCAGCAACGAGACCATGCGCATGTTCACCCGCACCCTGAACGATGTCGCCATCGAAAAGGTCAGCCTGTTCTACGCCACCCGCGAGCCTGGCGAGAACCGGCAGCGCGGCAAGGGCGACACGGCGGCGGGAGAAAAGATCAGCGCCGCCTGCGCCAGTTGCCATGGCGAGAAGGGCGTCAGCTCGGACCCCAAGGTGCCCAGCCTGGCGGGCCAGGATGCCGCCTACCTGGTCTCCGCCATCGGTGAGTACGCCAGCGGCAGGCGCGCCGTCGAGGCCATGACCGATGCCGTCAAGGAGCTGGACAGGCAGGCGGTGGAGGATGTCGCCACCTGGTACGCCTCGTTGAGCGCCGTCCGTCCCAAGGTCCGCGTGCCGGAGTCGCCCGCCAGCTGGGTACTGAAATGCGATCGCTGCCACGGCCCGGGGGGTTACGGCGAGCAGATGGACAAGCCCATCATCGCCGGGCAGCTGCAGCCCTACCTGGTCAAGTCGCTGATCGCCTACCGTGATGGCACTCGCAAGCACTCGATGATGAACGCCATGCTGAGCGACATCACCCTGAGCGAGATCGATGCACTGGCCGCCCATTATGCGCGTCAGGGCTGGCCGGAGAAAAAGCCGCCGGCTGCAGGCAAGGATGATAACCACAAATAGACCGCAGGCGCGGGCCATGCCCGCGGTGTTTGATGGCGCAGAGGCGAAGATACCCGGCATTGTAGGAGTGCCTTCAGGCGCGAAAGGCCGGGTTCGGGAAATGTTCGCGCCTGAAGGCGCTCCTACAGGTGCCCTTGAGAAAAATCATCGTGGGCAGGTGCCGTTTGCGCCTCGTTTCGCGAGCTAACGGGTTTTGGCGACCCCGGTCCAGCGCGTATTGCCCTGGTGCTGTTCCCGCGCGTGGGCCTCGGCGTCCTTCTCCGCTGCCTCCCGGGTGGTGTGGCAGCCGGGGCCGAACCAGCCTTCGAGGTTGTGCAGGCTGTGGGTGCAGATGGCGTACCAGGGCCGCTCCGGCGGACAGAAGCCGGCCTCGGCGTAGTTGCCCATGGCGGCGGCCGGGGCGGGCGCCAGGGCGCAGAGCAGAATGATCGCGTTCAGGCGCATCAGATATGCAGCCGTCGCAGCTCGGCCTCGGGCACGCTGCGTTCCCAGGCGTCGTTGAAGGACTTCAGCAGCTGCCGGGCCTCGCCGGGGTTGTTGAATTCCGCCGTGCCTTCGAAGCGCGCGCCGTGGGCGCGGCGCAGAATCCCCACCTCGTCGACCACCATGAAGCTGTCGATGCGGTCCTGATCCTCTTCCGCGACGCGGTGGATGAACACGTGGCTGCTGATGCGCCGCGCCAGTTCGACGATGCGGTGGCCGCGGGTGATGGCGGTGGTGGGGTCCTTGAGCAGGATGTAGACCTTGGAGTGGGGGCTCTGGATCGCCAGCTGTTTGACCGCCTCGACGAAGTCCCGGGTGTCGTACAGCGCCGGGTCGAGGTCGTGGGTGAACAGGTGCAGGGAGCGGTGCGCCTGTTGCACCAGGCTCAGCGCCACTTCGCGGTTGTCGCTGCGGGTCTGCAGATAGAGGATGTCGCGGTTCTCGCCCAGTTTTTGCGCTGACAGGTCCAGCGTCGTCTCGGGCTCGGCGGCCGCGGCCTCGGACAGTACCCGCTGCATGCGCTGATGCAGGATGCCGGCATCCATGAAGACTTCGCCAATGGCGTGAAAGCCGTGGCGCTGGTAGAAGCCCAGGGCCTGGGTCTGGGCGTCCAGTTCGACGCTGGGCAGGCGCATTTTGCGGGCAATGGCGATCAGCGCCGTGAGCAGGGCGCTGCCGACGCCCTGTTGCCGCCACGGCGGCAACACCGCCATGCGGCCGATGTGGCCATCGGCCAGCAGGCGGCCGGTGCCGATGGGGCGGCCCTGTTCGTCGAAGGCCAGCACGTGGGCGCAGTTGTCGTCGAGGCCGTCCCATTCCAGCGCCGGCGGCACGTGTTGTTCGTTGATGAACACGGCCTCGCGCAGGGCGCGGAGTTCGCTTTGCGCCGACTGCCAGCTGACCCGTTCGATGCGAATCGTCTTTTTCATGTGCCGTCCTTCTGTGGCCATTCGATATAGCCGGCATTGTAGAGCCGGCTGAGCAGCTGGATGAAGGCCGCGTCCTGCAGTGCTTCGTCGAAGTCACCGGGGCCGAGGCGCCGCCGGTCGCAGAGCCGGGCCACGGGCGCCGCGAGGGCGCGCGGCACGGGCCAGGCCTGGCCATCGACGAACAGGGTGATCTCGTCGCCGCCGTCGTCGATGAAGGAGAAACGGGCATATTCGCTGCGCCAGAGGCCGCCAGTGGCTTGGAGCTGCTGCAGAAACGCGTCGGCGGACAGGGGTTGTGCCGGCGGCGCGGCGCACTGCCCGGACTTGCTTTCGGTCATGTAGCGGCCGAACCAGTGGTCGATGGCGGCGTCGTCGGCCAGGGCGTCGCGGATGATGCGCCGCACGCGCGTGCGCGCGCCGGCGGTGATCTCGCCGGGGTGACTCTGCAGCGGCAGGTCGGGGTCGTGGTAGCGCTGGCGGTCGTCCAGGCCGCTGGCGACCTCGTCGAGGAAGCCGGTGAGCAGCTCGCTGACCGTCGGCGTGCGAAAGCCCACGGAGAAGGTCATGCAGTCCTCCAGCGCGACGCCGTAGTGGGCCACGCCGGGCGGCAGATAGAGCATGTCGCCGGGCGCCAGCACCCAGTCGTCGGTGGCCTGGAAGTCGCGCATGATGCGCAGATCGATGCCGGGGATGACGTTGTCGTCGGCCACCGGCTCGGTGCTGATCTGCCAGCGGCGGCGACCCAGACCCTGGATCAGGAACACGTCGTACTGGTCCATGTGCGGGCCGACGGAGCCGTGCTCTGGGGCATAGCTGACCATCACGTCATCGATGCGCCAGTTGGGGATGAAGTTGAACGATTCGAGCAATGCGGCCAGCTCCGGGAGGTATTTGTTGCACTCCTGCACCAGCAGGGTCCAGTGGGTCTCGGGCAGCTGGGCGAAGCGGTCTTCGTCGAAGGGGCCGGTCTCCAGTGCCCAGGGCTGCGGGCCGTCGCGCTCCAGCACGATGCGCGACTCCACCTCCTCCTCGCAGGCCAGGCCGGCCAGCTCGTCCGGGCTGATGGGGGTGGTGAAGCCGGGCAGGGCGTTTCTCACCAGCAGGGGCTTTTTCTGCCAGTGGTCGGCGAGAAATCGGGCGGGGGTGAGTCCGCCGAGGAGGGGGCTGTGTTCGGTCATGCGGGCTAGTTTACGCTATTGGGAGGGGAATATTGACAGCCCCGGCGGTAAAAAATCCAGGCAAAAAAAAGGCTGCACGGTGGGGTTGTGCAGCCTAGAGAGGAGGTTGAAGCGCGGCGACTAATCACAGGGGAGGGGAGGAGTTGCCTCCGCACTTCAGGGACAGATTATCCGGGTCCAAACTGAATATTCAGTGAATCATTTCACTATATTATACCTGAATCCGTAGGTTCAGGGCGGATGAAGCGTGCAACTGCTTGATACATATCGCGTAATGAAAAATCGAGGGAATAGCGGGGATTATTGCCGAGATTTTTCATATAGCGAGATGTATCAATGAGTTGTGCGATTCGCCGTCTTGAACCTACGGATTCAGGTTATAAATAAATGAATTCTTGTTTGGTGATTAAGGGCGAAGGAGGGTAGTAAAAAAAGGGGGCAGGGTGTGCCCCCATATAAGGGAGAGTAATGTCGTGACCGGTCTCGGGGGCAAGCCCGGTCACGCATCGTCTTTTGCAGCCTTCGTGCCAATTCCCGGCGGATGGATTATTGCGGCCTTCGGGCCGGGCTTGCCCCATGGGGTTGGTCAAAAAACCGCCGGATCGACGGGTTTTCGTTGGCGGTTCGACTGGAATTTGACGGCAGACGCTCAGATCCGGGCCGCCTGCTGCGCGGCGTTGCCGGTGTAGCTGGCCGGGGTCAGGGCCAGCAGGCGCGCCTTGGCCTCCTGCGGGATGTCCAGCGTGCCGACGAAGGCCTGCAGGCGCTCACGGTCGATGCCGGTGCCGCGGGTCAGTTCCTTGAGCTTTTCGTAGGGCTTGTCGATGCCGTAGCGGCGCATCACTGTTTGCACCGGCTCGGCCAGCACCTCCCAGGCATTGTCCAGATCCTCGGCCAGGCGTGCCGGGTTGATCTCCAGCTTGCCGATGCCCTTGAGGGTGGACTGGTAGGCGATGAGGGAATGAGCCACGCCCACGCCGAGGTTGCGCAGCACCGTGGAGTCGGTGAGGTCGCGCTGCCAGCGCGACACCGGCAGCTTGGCGGCCAGGTGGTCGAAGATGGCGTTGGCCAGCCCCAGGTTGCCCTCGGAGTTCTCGAAGTCGATGGGGTTGACCTTGTGCGGCATGGTGCTGGAGCCCACCTCGCCGGCCACCGTCTTCTGCTTGAAGTAGCCCAGCGAGATGTAGCCCCACACGTCGCGGTCGAAGTCCAGCAGGATGGTGTTGAAGCGCGCCACGGCGTCGAAGTATTCGGCGATGTAGTCGTGCGGCTCGATCTGGATGGTGTAGGGATTGAATTCGAGGCCCAGGCCGGTGACGAAGGCCTCGGCGATGGCCGGCCAGTCCAGCTCCGGGTAGGCGGCGAGGTGGGCGTTGTAGTTGCCCACCGCGCCGTTGATCTTGCCCAGCAGCGGCACCGCGGCCAGCTGCGCGCGCTGGCGCATCAGGCGCGCGCAGACGTTGGCGAATTCCTTGCCCACGGTGGTGGGGGAGGCGGTCTGGCCGTGGGTGCGCGAGAGCATGGGCTGGGCCGCGTGCTGGTGGGCCAGGGCGCGCAGGGCGTCGATGAGTTCATCCATCTGAGGCAGCAGCGCCTGGGTGCGCGCCTCGCGCAGCATCAGGGCATAGGACAGGTTGTTGATGTCCTCGGAGGTGCAGGCGAAGTGGATGAACTCGCTCACCGCCTCCAGTTCCGCGTTGCCGGCGATCTTCTCCTTGAGGAAATATTCCACCGCCTTGACGTCGTGGTTGGTGGTGCGCTCGATGTTCTTGACCCGCTGCGCGTCTTCCTCGTGGAACTTGTCGATGATGTCGTCGAGCAGCTTGCTGGCATGCTCGCTGAAGGCCGGCACCTCGGGGATGCCCGGGTTGGCGGCGAGCATCTGCAGCCAGCGCACCTCCACCAGCACGCGATGGCGGATCAGACCGTATTCGCTGAAGATGGGCCGCAGATCGGCGCATTTGGCGCCGTATCGGCCGTCGATGGGAGAGATTGCCGTCAAGCTGCTGAGATCCATGGGGACTCCGGAAAATCTGAATGGGATGGATAGGATGAAGCGCAAAATCGGGGGCGAATGATACACCATTCACCGCCGCCGTTCGCCCGCAGGGGGGTGGATCGGCTATAATCGTCCGCCATTTGCCGCCTGACTCCCGCGGCATCGAGAACGACACCATAGGAGCGGGCCCTTGGGCCGCGAAGGTTTTTCGCACCATGGTCATCGCGGCCCAAGGGTCCGCTCCCACGACGCTTGCGGGCGCCGCCGCCCACATCAGACACAGGAAAACACATGCTCGAAGCCTATCGCCAACACGTCGAAGAACGCGCCCAACAGGGCCTGCCCCCTCTGCCACTGAATGCCGAACAGGTAGCGGAACTGGTGGCGCTGCTGAAGAAACCGCCGGCCGGCGAAGGGCAGACCCTGGTCGATCTGCTGACCCACCGCGTGCCGCCGGGCGTGGACCAGGCCGCCTACGTCAAGGCCGGTTTCCTCGACGCCGTGGCGCGTGGCGACATCAGCTCTCCGCTCATCGACCGCAAGCAGGCCACCAAGCTGCTGGGCACCATGCTTGGCGGCTACAACATCGAGCCGCTGGTGAACCTGCTCGACGATGAGGCCATGGCGCCCATCGCCGCCCATGCCCTGTCGCGCACCCTGCTGGTGTTCGACGCCTATCACGACGTGATCCACAAGGCCAAGACCAACAGCTGGGCCAAGGAAGTGGTCGACGCCTGGGCCAATGCCGAGTGGTTCACCCGGCGCGACCCCCTGCCCGAGCAGATCACCGTTACCGTGTTCAAGGTGCCGGGCGAAACCAATACCGACGATCTCTCACCCGCCTCCGAGGCCTGGAGCCGGCCGGATATCCCGCTGCACGCCAAGGCCATGCTCGCCGCCAAGATGCCTGACGGCCTGCAAAAGATCGAGGAACTGAAGGCCAAGGGCCACCCGCTGGCCTATGTGGGCGACGTGGTGGGCACCGGCTCGTCGCGCAAGTCGGCCATCAACTCCGTGTTATGGCACATGGGGCACGACATCCCCTACGTGCCCGGCAAGCGCCAGGGTGGAGTGATACTCGGTGGCGCCATCGCCCCCATCTTCTTCAATACCGCCGAGGATTCCGGCGCCCTGCCCATCGAGTGCGACGTGAGCCAACTGGAAATGGGCGATGTCATCACCATTCATCCCTACCAGGGCAAGATCACCAACGAGGCCGGCGAGACCGTCTCCACCTTCGAGCTGCGGCCCACCACACTGGCCGACGAAGTGCGCGCCGGCGGCCGCATCCCGCTGATCATCGGCCGCTCGCTCACCGACAAGACCCGCGAGGCCCTGGGCCTGGAGCCCTCCGAGGTGTTCACGCGCCCGCAGCCCGCCACAGACACGGGCAAGGGCTACACCCTGGCGCAGAAGATGGTGGGCCGCGCCTGCGGCGTCGAGGGCATCCGCCCCGGCACCTACTGTGAGCCGCGCATGACCACCGTCGGCTCCCAGGACACCACCGGCGCCATGACCCGCGACGAACTCAAGGAACTGGCCTGCCTCGGCTTCTCCGCCGACCTGGTGATGCAGAGCTTCTGCCACACCGCCGCCTATCCCAAGCCGGTGGACATCAAATTGCAGCACGAACTGCCCGAGTTCATCCAGAACCGCGGCGGCGTCAGCCTGCGCCCCGGCGACGGCGTCATCCACTCCTGGCTCAACCGCATGATCCTGCCCGACACCGTCGGCACCGGCGGCGACTCCCACACCCGCTTCCCCATCGGCATCAGCTTCCCCGCCGGCTCCGGCCTGGTGGCCTTCGGCGCCGCCCTCGGCGTGATGCCGCTGGACATGCCCGAGTCCGTGCTGGTGCGCTTCACCGGTGAGATGCAGCCCGGCATCACCCTGCGCGACCTGGTCAACGCCATCCCCTATGTGGCCATTCAAAAGGGCCTGCTGACGGTGGAGAAGGAAGGCAAGAAAAACATCTTCTCCGGCCGCGTGCTGGAGATCGAGGGCCTGCCGGACCTCAAGGTGGAACAGGCCTTCGAACTCTCCGACGCCTCCGCCGAGCGCTCCGCCAACGGCTGCACCGTGCGCCTCAACCGTGAGCCCATCGAGGAATTCCTCGAATCCAACATCACCCTGCTGAAGTGGATGATCGCCGAAGGGTATGAAGACCAGCGCACCCTGCAGCGCCGCATCGACGCCATGCAGGCCTGGCTCGACGACCCGCAACTGCTGGAGCCCGATGCCGACGCCGAATACGCCGCGATCATCGACATCGACCTGGCCGAGATCACCGAGCCCCTGCTGGCCTGCCCCAACGACCCCGACGACATCAAACCCCTGTCGGAAGTGGCCGGCGAAAAGATCGACGAAGTCTTCATCGGCTCCTGCATGACCAACATCGGCCACTACCGCGCCGCCGGCAAGGTGCTGGAAGCTCACGCTGCAAGTACCGGCGCCGTGCCCACCCGCCTGTGGATCGCCCCGCCCACCAAGATGGACGCACACCAGCTCACGGAAGAAGGCTACTACGCCATCTTCGGCCGCGTCGGCGCGCGCACCGAAATGCCCGGCTGCTCCCTGTGCATGGGCAACCAGGCACGGGTGCGCGACGGCGCCACCGTCGTCTCCACCTCCACCCGCAATTTCCCCAACCGGCTGGGCAAGGGCGCCAATGTCTATCTGTCATCCGCCGAACTGGCCGCCGTGGTCGCCGCCAAGGGCGCCCTGCCCAGCGTGGCGGAATACATGGCGGCAGTGGAGCACCTGAAACCCATGGAGGGCGAGATTTATCGTTATCTCAACTTCCACCAGATTGCGGAATACAAGGACGTGGCGGACAAGGTGATGCCGGTCACCCTCGCCTGACGCGGCCCCGCCAACTCAGCATCCGGCCACATCGAGCGGGCTGCGCACGGCATGCCCGCCGCGATTCAACACATGGGTGTAGATCTGCGTGGTGCGCACATCCTGGTGCCCGAGCAGCTCCTGCACCGTGCGGATGTCATAGCCATTTTCCAGCAGATGCGTGGCAAAGGAATGACGCAGGGTATGGCTGGAGGCAGGCTTGCTCAGCCCCGCCGCGCGAACGGCCTGCTTGATCGCCCGCTGAAAGGACTTCTCGTTCAGGTGATGGCGCCTCACGACTCCGCTGCGTGGGTCCCGGGAAAGCCTGCGCGCCGGAAATAGATACTGCCAGCCCAACTCACGCCCCGCATTGGGATACTTGCGCGCCAGTGCATAGGGCAGATAGACTGGCGCTATTTCATCGCGGCGGTCCTGCTCATGGAGGATGCGAACCTTATCCCGTTGTCGCTCCAGCGGCTCCACCAGCGAGCCCGGCAGCATCGTACGCCTGTCCTTCCCGCCCTTGCCATCGCGCACCGTGACCTCCAGCCGCGCAAAATCCACATCCTTCACCCGCAGCCGTATCGCCTCCATCAGCCGCAGTCCGGAACCGTAGAGCAACGACGCCACCAAGTGGTGGACCCCATCCAGCTGCACCAGCACCCCGCGCACCTCCGCCGGGGTCAGCACCACCGGCAGCCGCGGCGGCTTCTTCGCCCGCGTTACGCCGTCGAGCCAGGGGAACTCGATTTCCAGAACCTCCTTGTAGAGAAAAAGAATCGCCGCCAGCGCCTGATTCTGCGTCGATGGCGCCACATTTCGATTCACCGCCAGATGCGTCAGAAACGCCTCCACCTCCCGCGCCCCCATGCGGGCAGGGTGGCGCTTGTCGTGAAAGAGAATAAACCGACGGATCCAGTCAACATAACGCTTCTCCGTGCGGATGCTGTAATGCTTCACCCGGCAACGCTCACGCACCTGGTCAAGCAGACGGGGTTTGGTGGTCTGATCCATAGACCCGTTTCCTCCATGAAATACCGACCCGTAACCACAGGCCGGCAGATTGAAAATCAACGAGTTAAAGTCGCAGGAGGATTTTATCGGACAAAAATGAGCTGTTGCAACAACCCACTTTTTAAACAGAATTATAGTTAGCGGTTTGAAGGCGGCAAGGTGGAGTATGGATATAGATAAAGGAAAGCTTCAATTATGGCTCCACGAAGAATTTTTAAAGACTAAAGGATATGAAGTATCAAATCGGCTTGACTGGTTGGATTACTGCCTATTCATTTTTGAAGAAAATTATAAAGTTCTAGATGAATATTCCAATTCAACACAAGGCGTAGATGTTGCGTTTGAAATGTTTAAAGACCATGATTATTCGTCCTCGATTCACGGGCATTTTGTAAGGCATCTTCATAATTATTTGGTTTCATCAAAATCACTTGTTGAACATACCAGAATTAGTATGCGCTCTTGGTATAAGGGCACATCTTTACTAAAGGTATATGAGGACGAGGTTAAACGAATATTTTTAGATGATCCACTCACCTCTTTTATTGAAGCTCTTAGAAATTATTGTGTACACAAGAGTCCAATAGGCGTCATAACTCAGCATGATCTCACGGGAAGTGGGCCTTATAACTCAACTTTTATCCATAAAGAGTCATTACTTGATTGGGGGCGTCTTCCCAATCAAGCAAAGAAGTATTTGGAGGGCTTCGATAAAGATATCCCAATTATTGCTCCTGTCTCAGAATATACAGATAAAGTTGTGAGCTTCAGGAAGTGGCTCAGGAAAGAGTTTGAAAAATATCACGCACAAGAAATATACGAAGCTAAGTGGTATATTCAAGCGTTGCGGCTGGCTGAAGAAGAGAACTATGATCTTTTATTTCGCACTTGCGGGTTGAACATTCCTAGATTAAAGAACAAGAAATGAAGTCTCGGTATTTAGATAGTCAATTGGTAGATTCACCGCTAACAAGGCCCATCAACTCGGACATTTTACCGCGTGGTTTGCTTGTGCTAAAAAAGCCTAGCACAAGCAAACCACGCGGTAAAATTCCGGTTATGGGCGACGTTATGTGAAAAAATGAGTATATTTCTTAAAATTAACAACTTAGCAATGTTTTTAGTACTGCTAATTTCATGTAACGTGAATGGAGCTGAAATGAAGGGGCTATATTTTAAC